>ENA-OREC01001509-OREC01001509.1-marine-metagenome-genome-assembly--contig:-NODE-1509-length-11899-cov-12.241245_pt1 | contig 11899 bp, 5 predicted proteins | sample MGYA00248626_ERZ508543 | MGnify/ENA primary metagenome ERZ508543 (study PRJEB26211, sample SAMN05518279) | marine metagenome | isolation source: Puget Sound, Washington, USA | host: Bankia setacea... | reverse complement strand
AGAAAAAGAGCAGGCACGAACTGAACACAACACTTGATATCGCCTCTGTAGCAGAAAAAGAGCAGGCACGAACTGAACACATTAAATCCCACACAATAGCTTTTGTTCGTATTTCCTTTCAACCATGCATTAAAAAAAGGTCGACACTGAATTATGGCTGAAAGCTGAAGCCAATCGATGTTTCTGAATGATTACTATTTCCCAATGGATTTCATTCAAATATAAAACTCGGTTCATCTTCCTTATTTCAATTTACCTTATCTGTAATACTTTTTTTCGCGCAAACTGCTTTTACAGGAAATAATCGAATCAGCACTGTCACTAAGGCAATTTCATTCATGAACAATGACGTCGGGTTTGCTGACGAGAAACAGGTCGACCGTTGCTTTCATTGAATGATGTGTCGTTTGAATGAATTGCCTGAACACTGTCATATTAAACGGAGGGCGTTAATATACAGTCAAACCTGTGCATAAGGACACCTGCAAGTAGTGGTTTATCTTTTAACAAAGGCCAGTCATATTTCGTCCCGTGAACATCGGATAGGTAGTTTTTAACGCTCCGAACAAAGGCCACATGTCATCGAGGGCTACTTTTGCAATTCCCCATGGCTGACCCTTGTAGACAGGTTTGATTGCATATCGTTAGTTGTCAGTGTTGTACTAGAATATATTAGAGCTTAGTACTTATATTAGTCTATACTAAGTTCAATTGATAGAAAAAAAGTGTCTGGAACCAACCAGTATCGGGCAACGAGGCTTAAGTTTCTTACTCAATGAAACAACCGGAGTCTATGGTGGGACTTGAACTCACTCCTAACGGGTATCCATCGATTACGAGCCAGGCATACTAACCTCTACTTCATTTTAACGGTGACATTTCAAATATATGGCAACACTCAGACAATTACACTCTGGATACAGTTGATGAGTACTCGATTTGAGATAGCATTATTACGTTGGTTTAGAGAGAAGACGCAATGCATGAACATCTAAATATTTGAGTATGTCTAAATTTGCGGTCCTACATAAACGATCGATCACCCTCCCATTCCAGACAACGATGTATTAAAGTTAAATGTCTGCCATGATATTGTTGCTTCAGGCACCATTTGGCCAGGCACCGTCTGTGTGATATAGCTGAATATAAGAAACTACAAAATGTGAAATAGATCCACATATTAACGATGCTCATCTATTTACAGATATTTTTGCTGAGACTTATTTGTTTTAACAGCGGCATCAGAGCCAATTTAACACCGATGTTGAATGTTTTGAACTAGAACTTACGTTTGAACTATAACTTACGTTTGGTCCTCGACCTTTCACTTCATCACTTTCTGATTCACTAGGCCTATGAGGATGACAACTATATTAAATCTCTGGCTTAAATCGATACCTATAGTGTTCAGTTTCGTTGTTGGCAGGGACCATTTGTAAATTCGATTTTGTTTAAACACTTATATAATTCAAATATTGAGATTCGCTTTCGATATAATCAAACTCGTGAAATATAAGACCAGTAAACATTCAGTGCAAGCAAAGGTGTGATATGAAAAAGGGTATCGGGGATAAGGGGTGCTAAAACGGTGAAAATCATAAACCTTCGTTATTAAGTGGGTAGCGCGTCTCACTAGTAATCGGTCATTCGTGGGTTCGGCTCCCATCAAAGGCTCCAGTTATTTCATTGAGCATGACACTTTACCCTCATTGCTTAGTATTCAAAGAACAGACTTGAGCGTGGTTTTACAATCGAACTTAAATAAATTGAGGGCCTTGATTTCAATGTCAAAACAGCCCCCTCGTTAAAAATGGTCAAATCCAAATTACCTGACAATTCAACATGCGTGCTTCGTCGGTGTCCTATATATTATTCAGTGTATGCTTGTCTATAAACATGCTAATGCTTCCTATTTATAAAGATGCCGCGGTTGTTGCTTTGTCATCATACCGTACACCTAATAATCATACATTGCTTATCATTCGTCTACACATGGCATTGTGTAACAGAATCGTGAGAACAGTTACAGAAATACGAAACCTATTACAGTTTCCGAGAAACATAATGCCATTCGTTCCTCAGCAACCGCTCGAATTTCCTTGCAATGTTGCTATAGAATGGGTACATTATTTCAATTCGCAATATATAACACATCTTGCTGAGCCACTGTTCATGAAATGTCTTCAGTTGAAACCAGCTCTTGACATAAGAAGAGTGCAAAGCCTCAATTCTCATAACAATGAAAAGCATCACGACGTCTCTATAGTTGGAATCATTTCCGTAAAAAACAAATCCACTAATCTCGTTATGCCCTCGACACAAGTCTTAAATCACTCGCCTTCAGACAAAGAATATTTGCTTAATTAATGTTTCAAGTACCGACAAATGATACTCGAGAGAATTGGTCTACTTAAATCGTTTAATAATACTGAAGTTGCACGCCACATTTGAGATTTCGTTAAAACGTTGTCATTTTTTGTCAGAAACGAGCACAATCTGGAATGTGTTTGCACAATTATTTCACTAAGTTTACAAGTGTTCAAGATCGCATGAGTTGCAGATAGAGTGATACTCTTTGTAAGGAAATAAGGCTGAAGACGAGAATGTATAATTGTATTAAAGGTTGCATGGAACGCTACTATGACGGTTATTTCATAAATAATTGATACGAATCGGATTGAGTACGTACGTGTAAGTACGAATGTGCACGTTCCCCTAAACAAATGAAAGAAGAAAACTTTTCAAGAACGATGTTCAACGGCGAAATGATCACGAATATGTTTTGTGTAAAGTAAATGAAAGAGTAACATAAGAACATATTTTATATTTTAATTCACATTTATTACTATAAGCATAGACACAATGCTATTACAAGTGACGCGTGTAACATGTTAACGTATTATTATTGTATCATTTCAGTTAATTAGTAATTGTTGAGCCTTAAAAAGCGCTTAACATAAATGTCTAGTCTTCATTATAAGCCCGCTTTATAGGACGTGTAACGATACAATTATAACCGGCGCCCGAGAATGAAGTTGATTTAATTCAAGGACACAAGCATGCGCCTGAACGGTATCTCATGCTACTGTATATTCAACTTTATAGTTCGCTGGTATTGTATAACTTACAAGCTGCAAGCAATTCACTCGATACAGTCTAAGTTTTCAAGAGAATATCTTCAACAAGGACTATCCAGTCATCGGAAGACAATCGATCGCTATTTCTACTTCAGACAACCAAGAATTTAAGTGTAATGTTTCTCATGTTGCGTTTTGGCTCCAGGCGACGTCTCCAACTTTGTTATTAAACTCTAAAAGGAAACTTAATCTGAGACATCGTATGCATTTTGCAAACATTGAACGAACACTGTTGCTTCGACACGACACTAGCGATGCTACTTCTTGAGACACTTTAGAGTAATTCAACTTAAAATGTTACATGCGCATTGTCGTTTTAAGTTGATGTTTTGTTTAATAATAACCGTAAACGAAAGCCCGCCCCCTTTGACTTATCAGCTGTCTGGCATCCAAAGACCAACGGATGACACACTAGTTGTATCACGGTTTGGTGAAAACAATCGTTCATTTATCCAAGGTGTCCGCATTCACTGGAGTGGGGATTCTTCAAATAACACGAAAATCCACGTGTTTGTGTGACATCACTCGTGAATGAATCAGAGTAACTGAAACCATTATACTACTACATGTTGTTTGCTGACGATACCTTAACTGTTTTACATTCATGTTACATCCGCTATTTTCCTGGATACTCGTATTTCTAAACTACTAGACACATGCTATAGTGTCTCCATACATTTCTTTAAATAACTGTCACTTATTGTATTATTTTCCTTCAGGAAATCTCTGGAACAATTGAATTTATTGTAAGCAGGAAATACATCTCATCTGTCGAAACGACTCGAACATCAATCGCCGATGTATAGTTCCGAATTGCCGTACTTCGTGGCATTGTCTGGGATTTTAAAGAAGTATCACGTTGATAAATACTAGTTCCTCTTATTCAAAAATACCAAATCAGTTTAACTTACAGAAGTTTTCTGTTTAATTGGCGACGGTATACTACTGTAAAGCCAAACAATGATGATATTGCCTATGCGGGACTTCCTTATAAATGCAGATGATGCAACAATAAGCTTACGTTTATGGTTTTGATAAAGGTCTATAAATGTGGATACAAATAAATGCAAGCGGGGCATCAATATGACCAAAATATGCAAAGAACATTTTTGTCTGGAATCACAGCAGTGCCGCTTCCAGATTGATCAAATATTGAATCTCACTACACTATCTATAACACGAGGTCAAAACAAGTACTAAAAGACAAGTCGGGATCATAAAATTAACTGAGTCGTCAAGTTATTTTGAATACGTAGTGCTTTGTTACAGTTGTAAATACACAAGTCGTCGCGTGATAGCTGATAAGGCGAACTCAAATGTTACGGTGCCAATTAACGTCAACACCTTGAACTCAGTGTTTGTGTCGACCTCGTGTCCAATACAGAGACCGCGTATGGTGACAGTTCCTGACAGACCGAAAGGCGGTTCCAGTTACAATCGATATAATACGTGTTTTACGATTTACTAATGTTAGTGCATTTGTCAACGTTTGTTTGATTGTTTTTTATTGAACATTTATATAACGCAAATGTAGACTTTTACTACCAATCAAGAAACGATGTAAAACTATTTTGGAGTTTCCATTTTACTACCAACTATGTCAATGTTATAAACCAATACAATAGTCTACAGTAACAAGCGAACATGTGAGTTCAGTTTTATACATTAAATGCTCTTAAGCGATATAGATCGCTACAATAACTAAGCCACCATTTACATGATCTTTGAGGAACAATATACGCAGATATTTAACTGGATTTGAACTTCTTTATAATCTTTCTTTTGAGTTAACGTATGTTTGCAAACTAAAACAATAAACAATACTTGTCATGAAAATGGATATAGCATTATTGTATCTAGATCAACCAGAGAGATAGTACTCTTTTATTGATCCCTCGACATTGTAGAAAGCACCATCCAATTAGTAAAAGTCGGGTTATGCGTATATACACTCCCAGCACTTCCGCTCAATCATTCGGTCATCATATAGTTTCCATCTTGCACATGGAAAACTCGGTTACGCTTTGTATTATGACTTATGTTTTGAATTTGAGGAAAAATTAAACGTATTAACAGTATATCGTTCAATGCAAATTGACAAACCTATTGTAAAGTAAGAACACTCACTGTTACTGTCTACATACATATGTTTAACACATGTCTAAAAGCGATACTCTTTCACAGATGATATCCCTTATATCTCTTTTATTATTATTTGCAATATAAAAGGAAAATTAGTCAATTACGTTTACGTTGGAACTAATTGGTGTAGATTTATATACGATGAAAAGATAATAAATTGTCTTCGTTCAATACCATCTGTAGTTAAATTGCTATACAACAACAGTGAATTTGTAAGAATAAAGTAGATACAAAATTGGCTTATATGTATTGGTAAAGATCTTTGTAAACATCGATGCCATTCTCAGATCCTCGAAACGATTGATTGGATCCAATGCGTGATTCAGAGAGGGAAGGGAGTTGTAGTGTTTGAGTTGGCATCGAAGGTAAACCCGTTGCCAGCCAAAAACGAAAGTGGATTCATCTTTTCAAATAGTGTTTACATAATATCTCACACCTGCGTATACAAAGTCTAGAATTGATATTCGTTAGATATTTATCGAGAGTTTTATATTTAAAGTGGTTGTTTATTGTGATTTCTGAACAACTGATGTGAAGACAAGAGTTATTTGCTGACAGTGTTGTTACTATAACATAGATGCTTTACTTACAAAAGGTTAAATACAAGTCATCTCTTTGAACTTTACTGATGTTCCTAAGATACAAGATTTGTTATGGATAACTGCAACCTTTGAACTCCAACGAAAATACTCGACGTTGAATAAACAGTCAACATCAACTTCTACTTTGCTGCGAATGAGTTATGTTAATACAAATAAACACCTTTAAAAAGTTATTCATGTATTTAATGTTAACATGTAAATATTTAACTAAGTCTTCTAAATGTATCGCTTTGTATACAGTTAACCAAGGTGTCAAATAAATATTCTCGAAAAACATGTCAATCTCTTTTCACCTGGACTGGAAGTTCAAGTTGAATATGACGTCAAGTCGAAACTGTAATGTTTGTGTTTGCTCACCTAGATTCTATGTCATACGTTTTTTGATCACGTTAAACCAGTGTGTGTTGATAAACTGATCAAAATCAATGTAGAAATTGTGTTACCTCTCACGTACGACTACTCCTACCACAACGTCGTTCTTTCTGAGTAGAATCTGATTACATAGCCATACGATGGTTACGAGCAAGATGGCTTTACTTTCACAATCGTGCAGTTACAAATATATCATTCCAGACATGACGTTACCGGCTTTCCTTCGAGTGTTAATATAAAAATTATTCCACCAATATACGCAGGATTCATACATCTGAATTGAAATTTCTCTGCCCTTGATTTTGTATTAAACTAAGGGCAATGAAGGGTTCCGTCTCATTGGACAAAATCAATCTATGTCAATGATTGTGTTACTTTTGTTAGTGTTTAGTTGTATGCTCACCTACATCTTAAGGGCTATAAAACATATAATACACGTATCACTTTGTAAATTGGACCGGCTTAATCCATATACTGAGGAGGAAGATCTACCTTTCAAGACATGTGATCCAGAAACGCGGATAGTTTATATATATAACGCTAAACAGGAGACCGGAATAATGTGTTACGAATGGCATGCAACGAGTGGATTTAGAGAAGCTTAGTGAAGGAACGTGGCCACTAATACACAACTTGATTGTTTAATGGGAAACACACGCCAATGCTGCCCGTGCAAGTTGATGTGTGGTAGAAGAACGTTCGGGAGGCAACATCATGTAGACAAACCGTTCATATTTAACAACACGCGCAGATTAACGGCACCGACTCACCAACGTGGATGGTTACACGAGTACAGAGTAACTACTAGAATATAGACTTTGACGTATTTCAATTACATAGTATCGCCTTTAGAATCATAGTTAATCATATTTTAATCGTTTTATGCTTATCTCAAGTTTATATTGACACCAGTCCAATATCTCCGATTAATGCCACCGCTAACTCAATGGCGTAACTACTTTTGTATAGGAATTGAAACTTGTGAAATCGACGAACCAGCTTGATAAACCCCTTCGAAAAATCAACGTATACCGTTTCAACAGAATACGCTTCCTCTAAAATTGATATACTACAATTATTCGAATGTGTTTCTTGCCATTGTTGCACCATCAATTATACGCCATTATTATTGTTCATGTTGTTTGATGCACAGTTGCAGACAATGCTGCTTTTGAATGAAATTTAAATGATTAGACCAATATCATCAAACGATCTTATAGTTGCATTTTTCCTTGAGTTTCATATTTCAACACTTTACTAATGAATTTCTGCAAGTAATCTTTGTCTGAGGATTTGTGATTTAAGACTTGTGTCGAGAGCAGAACACTGACTACATAACGCGATCGATTGGTTTCTATATAAAAGACCTCGTACATTGTTTTAAGTGATATACGCTCCAAGACTCAGATATATACCGTAGTTGAAAGCATTGCAAGTACCACACAGTGTCATGTTTATAATCTAGTTGCAGAAGGACAACTGAAAATGTGTCTCAATTGAAGTATAGACATCGATAACCGTAGAAAACTAAAGTTGTAAACTTGGAAAAGCCTGCGAATAACGACAGTGATGGCAATCATTTCATAGTGTCGATAAACAGCGTTGAACTTTTAAACGTGAGGATATACTGGTATGTTTGTTTATTTAGTAAATGTGCTGTTTCTGCGAACACAAATGAGATATTGCTAAAATGGTGTAGACAAGAGACACCATAAACCACAGAGATAAACATAAACTATCCAAGAAAACATTATCTTCTCTCCCTTGCATTAAAGTCTAAACAGAAACACCATAGCAAACATCAAGACATATCACTGTTTACATCAGGTCGCTAGATGATTGTTTTGTCACAGAGTGTATCTTATATCAAACATAACTTAAGTTTCAGGAGCCTCCTTTGTTTTGTTCGTATACCATGCCGCCTATTTGTTACTATTCCAACCATGTGTCCCAACTCCAGGTTCACTAGTTCCTCAAGGTTCTCATTTGTATACATATATAGTTAGAAACAAAACTTCAAAGGTATATTATTCTATAGAGCATTATTTCCTTGAAGATAATCGCTTTTGAAATTTAACTTAACAATGTTCACCTTTTCGAAACAGTTAGTGTTTTTGTTTTTTCGTGTTATATGTGTATGCTATGAATTCTTCCTGAAGTTTATACAACTTCTTGACCATTTTTATATATTATATATTTGTGTTTTAAATCGCTCTTAATCCCGGTAAATTCTAAATAGTCGTACGGTTTGAACTTGAATGTGGCGATCTGAATAGTAAACTTCATCAATTTGTCGAATGATTGTGGTATGGACATTGTCATGTTACAATGGTTTCTATATATGTGTTACCTTGTTTCTACTCTCAGACAGTCGTTTATCCACCCTTAGCCTTCGGGGACTTGTCTAATCCTTCACCACAGCCAGGATCGTATCGGTAAACACGTCAGATTTGATGTGTTTAAGTTTTTAAACACAACCTTGATTAACTCATGTTGACAAACGGTTCGATACGGTTGTACAACTGAAGAATATGTTCATCGATTGTTAAGAGAATTTCCATTCAGTTCACTTAGTTGACAAACTCATTTATTCGATATGCAAGATATATTATGATCGACTTCGTTGACACAGTTACTGACTTATTGATATCACGTTTACTTCGCCTTCCTTAATCATGTTCACACCTCTGGAGTAAAATGCGTGGGTTGTTAGTAGAAGACATCATGGCAGCCATTGCATCAGAACATTGTTTAAACAAATTAACACTTTAGGGTCAACCTGTTGTTTAGGGTTCATGTCTTTTAATCAGGTAAGACACTGTAAATTGAACTCATGACATGTATGTGTCCAAATGTGTGCCAAACATAGTAACGCAGTAATCGTTTCATATGATTAGAAATATTGAAGTCCGTCGGTAAAGGAATTACCCAAAACACATCCCAAATAAATTGAAGCTTGAGTGAAGTAGTCTTCTAGCAGGTTTCGTTGGATACTTTCTGTATCACGCGTTTGTTGCGTTTTTCTAGACTGACATATTTTTCATATGATGATGTCCTCTATATAACATATATTACTAGTTACTCTTGAAACATTCGGACATATGCATGCTAAGCTGTATACACGTATCCTAGAAGAAGGTTTTTAATATCAGTTAAAATTTGGGTATCGATGTGCTAACTGTATTCTTTGCACTCAACAAACCAGCTTTACCTTTGATGTTCGAACACCTTTTTATCTTCATCGACCATTTGTTTCTTTTTCCTATCATGCTCATGTGTGCTCACTCACCAGATACCCGGATTTGTTTAAGTTCAGTCTTCTGAAAGGTCATACAATATATGTTAATGTGTTTTATACATCGATGGGGGTCTTATATTTCCTGACAGTTTACACACATGCTCTCCCTAAAAATTCCAGAAACATGACATTAGTTTTCTAAACTGCTTTTTACAAGCTCTATTGCCTCTTCATATTTCCTTACACGACTACACATTGTACAAGGGTTCCAGCGTAGTTATACCCACTGCACGAAACATATTTCATTTATAGCTCAGAATTCAATATCTTTCTGAATTGATGACATTGATGTCATGTTTTCTCGAATCAATTAATAACAACAGTTGATTAATATAGTGGCCACTTCTTCATTATATCAAACCAAGTTTAAAATTTATTTTTTTCCGTTTAATTTGAGTTTGCAAAAGACAATACTCAAATTGAACTTCGAATGTGATGATTTTGAAAGACAGTTATTTTATGCGTTCATATTTCATAATAACGCAGCTATTGATTTAAATTTGCTTCAATTTCATATCGGCGAGCATTTGATTATGTATGTATATGTGTGATTCGGATTGGAAGTGTACGCAACTCCTTTAACTCGAAAAGATTGTCATTAACATAGTTGAAGCTACTCGAATGTACAAAGGGTACAACCAAGAACAAACTATTGACTTATGGAATCCAAGACCTTTGTGTTGTTGGGTGACTTGATTTGTGTTGTTATGGCTCAAACAAACTGTTCGCCAAGGCGGTAACTAAGTCATTCCGTATGTATACAACATTGAACCAGTTGGCCTAAACAATGACAATGACAGTCGGCCAAAACGAGAGATAACATAATATGAAAGTTCTCGGAAAAGTAAATATATGCTCGTTGGTTTAATCGATAAGCACGTATTTAGATTGTATTTAGATGTAGTAACATTGAGTCAACATATGGTTCAATTAAGTTTTGTTTGACCATTTAAACAACGCAAATATAGACATTTCAACATCAAATCATGGCAAATGAGAAACACTCGAATATCATTTCTCGAGTTTCTTTTTCAACTGACACGAAGGTCAAAAGTTTAACTAGTCGTATACATTAGTTTTAAAATCAGATTTGATGTGTGAATCATAGACAAAAGGAGTCGTTGTAGTTGGCGCCAAGAGCTCAAATATTGGAAGTCGTAGGCGAAAATAGATTTATCATCTCAAGCGTGTTTATATTCTACGTCTCTCACCTGGGTATACAACAGTAAGATCTTGAATTATGAACTGATGTTTGTCAGATAATGTTTATGTTTTTAATTTTTTATGTAGGATTTATATTTTGAGTTGTTGTTTGTTGTGATGGTAGAATATTTGCCGAAAGAAGCTGAACTGTTTACCTATACCGGTTAGTATTCAAGGACACCTCTGTGTTTTGACATCGACTTTTAGATATATATTAATATTGTTTAATTGTATCAATCGAAAATAAGTACAAACGTTTAACCTTGAGCAAGATTGTACCAGCTGATTTATTGTTACAATATATCATTTCATATTTATATAATTTAACTCATCATTCGGCGTGGAACGTTTCGAGTTAAATATCGGTGCTTAACTTGGCTGGACTTGATAAATCGTGTACTAGTTTGACGTTATATCGAGTCCTTTCTTGTTTTCTTATAGTACAATATGCATGCAATATTACAGTAGCCAGTGACATAATGTATAATGCTGACAAAATGAAAGGTAGATACTTCTTGGCACAGGATCCTAACAACACCAGTTTACGTATTGTCCTAACCATGACCTTTTCACCCTATACCATACCAAATCCACACGGTTGACACACATGTCCAATTTCGTCCTGATATGGCTTATAAGGATGTCAAATGAGATTAGTCTTGGATAAATTCTAGAACAATATATCCACTGCAAACTCACTGCAAACTCACTGCAAACTAACTGCACACTCACTGCAAACTCACTGCAAACTAACTGCACACTCACTGCAAACTCACTATAAACTCACTACAAACTCACTGCAAACTCACTGCAAACTCACTACAAACTCACTACAAACTAACTGCACACTCACTGCAAACTCACTACAAACTCACTACAAACTCACTACAAACTCACTGCAAACTCAATGCAAACTCACTGCAAACTCACTGCAAACTAACTGCACACTCACTGCAAACTCACTGCAAACTAACTGCACGCTCACTGCAAACTCACTACAAACTCACTACAAACTCACTGCAAACTCACTGCAAACTCACTGCAAACTCACTGCAAACTAACTGCACACTCACTGCAAACTCACTACAAACTCACTACAAACTCACTGCAAACTCACTGCAAACTCACTGCAAACTCACTGCAAA
>ENA-OREC01001508-OREC01001508.1-marine-metagenome-genome-assembly--contig:-NODE-1508-length-11902-cov-9.897505_pt1 | contig 11902 bp, 7 predicted proteins | sample MGYA00248626_ERZ508543 | MGnify/ENA primary metagenome ERZ508543 (study PRJEB26211, sample SAMN05518279) | marine metagenome | isolation source: Puget Sound, Washington, USA | host: Bankia setacea... | reverse complement strand
CGCATGTGTATATGATGGTAGTCAAATGATAACAAACACAATTTGCAAGTCTCATTTCGTCGACCAAACTTTATTTCCTAAAAGGCAATACATACTCTCTCACTCATATTTAAATGCATACTGAATAAATCATGCCGTTTAGTGATGGCAGACGATGTTATTCGCATGCTAAACTTATACCCAGGCTTTCCCACCAACTTACGTCGCTCTTCGAAAGTAATACTTTATCTGCATATTCTTGATGTGAACAATGCAACATACAGTTTTACCGTTACATCATTTTGAGAAGACACTGTTTTATGTTTATTAGTATACATTTTTTTTCACGAAATTGAATTCTAAATTGGATAACATAATTCTTCAGTGCCAACTCAAACGTACGTCTTGACCGATTGAACGACGATCACAGACAGCGGCTCTTGTCTCCGGGGAATGATGACGTCACTGACACTAACAATGACACCCAAAGCTGCCATCAACTTCCCGAAACCCAACCCTCGGCTCCACCACCTGACTAGCATAGATTATGAACTGTTTAAAACACAGAATGAATGCCTAGATGAATTAGTTCCAGCAGTCATGTCGAGACGTAAAGTGTCGATTTATCATTGACCAGTGCAGCCAAAACTTTATTGTGGCAGACACTTCAAACATTTCTATACATATAATACCACTTCACATCAAACTCATATCTGTTTTCCATACTAGTATATAGTGATATCATGTGATCAACAACTTTTAATAAATAGTGACAAAACGTGTCGACAGCTTTTGTTGTTTTGGGAAACGGCGCGCTTTTTGTATAAATAGAGTAACGTACATCATTTACGGGTAATTTTGACGTCGACGCCAAATCGTCAGCCTTGGCATTACAACGGAATGACGTCGTGACGTCAATGAAGTAATTTTCAAAATGGAGTCGTTGTCCTAGCGTAAACGATATAGGAAAACTAACTAGAGAACTATGATGATTTCGGCAAAATCATGAGGAGATTTTGGTGTGTGATAGTATTAGCGTATCTGTATTCAATTGCAGTATCTACGGGATCATCGTGCAGCAGGTATGTACAGTTTGTATATATAAATAAATAGATATGTTAATAAATAGCTTGCACTTCCGTACCTTAAAGTTCTTCAATGATCTGGAACGTGACTCCACAATCTCATAAGTCCGCCTTATAGCGTACCCTTTTTCTTAATTTCGACCAGCGAAACCGCTCCCCAAAGCTACAATACGCCGACTCATTACGTCCCCTTTTCTAGCATATTTTGCTTGTTGCGAATATTGCTCTTAATAAGCCATGATTATCATTAAAAGCAATCCACACTTCGATTAAAGAGAACTTGTTGTATTACAATTGTGTCAACAGCAGCAGCGACGTTGGACCGCCCGATGCATGGTCTATATTAAAGAGCCTTGTGTGGTTCCCGTTACCATGGACCAGCGATGGCAGTGATGGTCTACCACCCGATGAATGCGAACAACCTGGGATGAGGTTCTTGGAAAAGTTAATCATAGCATGTAAGCACTAAATATACAAATATCCGGAGTTCTAACATGTTACTCTATATTCAGTTGTTTGGACGATTTCATCATAACAATAGAATGCCACAATGCTGTTGTTTTCATTCGGCTCTGTAAGATGTTGAACTCATTCAAATATAATACTTTGATTACTTTCACTTCAGTTTTAATTACTTAACCCTATATGTTTCTAAGAAGTACGCTGTCTCATTTCCTCTGCAGCGACAAGTACCTAGAGTTTATTCAGAATGTGCGATGTCATTTTAATAGTAAAGTTATGTAACACGTGACGACTAAGAAAGAAACAACTCATGTCCACTGTCAAACTTGCACAGGAATTTACAATAAGCATGTACTTTCAGTTGATGACTGGTTAACAGCTGTACTTCGTCTGCTGGTAGAGAGCTTCTGTGCCCCGGTTACCTTTTCTCAGCGTTTCTTCTACGATGATTGGCCACGTGACATATGGGTGCAAGGGCAGACGATCATCGAATATGTCAGTGGATGCGTCACATCAATTGGAAGTTATGCATGTGACGTCATTTACGGAATTGCCGAATCGGTTGAACGCTTTACAAAAATGAGCACTGCTGACATGTTACTGTTTCTAAGATACGGGATTGCAGTTGCCATGGCGATATCTTGTTTAAAATGGTTGTCCAAAACAGGTATGCATATCATCTATATAGTTACCTCCGTCAATATATTCACTTCTCTATTATACCAGCACAAGCATCATCATGTGAACGGAAATAGCTTTAAATACAGTTTAATCACAAACATACACATTCAAATTGCGATTTTCGAGTGCTGAATTTCTGTTCAGGTTTCATTCTCTCTTTTTTTTTTTTATCATGCTTTTGATTTTTCCTATATTTAAGATGTAAGCAAGTTGTTCTCAAATGAAACGAAAAGCGAAAACGAACCTGTAGACAGCATCGGCCATTACCCCTTGTGTGAATACTTCGATTCTCGTGCATGTAATTGCGAAGGAACCGGAAAGGTCGCGGAGACAGATTGTCACTTCCGGATGTGCGAGCACTTTGATGGACTACCATGCAACTGTGGTGGTAAACCTACTGACACAGGTCCCGATATTCAAGACAGGCTAGCGCTTGAACTAAAGGCATCGAGTGTATATTCCGTGACCCCCGAGGCATTAGAGCGGAGAATGAGTAGTGTCATATATGAAGATTGTAAAGATAGACGTGAGTCGTTGAACAATAACGAGTCGGAAATTGCTATCTTTAGGGCAAGGCTCGAAAGTGCTGCCGGCTTAAAAGGAAGACCTAGTCACTTTGATTCACAGGACAGGCGTGACACTTTGAGTGCACTGAAAGGGCCTGGCGACGAAAGTCCAAAGAAAAAGCGTGAAAGAAAAGATTCGATCAGGCCCGGAAGTGATAGTCCAGTTATATTTGAACGCGTACTCTCGCAGAACATATCAGAAAGCGTAAGTCCGAACATCGTTAGAGCAGCAAGTGTCAGTCCGTTATCAAACACGGGAAGCGTGCAACTTGCTAAAAGGCCCGAAAGTATATGTGGTTTGCCCACTGCTATGGCTGGGAATATCAGTCCAAGAATGCCCGAAATCATCGTTGCCAACGTCATGCACGAAAGTCTGGCTTCAGTAGCTTCGCTTGAAAGCATGAACGCTGTAACATGCAACGACAGTTGGAGTCCAATAAAAAGAAGCGAAAGCGAGCGTCCAATCAGAAGACGTGACAGTGGCGCAGGTCCGATTAAATCTTCAGGAAGCTACAGTCCGCTTAGAAGTCCGAGAAAAGGACAAGAATGGTTCGACAGCAGTTTTCTTCAGATAGCCATACCGGAAGACCCCGCTGAAGAAGAAAGTGTTTCTATTGAAAATGTGAACGTACCCGGAAGCTTATGTGTGTTGAATGTACAATGTAGCGATGTCGGTATTGATGATAAAAATGGAGGTCTATCAACGGATATGGAAGCTTCCGAAGAATGCGGTAGCGAGCAGCAGACGACATTTAGTCCAACGTACAAAAAGAGTAGGGAACTGCGAGTCAGCTTCTCAAACGATTTAGTAAACGCTGCAGACGATAAGGATTCAGTGGGCTCAGCAGACAACATTCCACCGTGGGAGTTTGATGACGAAGACGGCGCAAACCCAATCACAAAAGCTGACCTTGAACGCGACATTGCACAGACAATAAGCGAGTATCGCGAGTTTGATGCCAGTATTGATATAGACAACGATGCTTGCGAGCTGGATGACAGCCTTGGTAGTGACATTGGCCATCCTCGTTGGAATTCCAGCTTTAAAGAAGACAACTCGTTTCTCTCACAGATGAGTCACAGTTCCAGGGACCCGCTCGGAGGTGGTGATGCGTTACCTTCCGCAATATTGACACGAAGATCGCCATTTAGGGAAGTGGGGTTCAGCTTTGACGAGAGTATTGCTAGCAATGAATCAGACACGTTCTGTGACGTCAGCACTTACGTGGAGTTGTCAGACGCTAGCAAGAGTGTGTCTTTCTATCAGGATAATCACAGCGTAAGTATAACAGATTGTGTTGATGAATTCAATTAAAACTAAGGGGTTTTCTTTGTAAAACTGAATCCCAATTTCCGTGTTCAGCTTTATGCATATGACACTCGTAACTGTAATGGACATAGTTAACAGATGTTAAAAGTGGCCGCTTTGTGCGATACTGCACAGCATTAGTTTACTATTTCGAGCTCATACATTGTAATAAAAATAAATTGTGCAATACTAAGCAACTTGCACTTTCATTCTTAACATAGGCAGCGACTTTATTCTCATCCCACATTAGGTACTTGGTTGCACATCATGTCTGGTTTTTCTTTCAACAGGTTTTCGAAGTGGCACTAACATTCGTGTTGAGAAAGGTATTCGTAATGGCGTACCAGCTGTTTCGTTACCGGACATCATACGCAGATTGGAACGTGCTTGGAAACCAGAGCAATATGACCGAACGCAGTCTCTTCGTTTTGGCCCCGAATGAAAGGTCAAGAATCACACCGTCAACATATGCGTCTCAAAATAATTCGGCGACCGCAGCAGACGACAATGAAGATTATGGCATTGAAGCAGACGTCGCAGAAGTGAATGGCGGATCTGAAGCGACAGTTGAAAATGAACAGAATCCCGATCAGAATAGTGAGTTGTTTAAGAGTGCACAGGAAAATTGTAGCTCTGATAACAATGAAAGAAACACATCTGACGAATTTCACGAAATAAAGAATAGTTCTCCTATTAGAGAAAGCTATCCACCTGTTTCTTGCGAAAGTGATGGAACAGCAAAATGCGATTAAAATTATTTGTGATAAATGAATGTTGTAGCTTGTGTGTGTAGTGTGCAACTTCAGCAATTACAATAATCAGGTTTCAATAACATACTAAAATGAAAGGATTGCAAACACACTTACTTCATTAGCTAACATTTAATATGAGAACTTAGCTAACAGTTACATGTACTCTAAAATGTTAACTAGAACCATAGACTTTGTAAAAAATGCTTTAAATCCGTGATTTTGATGATTTCACGGAAAATGTGTTTTGTGAACAACTTTTTGAATTAATTTGGACAATAAAATTACAGAACGATGATTTCACTGAAATAGTGTTATTTCCGACTCTTGTAAATTCCGTATTTTGTAAGGGGTTATAGAGAAAAGTTTTAAATGTTGATTTTGTGAAGATTGTGTTCAATCCATGATTTTAATGAAATTACGGAAACTGTTTTTGTAAAATTCCGTTGTTCTTATAAGTTAAATAGCAAAACCGTTGAAAAAATGCTTTTGTAGAAACGTGTTATTTCAGTATGTTGAATTAATTTGGATAATAAAAGTACGGAAATTTGATTTCGTTGAAATTGTGTTCTTTTCTGACATTATATTCTATATAAAATTGTTTGTGGTGTACTACGGCTTACCATGCTGGTTATGTTTGTACTAGAAGTAGAAAGTATATGGACATGAAGTACGAATACAGCCTTCATTGTAGAGTATTACTGCTATTTTACTGAAATGCACCAATATTAAGGGTGAACACCCCCACCCCCTTTTAGGTACGCCGGATGCCGGGCCAATTTAAGCGGTATTCGGGAAGTCGATGGTTGGTAACATTTTCAGCAACTGGGCCTGGGTGTACATTGCCACACAGAAGAAGGCACATGAGAATGTAATTGTTTCTATATCATACGGTATAAAAGCCGCCCTTGCTTCTTTTGGAAGTACAAGTGTCCCAACTAATAAAATTATTATAAAACGAGAGTTGAACCATAGCGAATAGATAAACAATTGTTGATAACTGTAAAATTGTTTGGATATTCTGTATGGTCGTGGTAACGGTACACTTGGAATAAAAGTTGATTATGTGGTGCACAGGAATGTAGTCCGTAGAATATCACGATAGTATCTTTAAAAGCTTGAACATTGTTTGATGTGTTCAGATAAGATCACAAAAATGGTATAGTGGATTAAAACGATGAAATTAATATAAACAATGATTTTGCCTCCCTAGGTCATATACCAACAAAAACGGTCCAACCCGCCTATCAACAACTTGCTTCTAATTTTTTTCCATCTCTTCCGTTTATTTTAACGCATATTCTTTCTGCTCCGTATTATCCGTCCGTATTTCGCTTCAGCTGGAGGTATAAAGGTTCTGCTAGACTAACTTATGGTCTTCAAACCTAAATTGTATTCATACATTGATGTTTTACACTAGCGCCTTAATAAAATGGTATCCAGGTCAGAATACAAAACAATAATCAAATTGATGAAACGTACAAAGAAATAAAATGCTTTTCAATTTTATTTATTTCCTTATCTTTTAAATGGACAAGACAAAATCAGGTTTAAACGCTCCTGTATAAATGATTGACACAGAATGTAACACAATAAATACTTATAACAAAGCCATTTAAACAACACTGCATGGAATATGGTGACACAGGTTAGCCAACGCTGATCAACGCTAACAACAGTTCAATAAACACCGTACTATCATTATTTTAGAAAATAGAGGTTTTGACTCAGACTGCAAACTAAATCCATTATCTAGAATTTTACAGAAGTGATCGTTTTTACATAAGCAGCTGAGGACACGACCAATTTACAAAGATTTTACTTCCACAAAAATGGTGACGAGATAATAAGTTGTAAATTGTTATCACATACCAGTACTGCAGATGTTTGCTTAATTCAATCAATTAAAACATGCTTTTAGAATTACTCCATCAGTACACAATATCTGTTATGTGTTTGACATATACAATTATACACGCTTTAAAAATACAACTCTGAAATTCATATGCTTATTTTGTATCTTAAAAGAAATATTCTGAGATTATCACGTCTATACCGGGAAAGTAGCAATAGCCCAATGAGAACACGCAAGGGGAAGTTTTACTAGCCCTATCATTAACATCTACTAGCCAACGGACACTGGTCTGACGAAATTTTGTGCCCAAATCAGCTAAACACATAAACATTGAAGGCTTATGGTGTAAGTGCCATAACAAATATCTCTCTACGCTTACCAAGAATTATTCTACAACAGAACACAGATCCCGAAACCACAACTACTACAAGATCACAGGTAACTCTTTTCCTGTACTTATCTGTTAATAATATAGTTTTAGTTCTAGTTATACAATCCAAATAGACAATGATCAGTACAGTATGACAATTAGTATAAGTTTCACAAGTGGGTGATATACAGGATATGAATATGGTTCCTGGGTTCAGCCCTCCCCCTCATTGCCATCTATCTATATACCAAGTTTGATTTAAATGCCAAGAGTCGTTTTAAAGTTATTTGCCGGACAAGGTACCGGACTGACCGACAAAGCGGCGACTTTATGCTTCCCCCTTTGAAAAGCGAAAATGCAGTACTACAGTTCCTGACAAACTTTTCTCTATGCCATTATCACATTTAGTTATCAGTCACTTTTTCACATTAATAAACACAATCATATTTTAAAGCAAGAAACATATTTGTGCATGCTTATATTTAGTTAAAGTACTAATAGAACAAAATTCATTACAGTATTCCAACGTATTCAAAACTGGAAAAAAATGAACAAAATCAATATTTTAAGTTCAGCATTTTCAACCGTCTTGAAAAAAATCTATCACCACGGAATGCCTTTAATATATAGATGTAACATTTAAGATTGCATCCACATGTACGAATTTATATTCAATGTCTTGAGATCAGTTTCTTGTTTAAAACGTTTGTATTAAGAAGGTGCACCGTATCTGCATTACATTCTAGACTACCATACACTTGTACCAGATTCTAAAAAAAAGAAGGTGGGGTTTTAAGCTCACTTACAAAACAAACTACAAAAGTACAAGCAAAAACAGGAAAGAAACCAAAATAGCCAAAACTTAATTCATTCAACCAATAACAGTTAAAACTAAAAAAAGTTCACAAAACAAACAAAAAGCATTTCTCACTGCATTCAAACTTAACACTGTTATAACAATTACTGAATTAGTCAGAAATTTCAATAAAAATCTAAAAAACTTGTTTCCTAAACAGAACCGGTAGCTCTCTTTTCTGTAATTTATCAAAGTAAGGTAAAGTATGTACACATTAAATAACAGTTGCCATATAGATATGATAATAAATCCAGTCTACAATGAATTCTTCACTGGCCGTCCTATTTGTCATGTACAAGGGAATGCTTTATGAGACGATCGTGTCGTGTGAAGGCTTTCGGACACACTGGACATTCAAAGGGTTTTTCACCTGTGTGGTCATAGCTATGTCGCTTGAGGTGTTCAGCACGCATGTACGACTTTCCACACTCTAAACACACGTATGGACGATCGTTTGTGTGATTCCTATAGTGACGAATCAAGTGCTCGCGCCGTCTGTACGAGGCACCACAAATATCACAGCCAAATGCTCTCTCCTCCGTGTGAATCTTTGTATGCGCTCGAACTTTGTAACGCGACTTAAATTGCTTATCACAGTATTCACACTGGTATATGATATTTGGGCCATCTTGCTGAGAGTCTTTTCGTTTACGGCCACGACGTCCTTTCGCAGCACTTGTACTGGCACTAGAACTTGGGTACTCTGTTTCCTCTTCTTCTGACAAACAAGTGTTAGCAATCTGATGATTTTTAGACTTTGTCAATGTTAATCTTATCCTAGGCTTCTTTCTCTTCCGACCATCTTTCTTCTTATTCATACCTTTGAGTGTATACGCAACAGTTTTAGCTGCCTTCCTTATCTCTTCTATATCATCATCAATGCCCCACTTCTTTTCTTTCTTCTTTCTACCTCTTTTACCCGTAGGACTAACCTCAACCTCATAAGTTCCTATTTCTACTTCGGACGCTATGTCTTGATTTTTGATAGTCTCAGATGCTGCTAGAATCGCTTCTAATGAACGCTTAGAACTCGGTGATTTCTTTTCACTTTCACAATCGGAATTCACCTTAAAATGTATTTCTCCTGTGTTAGGATGATATACACTGATTGGATCGTTATAGTTTGGTCTCATTTTGGTAAGATCGTCGACTTGAAAGATACGTATATCATCATACTCCATTCCTAGAGACTTTGAGGAAGGCTGCAGTGTAAACTTTGAAGAACAAGGTGACTTAGATGGTGTACTAATCTTCCTTTCCCTGTAACTTGGAATACTATTCACATTAATGGAGCCGACATCTTTGCGCTGTAAATACATTGCTGTGAGAGGTTTACTACGCACTATTTCGTCATCTTCTAAACTTGACGTGCAAATTTCCTGTTCTACTGCTTCTTCTATGATTAAACCATTGTCGCTTGTACTAACAGTGAGAGACGTATCTCCTACACCAGGGATACCCAGTCTACCAGTGTTATGAATGATGGGGACACTACCTGTGAAATCATGATGCGAGATACTGAGATTCAATCTATCGGGAATATAATCCTCAGACCCAGGTTCTTGCTTCGTATCATGATAGTTCAACATAGGTATAGACATCACTTTATCATTGACATCGGTATCTGAATCATCATTGCAAGCGTCATGGTGTGCCATATGAACTATATTTTGTGAGCTGGCTACAACTAAACCCGACTGAACAGCACTTTGTGCGTCTATCACGACTTGTTCTACGTGTAAGGGAGCACTATAGTTGTGTTGGCTTTGGTCAAACATTTCAATATGTGATCCTGAAGAAACCTGAAAAACAAAAGAAAAGTGGAAAAAAGTTATAAATACTACGGACATGGATTGGCAACTCCCCGATATCGGTAAGACGATAACGAATATTATTTTATCCAGCATCCTTAGCGCACACAGTGACTCGGTAACTATCGGGGTTTCCGTCAATGTAAAGATAGGCCAGTCAGTTAATTCTGTTAGCTTCCTTATTTGGTCTAAATATGTTGGTTAGATCCCGTCCCCCTGGATACGAATTGAACTATACATAGTTGTTGTTTTAGTTGTGTAATGTTTTGACAAACGGACACGTGCCAGTGGAGTTTATACATGAGCAAACACACACCCTAAATATAATTGGTGTCATCAAATCAACGGGTGTAGAATTATCTTAATTTTGCATCTATATGCCCACATCTTACTGATGTTATCATTGACCGGGTAGAGGCCATAAACACCCACTACTGGCGGTATGGTCATATACAATTAGTCCCGCTGGATAAAATTGTCATCTTTATCGATTGAAAAACAGTGAAACAAAATGGCAGATGCGCTCAAATGATAAGATCTCGCTTATCGCGAGCGTTAAGAGTAACTCTGTAGCTTTAGAAGGCAGTTGCCAATCCAAGTAGAATAAAATTAAATAATGTAACAAGAGACTGCATTAGCCTAAATCAAGTTTTAAAAGTCAAGGTTTCATATTTAAGTAAAATGGTCCTGTTTATCATTGGTGAATTTATATTGCGAGTTTATGAAAATACTTTGTGGGAAACACAAAGAAGCCAATCTCATGTTATTCGGAGATTGTGTGACCTAGTGTCTTCTATATTTAGAATTATTTTACTATAAACATCACTGTACCTGTAACCTGTTGTCATACACCTGACCATCAACAAGCTGCATTTCAACTCCACCATTGAGTGAGTCAACACCACAGCAGTCTACCTCCATGATCTTTCTCTTGACACTCCTATTAACACAACAAATCTTAATTAATTCAACATGCAATGAATGCCAATGGACAGTCAAAATATACCAAACGTAAGCAGTTGACATGTGTATAACTGAGATTGTATGTACTCTAAACAGAACTAAACCGTTCACATTGAACAACAACAATGATAAATTCTGGTCATTTTCTCCAAAAGATAAAAAAAAATGACCTTAAGTTCTGTGGCACAGCAAAAACTTAATGCAAACATACGTAGTGGCTATGAACAATGCTATACTATGCACTGGTAACAGAGAAATATTTTGTTTATAGTTAAATGTCGGTGGTAACGAACAGACTCCAAACTACGAAATACGTCGATACTCCACCCACTGAAAAATTCAAGATGGCGGGTGGGGCGATGTGGCAAAAACTGGGTCAATTACGAAAACCAAAGAACGTATCTGCATGAAAACTTCAAGAACAATCGGGAAAATGAGCGTCGTTCGTACAAACGAGAATGAAGTATATTTACCACTGAATTTCATAGAAAACACAATAATGTTCAGCACATCAATGATTGTCTCTAGCGGCAGTGTGAAAGGAAAGCAGAAACTTACTTCGCGTGGTTTGATTGGTTGGTAAGGTAATTCGGTAAAATACCACACCCCACTACTTAAATCAAGTTAACGGCATACTTATATTTTCCCCTCTCATGCTTGCTAAAAGAAGGTACAACGTCTTGGGTTCTTTGTTATTGAAGTGTTGTTTAATAGAATATAGCTTGATATAAGAAGTATTGCACTACAATAAAAAGTTTAAAGCAACATAGCAAAAATCAATCTCCCAGTGATCTCCCCTGACACGTAGGACTGCAAGTTACGACAACTCAACTCTGCATGGGAGTTTGAATAAAACATGGTTTCATATTCTTATATATATTATACTTAGGGCATACCGTCACACATAATTTCTATTTTAGTTGTTAAAGGAAAATTGACAATAATTTTCCTTTTAGAACTACCAAATGTTCAAATGACAATACTATTAAGGGATATGCCGCAACAGGCCCTTACCTAGGCATACGCCCGTGCGCCCGTGCGTATAATCGTTTTAAAAGTCGAAAAACTGAAAACTCGAACTATGCCTTAAAAATCGAAGACTGAGGGGGTGTAGTGTTAATGCACAGCTAATATTCACAGTTAAACTGTTATTCCTCAGGATAAAGTTATGTTATTGAAACTACAGAACTTGTTGTGTTTTATTATAAGCATAATG
>ENA-OREC01001507-OREC01001507.1-marine-metagenome-genome-assembly--contig:-NODE-1507-length-11902-cov-10.755518_pt1 | contig 11902 bp, 6 predicted proteins | sample MGYA00248626_ERZ508543 | MGnify/ENA primary metagenome ERZ508543 (study PRJEB26211, sample SAMN05518279) | marine metagenome | isolation source: Puget Sound, Washington, USA | host: Bankia setacea... | reverse complement strand
ATTGGAACAAATGACACGTTGAACGATATGAACGCCACACTGGAACAAATGACACGTTGAACGATATGAACGCCACACTGCCTAATTAAAGTTTGACATTTTAACAAAGTATTGGCCTTTCACATATAACCCTAAACCTATCATAACGACCTTCGAACCAAAGAACTAGTTATGTTTACTTACCTGTCTTGTTATTTTAAATATAGTTTCAGTAAACAGTTTTTTTAATCAAGTTGTCCTGAGCTTAAAGCTAATACTTAGTCAAATTTGCTTTCAATCTTTCACCATTTTATCATGCCTAGTTATGAACAAATCACGTTTTAAAGCACATAGTGGAATTCCTGCCCGTTTATACATTTGCATACACACGTTTAAACATATGTTATCTTTGAACAATAATTAGTCTACTATACAGCCGTTACGTTACTGCTGTAATTTTGTTTAAACAAGTTACGCACACCTTAACTAGTCTCTCTTTACAACATATAACCACTACCAAGCGTGAAGTTTACAGTTTGTATTTGAGACGCTTTTAAGTCAGTCGTGGTTTATTCTTCGTTTAGACGGATTGCATGTGTTATTTGGATAACTTGTGGATAGAGGCTCATTCTGACATAATGGAATTTACTACTGTTGTCTTTAACTATGTCTAATATCGATACTAATACATGTGGATGTGTGTTCGATTTAAATCTGGATAATTACTTTGGATAAACCTTTTGGTAAGTATTTTTGGTTATCTGCTTATTTTCTTTTTTTAAGTGTCATTTTCGGAGATTCGAATTTTGTCTTGTTTGTTTAGGGTTTAAGAAAAAGAAACCCTATTGATGACACACACGGTAACTAAACTAGCAGAACATTCATTTGTTCTATTATATTGTCAAGCTAGAGTGGAACATGTTGTTAATATGATGGCACTTGGAGAAAGTAACAACACTCAACCTATCGACCTTGTCATGTATCACAAATATTCAACAGCATTAACGGTGTGTAAATGTTTTTTTATACATGTTATGCTTTATGGCAATTTTTTTTTATATGATTCAAGTTGTAATTTGATCGGGTGCTACATGTACGTACATTCTTGTCTGTCTTCCGCTTATTTAAACTGGCGTGTTAAATGCGTTCATTGATATTTCACTATAGCTTCTGCATAACGAAGTGTACGGGATATGCTGTGGTGCACGTTTAAGAAGAAGTAAAGCAACTTTTAAATGTTCCTCTTTTTTTTAAAACCTAAATAGTTGTGGGTATTTGAGTACCACCCTTTTAATAGTTTCCTTCAGATGACATTGTCGACTCAGATGTTAGCTGTGAAACTGTACGCGGACCATTTACACCATATTTTGAACTATGCAACCGACTTTGATTAATACGATGGACTCGTCCTCGATGATTTGTAGGACATTGTTTACTTAAAAAACTAATCTGAACACCCTAGTTTATAGACAGGTTCAAGTCTCTCAATATGAATGTTTTCCAATTTGTGTATAACTACCCGCACTACTGATGGTGGCGGCCTAATGTAATACACCTGTATATATGTGCACAGCATACGTTTAAACATCAAAGCAATCGGACAATGAGCAAACAACACAGACAGCATTAATTTTATCACGAGATGACGGGAATTTAACCATCTTTATGAAACAAGTTTGTGGTTATCTGCAGTAACATCACACAAACATGCAAAACCCGGGCAAATTGTAGTCTTTGAAACTTTAATTATTGTCGTTTTAAAACGTTCTGCATCTTTGAGCCACAGCTATTTGAATGACAGTAAACGTACCATAAAAATAACACGACAACTCGACTAGCAAAATTCGCCAAGTCATTTTTTGCTTAATTGAATTTCAAGTGTGGTCGTTAAAAGTGGAGAAGGTTATCCGTGATTTGGACGAGTCATGTATTGACCAGTGACTCCAGGCGAACATAAGGTTAACTAATCTTGTTTAAACATATATTATGAGAGCACTTGGTGGTTATGACAATCAAATCTAACAAATGCTCGTAAGGCAGCTTGATGTTTTAATCATCTCTTTTGATGTAAAATACATGATTTCAGAATGTAGTCACAGTTTTTTCGTACTAATTGCTGGTTTGATGAACTTACCGTATGGCTCTATAAGATGCGATGACCCCCATGATCGTAATGAGACCGAAATGCTTTATTGACATTAAAAGTTCATACATACACTTGAACTGTATCAATGTAGATTATTCACGTTTTCTAATATACGAATGCAGCGGACTGTGGTATTTACGATTGTGAAGCCATAGTACAGACACTGGATCAGTAAAACACATAACTGCTTGTTGATCACCACTCACAGTATTGGCTTAGCTCGTGTGAGATTATTACATAGCGGACTACTTTGAACTAATTATTCAAACCCTATGTGTGAATATATTTGTTAAAACATACCACAACTCTTATGTTTGATTGTGAGACTTAGGAAACTGTAAATTAGTCTAGTGTGCACAAGACTTGTTTGAGGTTTTGTCATTGGAATTGTGTTACACTTTTTAAACTTTTCGAAACGTTACACTTGGTAACAAAATCTTGACCCCGAAAACAACATTTGTTACTGCTTGATCTTACAACTGAAACAAACGTGTCAATTGGTGAATATAGGAGATTGAGTATACCTGTCTGATCTATACATGTTGATGTTTGTGCTATCATATGACACGGACAAGGAAACATCATTTCTCCATTGACTATACCAGCAGTTTCCGTTTTTTTTGGTTGGATCCTAAACTATTAACGTGACAATAGACAGTGTACTAATGCAAGCGAAGTAGGATATGACAAGCTGTTGTACAAAGGTACCATCTGGTAAATGAGACCACAACATGTAAGGTCTAAGAGTATGCGCTGTAAGAGATCCAAGAATCCTCCGAAAACTCTTTGTGATCGTGACAAAAATGAACGAATCCAAAACAAAACTTCTAAACACATGTCAGGTGGAGCATCAATACCTTCCTATACAGTGTCTTCTAGCTTCCTATCTCCACATACATAATCGCTTGTAAAACATCCAGTATACAGACACAGACCCTCAACTTTAAAGTAAATGTGTGTACAAAAGGCTTACCGATTTAATCCTATATGAATGCATGCCTTTGCTAATGTTCTTGAACTTTACTTTTTACGTAATCACTCGAAGATCAAGATTGTATAAATATGTCAATTAAACCAGGAGACTAGCACTTGAATTGTAATTCTTTAGGAAGAAATAATACAGGACGCCCCTGAGACAAGGTTTGTTGCTAATATTATCAAAGGAGAGACTCAGCAGTCTTGAATTATAAAATCACGAACCTCAGGTAAAGAACGTAAGGTCCATTGTTGTAATCAAAATCACACACTTGCCTTTTGTAACGAGAGACGCTCAGGAAAAAAACTGGTTTAAATTTTCAAGAGTAGAGTTCTACATTAATCAACTCTAGATTTACGTGAAATAATCCACCAAATTGATAATTGGATTGTCCGGTGACAAATTGATATGTCATTGCTGTCTTAGATCTGTTCCAACAAATACCGACAATATATCTATAATAATGACAGAACTTGTTCTCTGACTATAGTGTTCGGGATTCTTTAGTTGTGACATACGTTATATGATAGTCCGCTCTTCTTTTGTCATCAGACCTGGATTAACACACATTTATTTTTTTAACATTATAGATAAACAAAGTAACAGTAACATACGCTAGGATATCACCAGTTGGACCGTTTCAATAGTTTATATACACATGTATAGGAAGGTCATAGACCAGTGTGGCTAAACAAAATACATTCAACACACAGTGGCTTGTATTATGATAGTTTATACAGTATACACAAACGCACAGACAAACACACAGATAAACACTCAGATAAACACTCAGACAAACACACATACAAACACTCAGTCAAACACTCAAAAAAAAACACATACAAACACACATTTAAACACACTGACACACACTCAGACAAACACACAGACAGAGGCACAGACAAACGCACAGACAAACACACAGACATGCACACTGACAAACACTCAGACAAACACACAGACAAACACACAGACATACGCACAGACAAACACACAGACAAACACTCAGACACACACACAGACAAACACACAGACAAACGCACAGACAAACACACATACATGCACACTGACAAACACTCAGACAAACACACAGACAAGCACACAGACATGCACACTGACAAACACTCAGACAAACACACAGACAAACGATGTGTTCACATATACGTTATTATCTAGTTATATTGAAAGAAGGTTTACATCATCTTGTTTTTATATAATTTAAAATGCTACATTCTAATACAAAAAAACGGCATTTAGATGTATGGTATGTGACAAAACGTGATTTACTCCATTTACTAGTATCTACATCTAATCTACGAGATGATACGATCAGTTGAAGTTGAACTGTTTTAGGAAACGTCCAATACTTTAATTTCGCATTTGTTGCATTGACCATACTCGTGCAATCTTCCATTCCTTCCGGCTTAGGATGATCTGATAGTCGGACGTTACTTTACATTGTATACAAACACAACATACATCTTCTTGAAGCCGCAGTTACTGGAGTGCCAGTAAAACCCCGGGCTAATGGACTCTCACTTTCACAATTACCTTTAACTCAATATCAAAGTTTAACATTTAATACACTTTCTTAGCATATTAATTTGCATCTATATCTATTAGTTGAAACCAAATAGTTTATAAAGCGAACCTACATTGATGTTACCTGCTACCTCGTAAATAACTCAACATATTTAAATCGAACTCTAAACCGCGAATTTGAAATTGTTCTTATGCTTAAACCAAAGTCAATTCAATAACCGAATGCTTTATGTAAGGATTTGCAAGACGTTTTTATTGTCAATAAAATCACGCATTGAATTAAGCATAACATAGGCAAGACAGGCTAAAAAACTGGGTGTAAGACTTGATTGAGATTTGTGAGACAATTACAACACGTGTTCACTTCTGATTAAAAGTACAAGTCCAGATAGATGACATCACTGTATCGGAATGCTGTGACTCTTTGCCCGAGATTTGAGAGCCCAGTGTTTTTATTTAAATCTTCTATGTGTGATTATACAGGCTCATTACCACTCTCGATAATCCAGGAGTACAAAGATAACAGTGTTAAACAATCACAAGTGTATCTCACGATCAAAGGGAAGTAAACCATAACCGCCTCTTTGCTACATCAGCTGTGTACACGTCCCTACATAACGCTTTAGGTCAGGGGTGGTACATAAATATACGATAAAGTACGAAGCATATGTAGACCATATTATGATGTTCATAGGAAAACTTACACATATAGAGAACTCGCATATGTACACATGACACTAGATAAAGCTTTGATATTGGTCCAACGCTTAAAATACCTCGTCACTAAAACCTATACAAAGTTTCTCTATACAACATCCCATGTAAGATTTCAAAAGATTATCTCCTTTGAACATTTTTGTCATATGTTTTCACTTAAGAGGGGTATACCTTTACAAAGAATGTATACATAGTTCATACGATGATTATAAGGTTAAATAGTTGGCACTACTGTTTATACAATCTATAATAAATTACTTGACATATATATATATAGTAAGTGATTTTTTTGCGTAGTTGCCGAAAACAGAATTCTTCTGAATGTAGAGTTGGTTGTGTGCTTTCCTAGAAGTTTTTTTCAAAATTGTTTAACACGTGTTGAAGAATTGAGATACATTTCTTATTAACTTATTGCCCATAAAGCCAGGTATCAAACGGTGTTTTGTTGTATTTTTGTGCCCAATTATCAGACTCTGAATCGAATAAGTTGTATACAACAATTATAAGAAATGTCATTTGTTGATGATTACACGTGTTAAACCATGTTTGTTATTCACACTGGTTCATGAACAATCGACTTGAAGTCCCAACTAAACTCAGTACAAACATGTATTAGTCAAACTTAAATCATATATACTTTAAGTACAATGAATGCTATAGCAGACTAAATAAGTTACACGTAAAGCATTTATTTCATTACATCGAACTTACATTCATTTAATATTATACAAACTTAACTATGTATATACAGACCTATCTTGACCATCAATATAAAATAACTGCTAAAACTAAAAACACCGTAGCTTGTTTCATCTTTAGGTACAACGGTATTTAAAATTTAAAATACAGACAAACATGTAACTGTTGCTGTATTATTGAGGTGACCATATACATTTTTGATCAGGTTGTCTGTATACGAGGTTTGAAGAATAACTTGCCAGTTTCTTTCAATGTGGTGATACATTACATTTACACTTTAAATCTTGTTTGTAAGTAAACGGAAAGTTGTAATATATATGATGTACTTGGGGTTTTGTTTTTTTCAATTATTTAGTTAGTAACAGCTAATAGTGTTGTTTTAATTGGGAGGGAGTGTGTTAGTTAGTGTGTTAGTTTTAAAGTTTATGTGATAGTGGTGTGTTGGAAACGAATTCTGTTTTATATTCCGTGTATATACGCTATTTTATTTGATTGTAACATGTAATTGTAAATATATGTTAAATGCAAGTGATTAATATGTATATGATCGCTCTGGTTTCCGCATTGGTTGATATATGTAAGTATTTTATTTATTAGTTTCTGGTTGGTTGTTTGTGTTTCATTCTTTGCGTTATTGGTTGGTTATATCTATTTACAGGCGTATGCACCGATACTCTACGTTCTAAGAGAGACACGGACGTTTTGAGCATCCGCGGGAGAAAGCAGGAATCCCCCCGTGTCTGTCGCTATAGCTGTACCAGACAATGTGCATCTCACTGCTAACAGAGCAACCAACCACGTCGATCAGATAGAGCTGAATGGAGCTTTAAAACGGTCGAATGTGATTTGTTCTTAACTAACGACGATACAACGTTGTCACAAGAAGAAGGGGATATACGATATTACGTGTTGTTATAACATCTTATATATACACTTGGATTTTTACTTTGAAGCTAATTGTGATAAAGGACCTAACATTAGAGTTTATCCACCGATAAAACTCTGACTTTGGATATAAAAAAGTGTTTGGAATTATAGTATCAACTCAAGGCTGAAGATAGACTTAAATTCAGAGTGCTCGGAATTTATTACTGATCCAAAACGGATTTTGTGATTCAACAATGTTTTGCTGCCAAACGTTTACAGTCACGGTTGGCAATGATACCCAGCAGACCCTATGGACAGTGGGTCTTTCGACTCGAACCTGACCTCAACTGTTGTTTACGAGGTTATATCTACAAACAGTCTATCCATGAAATGCCATCGTTCTACACCCTGCGCAATGTAAGTGTTCCACATAGATTCAAACCTCTGTTACTACCAATCTGTCCTGATTTATATTATTTACTTTACGGTAAGAACATAGCTCAAACATAGTTTCACTAATACAATTACCACTACTGTTTTAACTCTATATAATTGCCTAATTTCTGTTTTAAAATAAACTGAATTATCTGCTCGTTTTCGACAGTAATGCTCAATTAAAAAAAACTTCATACGTTAGCGTGTTAAAATATGCACATAAAACAAGCAAGTGATTTTTGGTTGGTTTTTACTTGTTCATGCAGCTGTAAATCAGGGAAATCACAAAGCGCAAACGTTGAAACAGGCCCACACCCTTCACACATGAGTAGTAAAGCGACGCTCTGCATTGATAAATGTAGCTTTGCAAGACACTGAACACCTGATTAAATTGCAACTTTTGAAATGAAACATAGCCTGTAATATATTAAGCACACGTAGAACATGAGTACACGTCACTTTATTTATAGAATAACTGAACTGGTGCATTCATGAACACACCTTTATTGAACTAAATAAATTTGACTTAGCTCAAAAGAAAGACCCGTTATACAACACAAAGCTCTCTTACAAACTGAATCATACACACTGAGAGGTAGCACGATATTTAAAATAGAAATTCCCATAGGTTAATTTACTACTGATTACCTATGAGAAAAAATAACATATTTTTATCATCAAAACGGAGAAAGAATGCATTTGTTTCATTCAGTATAGATAACGTTAATGACATTCCTAGAGGCAGGATAAATATACACAATGGATACATTTATACCTGATCTGAGTAATGTCCAGAACATGCATGGAACGTATGTGAACAATGCGGGTTTACCGTACACTGAAATTATAAAGTGCACACCAGTGGGATATGTATTGTACAGGTAGTCTAGTACTCCGTGTACTTTTACATGATTATATCTCATTATTTATTTCCAGGTACGGGGACTAAGACAGCTGGTATTTGCTCTGTTCTACCTTATCCTATTGACGAGCCCAGTACTAGCTTATCCAAGAGCGGGTCGTAAACCAAAGGTGGAAGTAATGGAAGATAAAGACAGAATCATACTTCGGACGTCTGGATGTAAACCATTAAGTCATGAACAGTTAAAAGCTCGAATGGGAGCGTACTTTGACGAAAATAAAATGCGTCTTGATGACGCGGACGATATTAAAGACGATGCCAAACGCGGGTCATGGCGGCATTCTGTGATAGACGATGATGAAATTGTGCAAGAGGATACTGCTTTAGACATGTATTCTAGCGACTCTACAAATGATATTAGAAGACAAAATACTGATACCACAAGTGTTCACAATATAAAGTTTATGCGAAGAAAAAGGAACGCAGAATACAGTACGGATTCGGATTCAACTTTCCTTTATCAAAATCTTCTTTTTGACACAATTTCGAAAAGGAAATCAAGAGAAAAGCGAAGTCCGCGTACAAAGTTTCCCCCAGCATGGAACTGTGAAAAAGAGAATCGGTGGAGGAAAACAAAGAAAGGCTATTTTCCTTCTCAAGTTTTAGATGGCAAGTGTTCTCAAAAATCGTGTTTTTTTCACCAGTATAAGTGTAATCCAGTAAAATATGCACTGAAAGTGTTAAAGCGGGATCCTCAAGAGGCCTGCAATCCAGTTCCTCTAATTGGTAATAGTACCACATATGAGGAATCGTGGGTATTTAAACGTATCTATGTGACAGTAGCCTGTGAGTGTGGAATACCAAAGTCAAGCTCACGACGTGACAGAGGCAGAAACCGTGGACAGTAAACTGTATAATGTTTAGTAACACAATTTGTATAATGCCAGTCTTTGACCATTCCATAATCTATGTTAATTGTGTTACTTGCATGATTATTTATAAATTTGATATGAACATTTGGGCTAATCTGCAATATATCGATAGCTGTAGAGTCGAGTTCTGACGACATTCCTTAGACAGAATGTTAGAAATCCAGTTAGTATGTACAGGTGTCCAACCTGAAACGTTCATAATTTGTGATACAGAAAACGTTTGTAAAGTATTGTAAGGCATTCCGTTTGTGAAGATATTAGCATTCCGTTTATATCATTATGTTACATCAAGCATACAGTCTTTGTGATATAACCGTTGTTAGAGATAGGTACTAAATTATTGTCCTTCTGACGAATACGTTGTTAACGTACCAGTGCGCCACCTTTGTCAGAATTGTACCGCACATTCATCAAAACTAATTCATTTTGTAACAAGACATTGGCCAGTAGATATTTGGAACATAGTTGATCCGTGAGTTCGTGCATATGTAAGCTCTATAAACACGGATGAATTGCTACGAGTTCTACAGGAGATTACAAACGGGACTACACCAGGTCGACATAAAACTCTAGTATTTCCTCTGTAAATGTATGTACGCGTCGTTATAACTTGTTTAATTTATTGTTGTATTAAATATTAAATAAAATATGCCAAAAATAAAAACAAAAGTATAAATTTGACTTGAGTTTGTTAATTGTTTACCTGTCAGTATTATGGTTTCAAATACAGTTTACCAAAGCAGCAGAGTGGGTTTTCGGTATTAAAACTGGTTCATAGCTGCATCTGCTTTCGGAATTATATTTGATATGTTGATGTTGCTACAGTTTGGAACACTTCTTGTTAAACTCAAAGACTTGTCAATGGCGTGTGTTCATGAAGCCTATTGAACAGAGAATATAAATGAAGTATCCGTTACATTTCCTCGTGCATACCATGCATGTAATACACTCTGAACCACTGCTGCTAAATGACAATGTAATACTCTAAACACCACTTACCTCTGGGGTACATTGTGACTCAGAGGTACATATTATTAGTTATACAGATTCTTGACCGTGTATATGGGCTCAGAAAGCCGTGTATGTAATCAGTATACACGGCAAAACTGTCCAATGGGAATCGAGGAAACAAATATTGCAGTATTATAAAAAAAATGCGTATAGTTGTCTTGCCTGCAGTGAGATGCACATTGTTTGCCTGGTTGAGCCAACGACAGACACCGTGCATTGTGTTTAGCGTGTATCCAAGATGTAACATACGTTCATTACGAAATCACAGGTAAATGTGCCATGTTGTGTTAACTAGAGAGTAGTTCAATGATAACAGGTCACAATGAAGTAGCGATGTTGATACAGTGTTACCCAGAGTCTTCACGGTGACTTAGGTATATGTGTCGTATATTATATATTTTAACGTTAGAGTAGCAACGTCACCGGTACTCTATACATAATGATGTAAACAATCCAGATAACGTTCAAACTTTACACTAACATTTCTGTACAAAACCGATGTCTGTGTCTGAGTTTATTGCAAGTTAAACAAGCTGATTGGTTTTTGCAGACACAGTTATAAACATCGATGAAGTTGGGTGTCTAAAGTGTTCAAATAACATATTCATCTATCAAGCTAGAGCATATAGAATACAGTCAATCATAAAGTCAGTCATGAATCTAGGCATGACTAAAATATTGTCATCGATGAAGCAGAGTGTCTATATAATATATTCAGCCATGAAACTAGGTGAACATATAATGCATAGTTACCCATGAAGTTAGGCATATATATTGTAGTCTGCCATGAAGCTAATCGTCTATAGAGTAGAGTCATACACGAAGCAGATACACTAAAGGCAGCCATAAGTTTAGGCGTTTATAGAACTTAGTCAGCTATGAAACTAAGCATATATAAAATGCAGTCAGCAATCAAACAAAGCGTCTTTATTATATGATCAGCCATGAAGTTAGACGTAGAAGGAATATGAGTATACATAAAGCAGAGCGTATATAGAATGTAGTCAGCCATGAAGCTATGCGTATGTAGAATATAGTCAGCCATGAAGCTGGGCGGCTATATACTATAGGCAGCCATGAAGCTATGCGTATGTAGAATATAGTCAGCCATGAAGCTAGGCGGCTATAGAATGTAGTCAGCCATGAAGCTATGCGTATGTAGAATATAGTCAGCCATGAAGCTGGGCGGCTATATACTATAGGCAGCCATGAAGCTATGCGTATGTAGAATATAGTCAGCCATGAAGCTAGGCGGCTATAGAATAAAGTTAGCCATGAAGCTATGCGTATGTAGAATATAGTCAGCCATGAAGCTGGGTGGCTATAGAATAAAGTCAGCCATGAAGCTAGCCATCAAGCCAGGAGTCCTTATAATATAGTTAGTGACATCGCAAAGCGTCTAAACAATATAGTCAGTAATAAATATAGGCCTGTATAGAATATTATATGTCATGAAGCTATGGGTATATAGAATAAAGTCAGCCATAAAGCTAGGCGTCCTTAGAACATAGTCAGACTGTTGGCGTCTATAAAGAATAGTCAGTCATGAAGCTAGACATTTATAGAATATAGGCAGCTATGGGTCTTGGCATACATCTAATATAGTATGCCATAATGATAGGAGTCAATAGAATATACTCATCAGTGAATCAGGACGTCTATATGATATACTCATCAGTGAATCAGGACGCCTATATGATATACTCATCAGTGAATCAGGACGTCTATATGATATA
>ENA-OREC01001506-OREC01001506.1-marine-metagenome-genome-assembly--contig:-NODE-1506-length-11907-cov-14.080135_pt1 | contig 11907 bp, 8 predicted proteins | sample MGYA00248626_ERZ508543 | MGnify/ENA primary metagenome ERZ508543 (study PRJEB26211, sample SAMN05518279) | marine metagenome | isolation source: Puget Sound, Washington, USA | host: Bankia setacea... | reverse complement strand
AAATACTGCCTGTTACACCACTCAATTGACATTATCAACATGGAGCCTGTCTGTATTGATATCTCATCAGTTTCACAAAATCATTTATTAATTTGGTAATTAGTACTTACGTTTTAAGTTTGTCATAGTTTTCCACCTTGTAGTTGTCTGTCTTAACCTGTGTCTTAGTATCAGCCAGGTTTAATGTTAGATTCTGATACTTCACTCTTAGTTCTCCATGGGTCTGTCTCTCATCCTCAAGTTTCTGTCATGGTATAAAAGATTTATTTAGGAATGCGATTATATTTCACTATCATATGTAATCTATGGAAAATAGACAACAGAATAATGCAAGTTCTAGATTTTCGTAACATTTTTTAATTTCATACAATTTCATTCATAGATTGATTTTAAATGTTGTTGTTATTATTATAATCATATAAGGATTCTATGAATTATGATAAGAGCAATGTTTGCAAACAAATAAGAAACCCTTGTTTTCCTTTGCACTTTTCAATGAACCAGGTTTATTTAACTTCTTAAAGTGACTTAACTTAAGTAAGGTATTAAAATTACGAAATCAGTTTTAGCCTTTTAGTAAAGAGTATAAGATCAAACACTTTGTTATATATGTATACCTCTTGTAGGTCCAACACTTGTTTTGACTGGCTTTTGTCAGTGTCCTCTAGTGTTTTCACCTTCAACTTTAGCTGGTCGATTTCATTTTCTAGGGGACGGGTCCTTTCAAACAATCTCATCTACAAAAAATAGAAAGCATTCCGGAAACTTCAAAAGATTGTCATCTACCTCACAGATAAAATTAAAATATCAACTTGTCATCTTACAAATACTGCCAGACTAACAGTAACACCACAAGACTTAACATTAATAAAGTATAAAATATGATATAGAATTTAGAAAGCGAAAACATACAGCAACATAATCTCTCAGAGATAAATCATCGTCTGTGGTTGTTCTCAATTCATAAAACTTTTCTTCACTCAGCTCTAGATCACGCAACGATCTCCTCACATTTCCAGCTCGCTCCTGCAGCCTGAAAAAGAATAACATATACATTAAGTTTTTCATTATTACATTTTATCATACATGACGTCACTTGTTTCAGGTGAAATATAACCACTACGATTATCTCTATATTAGACTAGTGTAATATAACATTAGAATGACGTAATCCACTTTATACAATGTATAGTAAAATGACATCATAACAATGATTGCCTAATCTATTTTGTTTGCTAGCTTCTTCGATAATTATCACATGATTAAATTTAAAAGAATCTTACATGCGTTGTCATTTAAACAAACTTTTATCAACCTTGACTAAGTAAATGTTCTTAAACTCGCAAAAGGCTTGCTTAATAAGCATGTTCTTAACATCATTTGATTAAAGTTTACATGAAATGATAACTCACGGAGGATAATATATATGTATTAAAAATATGAGAAATGACGAATAATCTTGTTCAAGTGTAGTCATCAATGAAAATAGCTTGTGGGTCAGGACAGCCCAAGTCGAGACTTTCTTCAATGTATTCCACTACCGAGATTGTATAAAGATACAGTTAATCCAAATTAATAGAAGTAAACACATGAACTGATAGATTGCCTTTCATTTGTAGCTTCAAGCTGTCTTTGTTTTTGTCGCAACTCATCAAGCTCATTCTTGATTAACTCCTGTCTACGTCTTGATTCTTCTTGCTGAATTGTCAACTGTGATTCAAGTCTGGCCTGCAGTATTTGCTTTTGATGCCTTTCTTCATTTAATTTTTCTTCTAAGTCATCAACACGTTGTACATATTCTACTTTCATATTCTCAATTTGTAAATGTTTCTGGGAGAGTTCAATTCTGACAAGCTGCAAATCATGTGTAAGCTGCTTTCTCTCTATCAGCTGTTTGGTAATTTTCGATTTCTTCTCTTTCTTTTCGCCATGATATTCACTTCTGTCAGGAGAAAGAGTCAAATCAGTTGGAACTGACGTTTCGAAACCACTGAAATCTTCAGACTCCATTTCATCGAATGTTTTTGATAAATCTCTAGCTGCCATCTTACCGATCGACACTTCTGATAACCTTTGTCAACTAAAAATGTTCAATACATTCACATGCCTACTGGATTTGTGTAAAGTTTCTATGAATTTCGCATCAGTATTGAAAATAAAGCTAACTGTCAATTTATTTTGTTTTGAATTCTTGATTCTTGCTGTAACTTGCAGACGGTGCGCCATAATTTCCACACCTTGTATCAATCGCAAAATATACATCCCTGAAGGTCTGTAGTTTTGTACTGAGGTATTATGTTGGACTAGAAATGCATATTTATATGGTAGAGTGAATAAAAGCCTTGTAAATATTTATAACTATTTCTCTTATTTCCGATGAAGTGCTACATGTTTCTAATTGTATTCGTGTTATGCCAATTCTCTTTAATATAGTTTATTTCGCTTTCCGCTAGATAGCAAGAGTTATCCCATCGTTAAAACTCTTCAATTAATGACAGGTGCCACGACCGGACTGTCATAACAAATTGATGAACGTCAACTCGGTATGTTTTATTCGGTATTTTTTATAGGTTCTGCAAGTTTCAAACATATTTTAATTTCTGTCGGTAAAAAGGTCACATGTTTTATTCGTCCATGTTGCATTGTTTTTATGTTGACGCCCAGCGTGTGGTTACTCACCTCTTTTTTTCCAGAATGCTTTTTTGATGGTTTGTTTTGAAATTGATAGCAAAAATAGGACGCATGTCAATGTCAACATTCTAACCCAAAGTTGCCTCCGAACTGTTTTCTAGTGTTTGACTAAACTGTAAGCATATGTATCAACACCAAATTAACTTGATAGTATATAAGAAAACCTTGTATTTTAATTTACTAGAGCAATAGCATGATTATGTACATGTTGATGATATTAACTTAATGCACTTTTACCACACATACATTGAGACAATGGGTTGAGATAGGTTTTAAACAACTGATTTACTATGTACATGGATAATGTCTAAGGTTTTAGTAATCAGTAATGAAGCAATTTATTATTTAGAATCTTTTGACAAGAGCTTCTGAATGTTAACCCCTGAAAATTGAGAAGTACCCGCATTTCACGCATGAACGCCGTCTCAGATAAGATCTGTGAACATTTGGCAAGATATTCAAAATCTGCAAGATCTTATCAGCTGCAGACAAGAAATCATAGTTAAAGCTTAATATTAAACCGAGAAAGATTGAGGGGCTATGTGTGCATACTAATTAGATTAACAGTCTACATGTCTAATGATCTTCTCCTTTAATATTAAATGAAAAGAGAAGTTCTTAAAAATCCACAAAGATGATTCAATATTCAAATCTTCTACATGAAATAATAAGAGCACTGTCTACCACTGTTTATTTATTTATTTATTTATTTGTGTTCAACTTAACAATTACAGTAAATCAGAAAATCCACTTTACTCAGGAAATACAACGAACCTGCTTTTATGATCATTCTATCTCAGAACAAAATATTTGTTAGCAGTAATTCAGTGTTCTGGGTTATCTAGACTGTTACAACCATCTTGTTTTTCCACTGATACAACCTGTCTTTAAAGATAAAAGAGTTTTGTTTCTACAACTTTTGATTTTGCTAATACAAATGTAGGACCATTTAATTTAACAAATCAGCAATTGCTCACTGACATTAAAAGTATAAAAGCCTGTGTTTACTAAGTGGTGTGAAAAAAGAATTAACATTTCATCTTGTGTTGAATACTGAATACATGTAGATAAATATTTGGTATTGCTTCAATCGTAAGTCAACAGACCAACGAAGAATGAAGAGGGTAGACTTAGATTGGGTCTATAAAGAGCATATATATAAATTTTGAATACTGGTTGCTTATAACTTTGTTTTCACATTTAATATAGATGTATATTATATACATAATTATACTATAAAAAACAACAACTAACAAATACTTTATGTTTAGAAGTTTATCTATTTTTTATGCATTTTGTTCATTTCTAAAACCAACTACAGAAGGTCATGACATTAGGGAAATTAGGGAGTATAGATTCACTACAAATATATACATTTATGACTGTATCTAAGGCGCAATGTATTGTAGTGAATGCTAATCAACAGTCAGTAAATTCTCTGTTAAGACCACCCCAATAATAAGACAAACTTTGCTCGGTTGTCAAATAGTAGAGTTTTGCTGAAATGATATTCTTTCAAATCTTCACATGTGCAACATTTAACCTAAAACCTGTTGACAGCCGGGTCAATGGTGTTAGATACTTTTTCTTAAGCCATACTGATTTGTAAACCATCACAGTTTCAATGAGGTAATATTGATTTATTCAAATAGTCCACAACCCTGTTCATGTATGTTATCATTCAGATTAAAATTCACTCTCTCCTGCCAATGATAATATTGAAGCAATAGTAGTTGAGGTTAATATGGTAAACTAAAATATTTCTTATCCTCAATACCATTGTATCATTTTCTTGGACACAAACGTTTGGCACCTGGTATTTCTAGTTTTAATTCATTGACAGTGTACAGGATGTAAATGAGTTATACATTTGATACATGCCAATACATCTGTGTGTCTCCAATAATGTAATGAACTAACAGTATTCTGTTTTGTTTTGATGATAATGAAGGTAAGATCAATACATGTACATAGTTTTCAGACAAAAAAATCTAAAACAATTTCTTCCACTCAAAGTTTAATAAAATTTGTTGATAGTAAATGAAACATATTTACAGTTTGTTATGTACCTTCTGCTGCATCTTTGACAAACAGAAAGTTGGTAAAAGTATAAACACAAGGCTCAGAAGTGTTCAACCATGACTGTAGTGCTGATTGTATTATTGATACTTTGCTGAGTAGACCGGTGAACTGACATAAAACAACAAGAACTCTCTAGTTTTACAGAATACCCTATGATCAGCCTATACATAAGAAGACCAGGAAGCAACTAATGTTCAGCTATAACTAGAGAAAATTACTCCAAGAAAAACTTTAAGAGCTTATGTCTAACAACCTTGCATAGGTCAGAAGCCTCTTAAAGTCTGTAGTTATCAGTAGTAGAGTATTGGAGAGGTTACACCACCACCCCGACCCTCCCCCTCTTTATTGTACAAGGTTTCAAGAGGTTACTCCCCGTCCCACCCCACACTATCCCCATTTTTCTGTAACACTAGAGTGGGGGAGTGTGTGGATTTATTTTGTTTACGTTATGAGACTAATATAAAAATACATACACTTAAGTAGCTTCATTGATACTTCTGTGAACTACTTATACCATACTTTGAAATCTTTGAGTTGCATGCAATATTTTTGTGATGGATTCATGAAGCATCTTTTTGGACTACACAATAAATGGAAGGACAATCAGGTACAGATTGCATCATTTCAAGATTTGAGTTTAATTACTACAAGAATGAATGTTTTAGTGAGTTGGTATATATAGTTTACCAGTAATATGTTTTATGACTGGTATGTATTGGCAGTGGTTTACACATGTTGAAAAGAGCTTATCTGGCCTGGTAATGGGAAATGAATGAATAAATAAATGAATTATCTGAAAAAAATGATCAGACAATTTAGCATCTTTAAACAGGTAGCTATGTGATAGACTCTCGGATAAGAACATTCATTTGTGCTCTATTGAATGTGGCCTCATTCCAGATATTGGCATACAACTACCCTGTCTATGATCTATAAAGTTCTGAGTATATCGTATCATAATAGGAGAAATGGGAAGATAGATGGGAGAAGGAAATTGTAGAAACTGGGGGCTGCTATCTGAGAAGGATCTGCCATTCTTACTTACAGTGCTGAACGCAGGGAACAATTTGTGTCAAAATGTTGTACAGTATATCAGACTATCAGTCACAGAATACTGGATCAGTAACCTAGGAAACAGCTTCAAGAATACCATGATTTATTGCAAGTTATTTTATAGATCATAGAACAGTCAAGGCCAGTGGTATTTTGGCAGATTTAGATTAATTTGTGGTCAGTTAATAAGCCAATGTTTGATAGTAGATGTGCTTTGTGCTCTGATAACAACATGAAGCAGCATCCCTATCTGATAAATGGCTTAATAGCTCTGCCTGTATAAGTAAATGTATGCCAATTATGAAATACAAACAAATAAAACTTCAAAACACTGAGAAATAATTGTATGTAGTTTCTTCTGCCTTTAGCAAGCTTGGTATTTATTTGATAGAATAACAACTGCTTCGGACAATCTTCATTTTGTATTGATTTTATTGAGTAACCAGTTGAAATTGAAACATGTATGTATGTACATCACTTTAAACAGTGAACTTATTGATATATAGTGAGATTTCATAGAATAACAGGTACTAGTTGGAGTGGGGGTGAATGCGAAATGGTTCTATCTGCTTCTTTATTCAATAACACTTAAACTCCTTCCACTTGTTAAGTACTGCTAATTGTGTATGTACTAAGCTACCAAAAGAATCAGATAACTAAACAGTATAGAGCAGTGATATGGGAGGAAATCGGTGCTAATTGCAGTGTCTGTTTGTTGATCACAGGTAACTTAACTAAGACAAATGTCGCTCCTGAATGTCACAATTTATTTATAGAGTGGATAGGTAGCATACCAGTTTGTCTCATCAATGCCACGTTTACTATACTATTTACTCTATCTTAATTTATATAGTCAAATTGCCAATTAAAAGTCTGAAGTATATTAACTGTAACTATTATAAGTGCTTTCCCCTCGGATTGCTAATGCATTTATGTTTTGTGAAATAACTACATAGCACATGTGCACACCTACTACAAATAATAAAACTGATTTTTTGAAATACATGAATTATTTTTAATCAAGCTACTATAGTTCTAATTCTAGTATTAACTCAGTAGTTGGTCTGTATCAAAAAAGATCCTGAGGGCATGCTTTATCACCATTTGTTCTAAAATTGAGGCAATAAGTGGAATTTTACCATGGTTTTTGAGGTTTCCATTTTGGATAGATTGATTCTAAAAGTTTCTATTTATAATTTTTTGTATAGTGATAGTGTTACAACATGTACTTTGGGATGGTTATATGAATTACAGTGCAGCTTGTTGGTGAATGGAGTCATGTGAGAGCACTATTCAGTGACAAAATAGTATAAAAGTCGGATTAAAGCATTGTGGATAAAGTTTCTTGTGGCATGAATGAAACCACAGACCCGAACATGTCTCTTATTCGTGCCATGTTTACATTGTAGAGCAGTCATGTTTATATTTAATAGAACAGTTGCAACACTTATGCCAGAGCCACTGATGTGTGCATGATACTCAGTCCATGCAGAGTCCAGTAAGAACTACATGTAGTAACAGTCATGCAAATGCAACAATGTTTTTCCTGTAGCATGTTCAAGGTATCAGACAATACAGTGAGCTCCTACTCTTAAAACTACATTTTGATTGGTCTAGTCATGTTTTAATAGCAAATTGCAGGATCTAATTGCATTAAGATGAGCTGTTTTAGACTGAAAATGTTTGTTTTTTACAGTGTACCACTTTTTCTCTAAGTGTTCATAGCTGTTAAACTAAACTGTAATCCAAAACTGCTATCTTACTTACATGTAATAAAAGCTAAAAGCAGACTTGATCAGTACAGCTTCAGTCTTCAAGGTCTGTTTGGTCTTGATTTTGAACTTTATTCACATTAACATTAGTCATTTTTCATTTACTCTACATACGTCTGATTTAGGTATTTTTTCATGATAAAGCTCAGTGTGTCGACATGAAACCTAAATTGAAAGAGCTTATCTGTGACAGAAGGGAAAACCAAAGTAGTAATTGATCACTGTGTTCATATCTAACTCATGTAATATTTCATTCAATCCAGATTTATAGTGGTTGTTGTTGGCTGTGGGTGAGATTAGGCTAGGCTTATGTCCTACAGTGAAAGAGATAATGTTGTATTTGTTGTTTTTTAGGATATTTTACAAGTTGTTCTTGGGTCAGTTTGCATATTCATGCTTGGGTCGTACCAGGAGTTGTATTTCAATGACCAGATTACCGGTATTGTTATTGTTACACTTCAGTTTCTTTATGAAAAACTCATAGTCATTGCAAATGGTTAACCTTATGATCATCGTACCTAAATGGATGAACCAGTACTGATGAAACTTAACACAGTTATAGTATCTGACCTGAGGATGTGCACGAAGGAGGATAATCCTGGTCCGAACATAGAAAGGGAGATCATTAAAGGGAGATCATTATTTATGGGGGGGGGGGGGGGTGAGGTAGGTATCCTTTGTAATTGTTGTTGAGAGAGAAAGTTTGACTGTTTGATCCCCCACCAAAAACCGATTGCACAACATAACTTCTATTACACTGCAATTTGCACAACCACTACTAGTATGACAAGTTAGATGTAATAGATTTCCTGTGGGGATTTGTTCACCCATCCTTTGGAATTAGTTTCTAATCTGTTTGCAATATTAATAATGTCTAGGCTGGTAGAAGGGCAGCTGCTGGTCTCAAAACTGCTATTTTCTCACTTGTCATATATTTGAAGGTGATTTATAAAGTTGAAGATAGCGCTAAAACCAGTTTGAGAATTGATGAGCTATATTTATTGCTTGCCTATGATATGTTCTGGTACTCTGGTGGCCTAACATTGGTTGGGAGAAACTGACGGGAATTTCTCTATTTGACTGTATACATATTTGAAGGCAATTGTGAGGGATAAGCTTGAGTCCTAACTCTATGGTGCCAGACATAAGGGGTGATATGTTTATGACATTGACTCTAGTGTGACCTTGACCTTGAGGTATTGATGAAAACACAACACTGTAACATTGGCAAAAACATGAGTGTGGAAAAATAACAATTCACAGCTTATAATATAATATAATATATCGCTCAAAATCAAACATAGAATATTGTAGAATCAGTAAATGAACGACAACAACTTTAAGTTTTTAATGATTTAATTTTTGGAATTGTTTGGTTTTGTTATTGTCATTGTAAACCTTTTTACATGTAATAATTCAAGTAGGAATATTTCAAGTTTCAGTGTATGTTGTTAAACTTATCATAATTGTAAGACAAGTTATGTATAAAAAACCAGCAGTTTACAATGCACCACTGTGAGAGTTTGTTTTGTTATTGATATTTCTCTGTTTTCCTTTAAGTCATCATAACAAGCACAATGGCCTTTTTGTGATAAATCGCTAATCAACAGTCAACCATTATTTTCATATAGCCTGAGGCAAGTAACAAGTATGTAATGTAAAGTTGTCTTGGCTAATTGTAGATGTAACTTAAACATTGTATTCTAGAGCTCTTGTAATTATGTTTGACATCAGCAAAACTGACCCTATAAGTTGAACAGTAAATCCCATTGGCGTTGAGTTACAAATTAAAACATCTGGAAGTTACAAATAAGCTCATCATAGATGGACATTCAGGTTGTGGCCCAAATACAGCTTTAAACACTTTCTGTTGTTCTGAGGCCAATATATGTGTTTTAGTGTAAGTTAACAGGTGGGAAATAAATGGTGTAGACTGAAACCATGTTAGGAGGAACTTATGATAGCCTAGCTTGTATAACCTTGATCACCATACATTTTTATCTCATACTGTAGAAATAACTGCCAATACACATATATGTATATATTTTTGCTCTGAAATGAGTTCTGTCCCTTTTTTCCTTGTGAGATAGTGTATTGCTTTATTGTGTATACACAACGTAGTACATTCCGGTCTGCAATTTGTTTTCATGAATAATTATCGTCCTTTTTTTTTTCTTCAGATACCATCTTCTCTCGTGGCCTTAATTGAATATTGAGGAAAGAAAATGTCACACCATTGCTACCCTGCAGGGCTATAACATATGCACACACAAAGACAGCAGATTTGGGGAAATACCTGCAAGAACAGCCTTTCTTTGGACAGTCTACTGCATCATATAAAAAGCTAGACTCACTAAACAGAAAATGGAGTAACATCTTTGCTTATTTAGAGTATAGAACATTTCGGTTTACAAATAATTGCAGATTTTATGATAAAAGAAACTGTTTAAATGGCTTACTTACTAGTCTAACATCATTGTTTCTATATATCTGCGCACACATGAACGATCTCTTATTGAACGTGAATCTCAAAACCTTAAACTGATTAAAAAAAGGTTCCCAATTTAAGAATATTAATGTGTTAATTTAGTCAGGCAACATAAAGCTGCACACAGTTAAGTGAAATTTGTTATCTAAATAGAACAGTTTTTGTCAAGGGCATTATTCTGTATCTGTGAAAAGGATATACCATATTGCAAGTGAAATTTACCAAGTGCTGAGGATTAATTCCAAGGGAGGTAATCATGGCAGGGGCAGAGAACCGGTTCACCGTTACCAAGGCTACTGAGGAGGAGCCTATAGGGGAGCTGGGCCGCAAGGAAGGATATGGGGCCGCTTCTGTTCAATATACAGGACGAGAACCTAAAGGTGAGAATACTACAATATTGTATTATGTGTCATGTTGTAGGAGTAAAAACATTATAATTCTGTGTATTGGTGCATGTTATATGAATCTGTGTACAAGCTGGTACATGTATAATGATTGTGTTACCACTGGTACATGTAGTAAGAATTTGTATGTGCTGATATATTAAAGCTAGTTTGTATTTTAGTGTTTTAATGTTTAGATGCTTAAACATAAAACTATATTGTCTAATAACCTATTGGTAGAGTACTATTGAACCTGCGACCAAATTGAGGCAGGTATCCAATGCACCATAAGTTCACCTAAAATGTACAGTGCATTCATATGACATGTACCGTCTGTTTGAATTATAAAAGTATGTACCCAGTTTTTATTAAATTTTCCAGTTCACACATTTCAACTTCAGTGAAAAACGACCATTTTTACATAGATATATTACATTGTGTATGTGTAATATGCTTGATGTTTACTTTTGTATGCTAAGTTGTGTACATAGGGTGGCTGTAATGGGATATGTTGTGAATATAAATTAATGAAATAGATAATAATAGTTTAATACCATGCATGTTGGTTACAGTTAATATCTTGCTTGCCTTTTTAAACTTCTTGCATTTTGAAACATTTTGCTTTGGCAGTACACAAAAAGAAACAAACAAACACATGACACAAACTTAGTCTGTCATGGCAATTTTATAGAACACTGTATGGTATAAAAAATAAATAATTTTAATTCTATTTTTTCATTCCTCGGTTGTGATGGTGGGACAAAGACTATATCGATGGGTGAATGAAAAAGGGTTCTATCTGACTCTGTATTTAATGGGCATTTTATGATTTATATAACCCTTTAGATTCACCCATCAATATGTGTACCCCAGTAGATATGTGTTATGTTGTTTCTGTTTTAGTTTAGATTTGATATAATTCAGTCTTTGCCTCAACATCACAAAACAGTACACAGTATCCCATATCAGTCGCTATAGTTACCGCCTTGCTAGATAAATGTCCTCATGCTTGAACTCTCTGACCAACCACTTGACAAAAATACACTAAATATGAGAGATATGCGTTTAATATACATTATATATGTTCATATGATACAGGAAGAGATGTACTGGAGATTGAAGTATATCATTTTGAGTGAAATTTGTCAAGGTCACAAACAAGGCTTATATATATACCACTAATTATGCTAAGAATGTAGGGCCTGAGTTGAGTATGTAGGGCCTGAGTTGAGTATGTAGGGCCTGAGTTGAGTATGTATGGCCTGAGTTGAGTATGTAGGGCCTGAGTTGAGTATGTAGGGCCTGAGTTGAGTATGTAGGACCTGAGTTGAGAATTTAGGGCCTGAGTTGAGTATGTAGGACCTGAGTTGAGTATGTAGGGCCTGAGTTGAGTATGTAGGGCCTGAGTTGAGTATGTAGGACCTGAGTTGAGAATTTA
>ENA-OREC01001505-OREC01001505.1-marine-metagenome-genome-assembly--contig:-NODE-1505-length-11917-cov-12.227703_pt1 | contig 11917 bp, 13 predicted proteins | sample MGYA00248626_ERZ508543 | MGnify/ENA primary metagenome ERZ508543 (study PRJEB26211, sample SAMN05518279) | marine metagenome | isolation source: Puget Sound, Washington, USA | host: Bankia setacea... | reverse complement strand
GTAATGTGTCCCTTATGAAGTGTTATTACACAAGTTTCAAGTAATGTGTCCCTTATGAAGTGTTATTACACAAGTTTTAAGTAACGTTTCCCTTTGATAAATATGTATCTTGCTCAAAAACATGATTTATCACTTAAAGTTATAGAAGTAGAAAGTGTTATTATTTGTCAATAAACACTTCCTCAGTATATATATATATATATATAAGACTGTTTTTTTTTTATTCCTATATTCAGTATTAATACCTGGTCTATATTAGATAAACAGACCATAACAAAGAAGCTGAAATGTGAAAAGAAACAATGATATATCAAGAACGCTTGTAAAGGGGCAGCATGGCGCAGTGGATTGCACGTCTGACTCATAATGTGGAGGTCATGGGTTCGAGCCCCATCAATGCCCCCGTTGTTTCCTTGAGCAAGAAACTTTACCCTTATTGCTTAGTACTGGTTAGCTCCAGGAACCGATTTAAGCGTGATTTGGACAACATATGTATGACATTACAGTTAAACTCATTGTTGCTTTGTATTATTACAGGGACTGAACAGAAGAGTGCAGCGCGTGAGTTATGGACATCTCCAAGTGGTCAGTCATTTCTTAAGGGAACTACACTTAGACTGAAATGTATATTTGCTGGAAAGTAAGTAACTTTTACAACTGTTTGTAATATAGATAAATAAGTCAGCAATGAACAAAAATGCCGACCAAATAGTTTGAAATAAAGTTTTTCTTTAATGTCAAGGACAATAACATAGAAATGCTTCATTGCATTCTCAATCAGAATGCGCATGTCTACATAAAGCAGTAAACATCGTAGTTTTCTTTGTTAAAAGTAATGAAAATACCTACCCAAAAGGGAGAACACTCATGCAAATGTACAGAGTTGTCCCTATAACGAAAAGAGGGAATTGACTGAACAAAATATTCTTCGAATCCTTGTTTCTGAGTCAGATACAAGAAAGGTAAATTGTGAAACTGTGTCTTGTGTTTCAGGCCAGATATAAGAAAGGTAAATTGTGAAACTGTGTTTTGTGTTTTAGGCCAGATATAAGAAAGGTAATTTGTAAAACTGTGTCTTGTGTTTCAGGCCAGATATAAGAAAGGTAATTTGTGAAACTGTGTCTTGTGTTTCAGGCCAGATATAAGAAAGGTAAATTGTGAAACTGTGTTTTGTGTTTCAGTCCGACCCCTGACGTGTATTGGGATAGAAAAGATGGTCCTTTACCAGACAGACATGCGTTCAAGAGTTTCGGACAGGAGTTACAGATTTCCGATGTACGTGAGTCAGACGCAGGAGATTATGAATGTCTAGGATTGAATACAGAGTCCCAACAGAGAGCCACTAAAGCTTTCCAAGTCACCATCAGAAGTAAGTTTAACAGGGAAAGAATAACACATTATCTAGTTGTGTTCATTAACTAAAAGGTCTTGCTCACTTATCTTTATTTTAATGTATAACGTAAATTAAGGATATAATTGTTATTATTATTTTTATTATTATTATTATGTCAGGTAAATGTCAGCTTTTTGCTGTTTATCAAAATTAGAAAATATCTAAAAAAATGTTTTACAGATTTCAAAATTTTATCCTGCATTCCAAAAGATTTCTCAGGACAGTAGAACAGATAGGATAACTTTGCTCCCACTGTGTTATTGAAAATTCACTGTATTCGAGAGATCTGTAATTGTCTGTGCAACATATTTATCTGTGATGGTCTTAATGCAAGTTGGTCTTAAATTGCTGAAAAGAGCGGTCTAAAATGCTGACTTATTCTATGAAAATCACACTGAAATTATTTCCTGGAACCAACCAGAACTAAACAATGGAGGTCTAAGGTTCTTGCGCAAAAAAAACAACGGGAGCTTTTGATTGGGTTCAAACTCACAACTGATCAGTTAGGAGTCAGATACTCGACTAATTGTGCGACGTCGCTTCATAACTTGATAATGAATCTTTGCTGTATTTATTTTATATTTGAAATGTGTATATTTTAGGTTTGCCTGTGTGGATAGATTTACCAGAGAGTCAAGAGAAGAGCACAAACGAAAAAGTAACCTTCCATTGTTTAGCTAATTATGCCACGGAACATAAGTGGTTTGTCAACGGAGTCCCTGTGGATGACAGTATGTACCAATGCTTATACAATGGCTGATTATTTGTGAATTAGTGTATCATTTGTATTTATAAACAAGCATAACTCAAGTCCGCTTTAGACAAGTTTTTGAAGGAACATTTAAAAACCACATGTTTGTATCATCATATGAAGTCTGACGTATTGTTCACCCGTTTGTATCTAATTAATCTGTAACATTTCTTCCTAATAAGTAGAACTTGTCTGATGTTCAAGTATTGTACCGCTCTATCATGAGTCTTGAAACATAGTAGTCTGTATCTAAAAAAGTTTGACATTTGTCTTTGATCTCTTCACTCAACCACAGAGTTTACTTGTTTTTGTCTATTCTAGCTAAGACACAGAATGGAACTCGTGATCCAAGAATCTACAAAAATCAAAGAGTCTCTATCACCTCGAATATGTTTACACTCCGAAATCTGACACTAGAAGATCACATGAACATCCAGTGTAATGCCAGTAACAATGACGGCTATGTGTTTGCTGATGTTTACCTCAATGTCCTCGGTGAGTTACATTAGTACTGTATGAGAACATTGACCAGATACTCCCGAATAAATTACATGGACCAATGCATTACAAAATAGGTGCTACATGTGTATACAATGGACACATGTTCTATACTCTGTTGTAATAACATGACCCTATTTCACAATTTAACGGTAGGGGGTAATGAATTCATGAGTTGTGTAGTCAATGTTTGTATACAATAGTTAAGATCTAGGTAAGGAAACTATCACAGCAAATACAAACGCTTAATGTTTAGATCTACTATCAAGATAAACAATATTCAGTCCCTTTACAGCAGAGCTTTTCTGTACAGCATTGTCATTAAGTTGACCAGGGTAGAACTGTTGGTATATCATTTAGACAGTGTGTATGTCATGGAATTTTCAACTTTTAATTGCACATCAACATTATTTACCTTTATTAAAAGACATTAGCACACACGTTTTCAGGGCGGAGTTTGAAGGTTATTGTGATTCTGGAATGAGAGGGTTATTTCAGTGACATAACATGATTGTCTCTAATTTCCAGAAATTGATGCCTTAGCCATTGGTTAGTCAGGTTCGGTCATGAGAGCTTGGACTAAGCGGAGGTCAACAGAGAAATGTATTGCATGAATTGATTTGTCAATGATGATTTTCGGTCGAATTTCAAGTTGATTAAATACATCATAATTCAATGTACGAGTTATTTAATGTTGTATATGAAGATTTTGCCATCCCTACCACACAGTACACACCCATTTGATGTGTTTTTGGCATCAGTCTATATTGTGCAGTTTCAAAATCTTTAATGCGGTAAATCCCACAATGTTACAGGTTTGCTTTTTACTTTCAGAGGAGGCCCCTACCATTCTTGTACCTCCTCCTCCATCTATTAAGGTCGCGGAAGGTCATTCTGTCCTGATCACATGTTCCGTTACGGGAAAACCTGACCCACTTGTCACTTGGTACAGGGACACAAACCTCATCACTGGTGGACGGTTTAAAATCATGCCCAATGGAGATCTCAACATTTCTGTATGTATATTCTTATAGTTATATCTTTTTTCTTCATTTGTTAAAAATGTAAGTCAACAAAATGTATTCAATTTACAAAATGATATATTAATATTATGTATTGTATACGAACATTGACCTGACACTCCCGAATAAATTACATGGACCAATGCATCACCAAATAGGTAATACATATGTATGTATGGACACGTGTTCTATACTAAATACTATCTTGTAATAACATGACAAGTCTAATCCACCTATTTCACAATTCAACAGTCTGTGTAATGAACTCACAAGTGTCTGGTCAATGTTTGTATACAAGAACTCGTCAAAACTGTATGCAAATTACAAAAGAGAAATTAATTCTTAACAATATCAGCAATTTGTTTTCCTCTATACTACTATCATTACCTCGGCTGGTAGAACGAAAACCATTCTGTTATTTTTGGGGGGACCTGAACACCAGATATAGGGTCCGAAATATATACTGTGAAATCATCATTGTTTGTGGCTCATTTTATTTCATAGATTTCAGGTTTTTGCTTAAACTTAATTAATGTGCCAAAGAGTCGTTTTTTAAGAATACATTATTAGTAAACTATTGTCACTGTTACAGAATGTAGTGATGGCAGACGCGGGTGACTTCAGATGTCAGGCCAGTAACAAGTTCGCCTCCGATGTCACCTCTTCTACCTGTAAAATGCAAGTGCGACGTAAGTTAACTGCCTTTTTTATCTTGATTTTACTCACAATTATTCCCATAGTGATTAAGGATACTAACAGAAATATTGCACCATCAGGCTTAAATTCCCTTAGCGATTTACGAAACTAACAAATATTGTAACATCAGTACATAAGGCTTCAATTGGTTATTATTTCACAATTCAATTTTATCACTTTTCTAGCCAGAGTCACTGCAGATACAGTATATATTGTTTTGTATAACTGTTTGTTATTGTTTGTCACCTCTAGGCAAGACCAGGATAGAGCAGTTCCCCGAGGACTTGGAAGTTATTGCTGAGAACGACGCCAAGTTTACATGCTCGGGATCCACCGACTTTGACGAGGCTGACAACATGGTGGTGCACTGGGAGAAAGACGACAAGCGTATTTCGACGACAGAGAACAGAATGACTCAGAACTATCAGGATAATTCATTGACTATATCAGGAACTATAGTGAGAGATTCAGGAGTATATACATGTGTGATTACAAATGGATTAGATGAAGACAGATCCTATGCTTTCCTCACTGTAAAAGGTAAGAACTCTATACTTGTTTTTTATGTTGTCTTCACTCTACAATGTCAGAAGTTTATGCTTTCTTCACTCTACAATGCCAGAAGTCTATGCTTTCTTCACTGTCAAACGTCGGAAGTCTATGCTTTCTTCACTGTCAAACGTCAGAAGTCTATGCTTTCTTCACTGTCAAAAGTCATAAGTTTAAGCTTTCTTCACTGTCAAGCTTCATAAGTCTTACGTTTTCTTCACTCTACAATGCCAGAAGACTATGTTTTTTTCATTATAAATCACAAAAAGTCTTATTTATAATTAAAACCTGAATTGTTGAAATATACAATGTTTTTTTTTTTGGATAATCATATACAGTACATACACATGTATACACTAGAAACATATCGCATACATGTATAAAAAGAGTGGCAAATAAAAAAATGAATCCCTTGTCTAGTTATGGTTCTAGTTTTAAGTTACTAAGTTCTGTTTCAATGTGCTGTGCTTTATTGTTACCTATTATGTCATTCATTGCTCTATCTTCTGGTTGCCTTTACGTTGCTTTGTTTACTGTTTTGTGTACTGCCTTTTCATCCATATACTAATACAGCTGTTTCTGCTTCAGATCGCCCAGACCCACCCTCCAGTGTTGAAGTTGATAGATGCCGAGATGACACAGCAGAAATCAAGTGGATCAAGGGCATAGAGAACAACGCTCCAGTGAACTATTTTGTTGTCCAATATAACACCTCCTTTAATCCGGACCAATGGGTTTCATCACAGACCGTGGAATACTCCCAAAACACGGCCAACATTGAACTAAGCCCCTGGGTCAACTATACGTTCCGTGTCATAGCAACTAACAAAATAGGGGCCAGCGTACCCAGCATGCACACGACCAGAGTTTGTACAACTACGGAAGATTTACCTGACAAAAACCCAGAAAACATCCGTGCTATAGGAGACACACAAGGCAAACTTAAGATTGAATGGATTGTAAGTACACAGTATGAATCTTGTCTGGGTCTTGAGTTAGGGACTGTTTTAACTAGCAATTAATGGAACAGAAGCCATCAAAAGAGAAAACGATTTTATATGCCCCATCATGCACCAGCAGCACAACCATGGAGTGATGGATGGCTATAAAACGTTGCACCTATTGGATCATGGTGGCATGTGTTTGTGAATCTGTTTTGCATCTACAGTACAGGATATGTTGCCTGGGGACTTATTTCTGTTTTTACTTAAAAAATACAATTTTAAGCTTATAACTTACATCTGTTCATAAATTGTATTTGGCTTACCAAGGATACATTATGTTGCCGTGTTTATACTCATCCACACTCAAATTTGTCTTATAATGTGACATTTCAAATTAATTAATGACATTTTTGGACATATTATTATACATGAACTTGATTTTACTTACCTGTATATTACGATTCTCTATTACAGCCCTTGAACCAAATAGACCACAATGCACCAAACTTGAAGTATCAGCTGTCCATACAGAAAGAGGGAGATCTGAACCCGGGAACGTATATTATAGACAACTGGGCTAATAACTCATTGGAGATTGTATCAGGCCAGTCTTACTCTCCATACAATGTGAAAATACAGGCCAAGAACAGCAAGGGAGAGTCAAGAGCCATTGTGCAAAATCTTACCCTGTATTCGTATGAAGAGAGTAAGTTTACGGAGCTTAGTACTATGAATATTGTAACCCTTTTTTATCTTTTTTTTTTAACAATTATACATTTTCACAGAGAGTTACACTGTACACTTATAGACTAAGAGAATTGCAGAATAATGGGATTTTTTTGGTTATATACAGCAGTATATCATATTTTGTTTAAAAATGGAACTTGTTTGATGTATTTCAGTCCCACGTGCAACGGTTCAGAATGTGGAGGCTACCAAAGTAGGGGCTTCCAATGCTACGTTATCCTTCTCATGGCCGAAAATATGGCTGATAAAAAGGGGTCAGATGGATAGTGTAAAAGGAGAGCTCAAAGGTTTCAAGGTAGGGAGTCACTCAATGTTACAGCCCTCATGTTTCCCTATGTTACAGCCTTCATGTTTCCCTATGTTACAGCCTTCATGTTTCCCTATGATACAACCCACATGTCCCTCTATGTTACAGCCACCCTCATGCCCCACTTTGTTACAGTCCTAATGTACCTCTATATTACAACCCTCATGTCCCTCTATGCTTCATCCCTCAAGTCCCTCTATGTTACAACCCTCATGTCCTTCTATCTTACAGCCCTCATGTCCCACTATGTTACAACCCTCATGTCCCTCTATGTTACAGCCCTCATGTTTCCCTATGTTACAGCCTTCATGTTTCCCTATGTTACAACCCTCATGTCCCTCTATGTTACAGCCGCCCTCATGTCCCTCTATGTTACATTCCTCATGTCCCTCTATGTTACAGCCCTCATATCCCTCTATGCTTCATCCCTCAAGTCCCTCTATGTTACAACCCTCATGTCCTTCTATCTTACAGCCCTCATGTCCCACTATGTTACAACCCTCATGTCCCTCTATGTTACAGCCATCATGTCCTATGTTACAACCCTCATGTACTTCTATGTTACAGCCCTCTATGTTACAGCCCTCATGTCCCTCTATGTTACAGCCTTTGTGTCCCTCTATGTTACAGCCCTCATGTCCCTCTATGTTACAGCCTTCGAGTCCCTCTATGTTACAGCCCTCATGTCCTTCTATGTTACAGCCCTCATGTCCTTCTATGTTACAACCCTCATGTACTTCTATGTTACAGCCCTCTATATTACAGCCCTCATGTCCTTCTATGTTGCATCCCCCATGTCCCTCTATGTTACAGCCCTCATGTCCCCCTATGTTACAGCCCTAATGTCCCTCTATGTTGCATCCCCGTGTCCCTCGATGGTTCAGCCCTTATGTCCCTCTATGTTGCATCCCCATGTCCCTCTATGTTACGGCCCTCATGACAAAACTTACAACTTTTATAGGCTTCACAAGAATAGTTTGCTCGAGTTGAAGACCTGCATATATACTGTTGACTGAGTGCTGTTGGATTGACCTCTCGACACTCTTTGCCGGTCTCGTTTAGTTGATATTTTATACAGTAATGGTCCTTTGTGTTTATGATATACTTACATTATACTCCTTTGTGCCGACAGAATGTAGCAGCATTATTTGTCAGATTCAGTAATACATTTAGTTCTAGTATGTTCAGTTTTCGATAAGCTGATACATGTAGTTGGAAAAGGCATATTCAATGCTCTGCCTTTTTAACAACAATAAAACCAGTTTGGAAGATGGAAGCAGAGATATACATGATACATGATACAGTGAAATTTTGTAAAATAATCTGAAATAACCTTCTGGACCATCAACAAGTGGTTAATGTCGCAACCAAAAAACACACTTTTCCATACTTTTGTTATCTGAAAATCTGAATTTGTTTGTTCTGTTTTACAAATACAAATGTACATTAAACTTTACAGCAATCTGATAACAAAAGGATCTGCTATTTCCAACTCTTCACTCGTTTAACATTTTATTGTTTCGTTTTTATCGTTTTTTTATTTTTGAACTTTACAGGTCCAGTTTTGGCGAACCAATGAAAAGTTGAACACATTCCGTGAGGTAGAGATTCCGATCAAAGAGCTCACCCCGGCTAATTACGATACAGCCCCTACTATGATCAATTCCCAATACCACCTCATGAACCTGTCACCCTACTCCAATGTTGGTGTACAGATATGTGTTCTCAATACCTTCTACGTTGGAGCTCCAAGTGGGGTTATCTCTTTCCAGACTAATGAAGGAGGTAAGCTGTAAAGCACAAACAAATAACAGTCACTCTTGTATAGTAGTCCATTTCACACTCATATATATTCAATACACCAACCTAGAAATTCTCTTACCAAAAGTTGCTATCTTGGCAACAATGTGAATTTGTTCTAGGACCCCATTAGATTAATAATCACCAAAAAAAGTTCATAGGAAAGAACTTTTCTAGGTTCCGAAAATGTCAAAATGACTATAGTATTAATGTGAAGTTTTAATTGTGATGCCCTCCCTTTGAAGGCTGATTAAATTAATGAGTTTTATAGAGTTTAGTTTGACACCGGAAATTGTTTCAGTATAGTTTAAAGGACTGATATTTCACCTAGGCATGGCACAAACAATCGCAAAACCTTTTTCTCACATGTACATTTATAGTAAAAATTATTAAAATGCATTTCATATTTAAAAGAAAAAGCTTATCTGTACAATAGGAAGAGTGAATTATTTGTGCCTTTATTTAGACAATTGAAAAATGGTAGAACTAGAAATCATATTAAGGTACACAAATACACCACAGGTTTCTTGCTTTTGCGGCTTGTGTTGTATTAGACTCGTGTAGTATAAAGATATTCGCAATGGTTTAAGCCGGTTATATTGCATGGAAGACAAGGTTAGTAATATTATGATAAATATTTTCACTATATTTCAGTCCCTGGTCCAGTGCAGTATTTTGAGGCTCGTATACGCAGCAGTAACTCGTTCTCTCTCTACTGGATTGCACCATCACTAGAAGATACAAATGGAAGAATTCTGGGATATGATATTTTATATCAGACAGGTATTACATCCTTTTGTTTAATAATCATATCATTGCCTATTTCCAGAAACCTGTAGCGTATTTTTCATCATTTTGAGAAAAACAACATCGAAGTTTTACTCACTGTATTTTTGAAACTACATACATGTACTGAGTTCTGGAATTGTGTTCAATGGGAGTTATACATATTCTCGAACCATGTATGTAGTAAACAGACAGCATTTCTACAGTGGTCAATAATACGTTGGCATGTCATGATAATCTTTGTTTGATTGTAGGGTCAAAAGTGTGTGTTTTCTTTGTCAGAAACTTGTGAAGAAGCTTTGACAAATGCAAACAAGTTATTGCCAATGATAGTGTCGTTGATATATAATTGATATATAATTGATATATAATTGATATATATGTAAATGTGCATTTTGACTTTTGTTGTTGTGCAGCTATAGTATTGATTTTCTTTTTACACAAGTAGTTTATGTTGAACTGTGCTTTATTATTTGTTCATAATGTCAAGAATATACATTCCACAAATGTGTTATAATTATAGCAACAAAAACTACTATCTGGGCACAACAAGCGCCACTCTGATTAGCCTGTTTGGGACTAGAATACGCAGAAGACAAGATTTAATAATAAAATGATTTGTTGAATTAGTTGATGGCCTGGAGCTTGGTGCAGTGCATGACAGAGACGAGCAGGTGAACGACCCGTATGCAACATCTGCAGTTCTTAGTGGCCTGCTACCTGACACTAAATACAGGGTACACATCTATGCCAAGACGCAGTATGGACGTGGTGAAGGCATGTTTATTGAGGTCATAACCCTCGAGAAAACAGGTAAGTCACTAAACACAGCTTATGTAAATAATTATTGATAAACACAATAAATAAAACTTGTAATTGACCTTAATAAAATTGAGCACAGGTGTCTGTCTAAGATATATTGCTCACAGATTTTCAGTTTCATAGAGGAGAAATTCACTGTACTTTGGTAAGGATATACTTTCTTAAACTTGTCTCATGTAATAAAAGCAATACTGACTGCTTCTAAATTCAATAGCACTTTAACCCTTTTGCTTTTAACTTTTGATATATTGCAATAATACGAATGCTTCGATGCTTGTATGAGTACACATGTGTGTGTTTTACATATTTCAGTGATGACTGCTCCAAACTTTGACATCCGTGATGTAACCGAGACGTCGTTTAATGTAACCTGGGCCCCACCACCTACCTGGGGAGCTTACATTGTACACTACGTAGAGTACAGGAAAACTGGTATGTACAGTTAGATTATTTTATCAAGTGTTAGGACTTAGAAAAGCAGACTTTAGTTTGTTGTAAGTAAGTCCTACACCTGCAATGAGACTACTAAACTACTTACTGTGGGGAAAAACTCAATAAAAATAACACCTTGTTTCTTGTAGGTCAATCCGACTGGCAGCAGACGACAGACGAAGTGATCACTAACTACAAGGTCATAACGGGGATGGAGAAGGGCACATACTATGAAGTGAGAGTTGTGGCCTACGATGGGTTACGTAGATTACCCAGTGAAGTACAAGAAGTTGGAACCGTTGGATTTGGTAGGTCATCTTTCTACTATTAAAGCTAAGGAAATCTATGTCTATATTATCAGTCCCATTTAGAACACTCACATAATGATCTCTTCATGTTTTCCTGACAGAAAATAACGGATAAACTCATTTGTTACATCTGCATATTGGGAAGTTTTCCATCGGTCTACTAGAAACCACATGGTTGGTCTGTTTATCCAGATGTCTGTACATGTATTAAACATTCTACCCCCTTTTATTTCTGGTAAGGCGGGAAAAAAATTTGTCAAGAAAGAGCACAAAAGCCTCACAAAAGCACTTGATTACATGGCAAACTCTCTCCAGCATTTGAAATCTAATTTACAACTTAGTGAATGTCCTACCAGGAAGGTAAGAAAAGGTCAGTAGGCAAAACTTTTATATATCATGCCATATACATTTTGTTTAACAATGCTGTAATAGAATTTAGCATATTTTGACCTCTGCTATAATTTTGGGCAGCAAACTTCTTGTTACATATATAGACAGACGACGTTTTGGTATAAATCTAACTCTATATTTCAGCCAAGGCGAGAGCAGTGGCAGCCAACTATGCATGGTTTATTGGTATGATAATGTCTGGGCTGATATTTATTGCTGTTGTTGTATTCATCTACTTGGTACACAGAAAGAGGAAGGGTATCGAGGAAGCTCCAAGAAAATGTACGTATTGTTTAACAGTTTACACTAGCAATTTTAGTATTTTGGCTTGTGGAATTTTATAAACCTAGTTAGTTTATACTAATTTATTTTAGTTCGATTGTGAAACAAGCAAGTTTTTGCTTATGTAAATCATGCTCGAATCCGTTCCTGGAACAAACCAGTACTAAGCAATGAGAGTAAAGTTTCTTGC
>ENA-OREC01001504-OREC01001504.1-marine-metagenome-genome-assembly--contig:-NODE-1504-length-11919-cov-14.558943_pt1 | contig 11919 bp, 7 predicted proteins | sample MGYA00248626_ERZ508543 | MGnify/ENA primary metagenome ERZ508543 (study PRJEB26211, sample SAMN05518279) | marine metagenome | isolation source: Puget Sound, Washington, USA | host: Bankia setacea... | reverse complement strand
TCCACGTACTATTCTCTCTACAATTAAATCAAATATACAACAGAATTCCACAAGAGATTCAAATAAATGAAATAGTTTTATTCTTTATAGAGCCAAACATTTTTTTTCACAAGGAAGTATAAGAAGCACTACTTTCTTAAAAAAAAAAACATTTTCCCAATAGGTTAGGTAGAGAAACTAGACCTTGTAACTAGCTCTGTGGTATAAGGTGACAGATATCATTTAAAGAAAATAACTGTTCACACTATCATAATCTGTTTTGAGCATTGAACATAAAACTGTTGTAACTAAGAAAGCAGTTAGGCCAGTTTTCCTCTTAACCTTGGAATTTAACAGGTCTACCCCTTTCACAAGATGAAAATGTTGTAGATCTTTTAACAAGTGTCTGACCTAGGATGATATCTTTTATTTGTTTCAATGCTAATCTAATTTGTTCCTTTTAGTAAGCTTCATTTCCGCAAATGTTGTCATTTTTTTCTAGAAATTGTCCCCAGTTGTTAAAAAGCAGACTAATCTAGAGGTGAATGGGTTCGATCTGCCTCTTTATTCAATAACACTTCGAGGCTTGTCATCTAATTCCTACCTTTAAGAGCTGCTTTTCTTTATTTAAAGTGAAATTTTGTTGGTCTTTCTTGGTTTTCTATTCTCTGCCATCGCTGCCTACCACAAAGAACACTGTCAGTAAATTCACCCTTGGAACTGCTGTTCTTTAGTTAAAGTGAGTTTTTGTTGGCCTTTCTTAGTTTTCGCAGCTTGCTATGCCCTACTTTAGTCAGTCGTAAATGTTTGCATACATGTTCTACTTTGTAGTGTGAATGCATCTCAGCTCAATACTCATCAATGCAGGCCCCATTAACAAAGCTATTTACAGGAAGACAAAGCCAAGCACTGCCATGTTATAGTCCCTTAATGCATTTGACTCACACACTTATTTATATCATCACAGAATTTTCTTCGAGGTGTTTTTCCCATCATGACAAGCGCTTGATTGACATTGATGGCATACATAAATGACATCGCCATAGCAACCAAAGAAGCAACCAGTCTCCTATGGGAATCGGATCAGTTTATTGGAACCAGTGTGTCGCTACGGTGACAGTGAATTATGACCTGATCAGAGAAAACATTAGGCAGTATTTGACAGCAGAATTATCGTAAATCTTTCATGATTACAATGGATCTGGTCCTTTTCCTGGTTATGCATTATGTTATGTTCTGATTATTGCTTTTGAACTCAGTTCTCTTTAAATGTCAGGCTTTTAGAATATGTTTTTTTCTCCAATTTCCGTCCAAACTAATTCCCCTTTGTGTAATGGAATATGTAATAAAAGTTTATGAAAGGCTTGTGCACAATGCTGAGAAGTCTGTGAATGAAGCAAGCTATTTCTCATTTCGTTTTCACTAACTTGAAGTATTATTATCGTGTCATGTGCGAGTAAACAGGATTTAGGGTCTCTTGACAAAATTGTGTTATTTTCGAGAGGAGCAGAATGCCTGGTGCAGCTAAATCTGGCAGGTTCAATAATTCACTCACTCTCACACTTATGAAATATTGAACACACAGTATATCACAGAACTTGAAACTGTCTCGATTTGTGATAACATTTCAAGCCATGTCTCAACCTTATCAATCAATCCATAGACATGTATCTACTGTTGGGTGAAAGGGAAAGGATTCTAAGAGCCATTGAGTAAAGAAGCAGATAGACTCATTTTGCATTCACCCCTCGATATGTGTTACAGAATGGGGCGCTGAAATTCTAAGTGATGATTTTATGATGCTTTAACAAGGTGTAAAAGTGCATTTGGCTTATTTTTTGATGAGAGGTGAAAATATCTTACGTAAACAAATAGATAGAAAGTGCATGTTCATATGGTACAATGATGTAACATGATAGAATGCATATACAAGTTGGAGGGTGTATCTCCTTCAGGCTTGATATAGCTTTAAAATGCTTGTTCTAAATATGCCACGTCATGTTCTGAACGATAAACTGAGATGCAAAAAGAAATGGCAGTAACTCTATTATGTTTTTGTTTTGACTATATTTACTGAGGGAGCTTTAAGTCAATCTTCTATAAGGCCGTCAATTTATTTTAGTATGATTGTGTAAGCACCCTTGTATCCATTCCTGGAACAAATCCAGTACTAAGCAATGAGGGTAAAGTTGTTGGAAACAACGGTCTACAAATGAAACACACACTTCTTGATTATCAATCCAAGTTAATGCTATCAATGCAAAAACTAACATCTTTACATCAATCAGTAGTGTTAACCTGTCAAAAAGCATATAATAATCCAGATTAATGTCCATTGTAAGAAAATACAATACTTTGTACAACATTTAATGATACAATAGTATACATGTACTTCAATCACCATGGTTACATAACTAACATTAACAGTTATAGTCCTCCATTTTTTATTTTGACACAGATTCTTTGAGTAGATTGATACTGTCTTTTTCCCATTTTTTATAACATCTTCAAAACCATTATCCACTTCTTTTACATCTGGATCTAAAGTCTGTATTGCGTTTAAGTAGCCGAGAAATCTGGATCGACATTTTTGTCTCTGCTTAATTCTGATGCACTGCTGGAATAGATTTCAGTGAGACTAGTCTACTTCAGCGATACATGCTAATGTACAAATGAAAAATTACCTCATCCATTTCTCTCCATCCTCTAGTTTTAAATCTAACCATTTATCTTTCTGTCACAAAGACATCTTGGTACTCCTATGGCTCACTTTTGGCTACTAGGGACACTGGTATAATCCTACACCCTACTGTATGAGGTCTGCTTTAGATTGATTGCTGCTCCAACAGCTATCTGCCTACCAAAACTCATAAACTTAATTCCTCCTTTGACACTCCAATGAAATTTATCACAGCACAGAAGTAGTTCCAAGGAGGGAGCAGAAGAAAACAAATGATGTGGTGTCTTAGAAAAGGCTCTAAAATTGGCTGAATCAGGCAGTCAATCAATCAATATACACAAATAAATGGTAAACATACAACTTACACCAGTCTCCCTTGATTGTATTAACAAGGGGAAAATTGGTTCACTGGAAGGGAGCAGATTACCGACTGAAAGGCAAGCTCCACAATTACTTGCCAGCGAGAGAAAAAAGATATATGTAATTGTCTAAATATCCAGATGGTTTTTTTTTAGAAGTAAACAGAATGTCAAAATGTCAAAGTATTTATCACCCTAGACATACAACACTTAATAATATCTACAAGCAAATACTATTTATGTGTAAAATTCTTCAGATTTCGTTTCTTATAGTCATGAAATACATCCACGATTAGTCCATTAAAATAAGGACAATTAAGTGAATGAAAATATAAGTGTAGTTTTTTTTCTTACTCACCTTTTTTTTTAAATAGTTCACATCAAATATCATTTATGTGTATTCAACTCTAAAGGCATGTCACAATTAAGACCAGCTATTGGTCTCTCTTTCAAGATTATCTCATCATTAAAAAGTTGTTGTGGCAGAGGGTGATCTTTTATCATCACTATATTTAATTTCTAAGTTATCTTTTCAATGAGATTAGCATCAAGAACTCTTTCATATACAATTAGCAATCATACAAAATTTAGTCCTTACTATCCACACTTTACAGTAACAAGAAAGGACAAAGGAAAGATAACTCAATTACAAGAATACAACAAATACCATTCTACCTTCATATGTAAGCAGGAGTACAGACATATATAGGTGAAAGATATACATTGTTCTTGATGTTCTATTTTTTCTTCACTGCTGTTTGTAGTGCCCTTCAGTTTATTATTAGAGTTGTTTGATTTTTGCTTTTAACTAAAAGTCATGCAAAAAGTTATACCCAAGATAAGTAAAACACATTTCAAAAGTTGCGCAATAATTTTTTAACAACCTTATTAGCAAGAAATCACAGCAGCATTACAGGTGACAATCAACAAATAAGATTATAGTGTACCTATCAACTGATCCACTGTAAATGAGGGGTGAGAAAAATAAAGTTTTAAGTGCTATCGAGCAAAGTAGCAGTTATAACCAGTTTGCTTTCACCTCATGATGTATACTTACAAATTGTTCTTTGAACTGCTCATAACCATGTTAATGACAGGATCCAGACTTCCATTATTATGAGAGAAAGCAAATAAAGAAGTAAAGAGAGTAATACAGCACACATACCTTTTCTATATAGACCAGAGTCCATGTTCTATGTTTTTCCATCAACAGAATATGAGTACATAAAATCTGACACAGAAAGTAACAACAAGCAAGCAACACTTCTCTAAGCCATGGTCCAAAAAAACAATGAAAATTATATGTTCTGGTTTTGGCCACAAGTTTACACTGCAGTGAGTGATATGGAGAGAGAATTGTTATTCCAAGGATGCTCTTTCCACAAAAAAACTATAGGAACTGTTAGATATTATCATCAGTAGCTCGTATAAATCAACCGCTTGCCAAACTTGTCAAAATAGTCTGTCTAGAGCTTGCCTCACTTCAACGTCTTACGGCATTTCTAGCCCTCGTAAATTAATAACTATAATGAAAATGTATTAACACTTGCCTGCCAAAACCTTCTGATAAAACAGCCATTCTTGAAATAAAATATGATTATGTAATAAGCACCAGTCACACATTATACACAAGATTAATAGCCTATACCTCCATTTAAATGTTTTTTCGCTGATACCCGTGAGCCATTTTTCACGTTTAATATGACATCATGGAATCTGCGTGTTTAGCCAGGTAATTGACAGGTGTGCTGGTTACCGCTGGAGACGTGCAAGACAATTTCTAGGGGCCTCACATCTTCTTTGCTGTCAGATACTGTCAACAGGAATGGCGGTTAAAGGCGTACAAACCAAAACATTTAGTGTATAAATTCCACAACTAATTTACTGTGTTTATACTTTTAGATGATTGTTTTGTCTTTTTCTTTGATGCTCATAGTGTTTTTAATGATGAAACTAAATCACACACTATAAACTGATAGCATTTAGAGTACATATCATATGCTTGATAAACACTTGGTTTGGGAAATTCTTACTAAAGCTGATAACATGTAGTTTGCATTATTTTATACCTGTAATCTATTCACAGCACAATGTTTGATCAGTTTATGCTTTTAGCATGATGCTGAGAACACAAATTGATAGCTCTGACAACAAATACTGCTGTTTAACAATAAGTTCAAGGAACTATACAATGCTATACAAGAGACAAAACATAATTATAAAAGACCAACACTTATTAACGGACAAGTTTTCTGTCAATAGGTTTCAAAGCAAATTCTACCAGAGACCTCCTGCACTATTTAATATCACAGGCAAGCGCAGTTTTGTTAATTCCTCAAACATAGCAAGGGATCATAGCTTAATGTATGCAAATTAGCAAATCATCAAAAGTCCAATTAAACATGAAATTGAAACAGGTGTTCATAGACTTCAAAGCACGCTGCTGCGGTAAGAAGACCCACCATGATACCTATCTCCCACAAATCAAGCAGATCATGACTTACAACATGGATCCAATTACCGTTGTTGATTGACTGTCAAAGGCCGTCACCACATGACACCTACAGCAAGCCTTTAATTACCATACTTCAATTAACACATCCATTGCTTCAATTAACACATCATTAACTGTCTTGTTAACGTACAATCAAGCAAGACAGATAGAGTATGGATCTAATATATAAGATGGCAATGAGAGACTTTCTTTTGTTTTTTGCCAAGAACATTACATAGCAAGACAAAAAGTAAACCCAAACACATGTTAGTACTAAACTTCTTCTCTAGTATGCTACCATCTTTGCTACGATGGAAGCTCTCTTTATATTCCCTGTCTTACCCTTTCCTTTTATTCCCTGTTTTTACGGAAGTCTTTAGCTATTGACTCTAAAATTGTAATCGGTACCCTGACGAGGAATGTCAGTCACTCAAAACTATGTCTGTTTTACTTGAATATTTTGAAAAGGTCAAGGTTTTTTAAATGTCAAGGCCATCTTCATGTAAAGGTCACCTTAATATCAAGAGCACAGTTGATAGCATGAAGCTCTTTTTACAGGACAGAAAATATCATAACTCAGGTAAAATCAATATCACTGAGAGATCAGACTACAACAGTTTTACATTGTATTGTGTGTATCTTCATGCAACAAAAACATTGCAACATTTATAAGGGTCCAATCAGTTTTAGTAGTCACCAAGGCAACCAATGCAATATATTATGACATAGACAGCATGTGCTTGTTATGCAAATCAAATGTTAACAATCTAAAGAAGAGAAGTCTGCCAAATGACATAATTCATCGCATGTCATCACACGGTTATATAATAGCATGCTTCATCAACAAATCACACCTAGGTTTATTCTTCTTTGACACATATCATGAGAAGCAAAAGAAGCTATCTACTTGTTTATTCAATAGTACATACAGTTATTTAGCTTTAACTTAGGATGAAATGCAAACAAATCTATCTTCTTCTTTATTTAATGATACTTACAGCTCTTTGGCTTTAACTAAGGATGAGAAACAAATAATCTATCTTCTTCTTTTAACTAAGGATGAGAAACAAAACAAATCTATCTTCTTCTTTATTCACTTGTACATAGTTCTTTTTGGCTTTGACTAGTAGAGCAACTACAAACAAGGGCCCAGATGTACATGACACATTCCCTTACTGACAGATGATCTCGTGCGACGTATGGCAATCTTTCAACCAATTAAATCCACCGAATTAGCAGCAGGTAGACTTACGATGTAATTCATCAAATAAATTAATGGGTTCAAACAATGACTTACATCCAACAAGTTATCCATGTGCATGAAGAATGGCATTATTATTTTACTCATTTTTTTCTGAGCATTTTTTACTACAGGTATGACAAATGTGGTGTTGTTAATGTTTTATGATGGGTTACCTTTTCTCTTTTATTACTGTACAGCAAACAAAAGAGTTCTATTGCAATTTGATCAGGAAAAAACATCTGGGAGAGAATACGAAAGGGTTCTATCTGCCTCTTTATTCAACCACATTTATAACCATTTTGCTTTATCACCTCAACATGGTTTATAGTTAAATTAAGGCAATATCTCTTAATCACACCAATGACAATTAAGTCCATAATATTCATGCTCATATTGAAAATAATAAATTTGCTTTATATATTCATTGAAAAAGGATGCATTTATCTGCAATGAACTTGAAAATATGATTAGATATACTCATATTGACAATTTTACTGAAAAAGTTTCCCCTGAGTGTCTGTCAGTCAATCAAAACCTGACAAATATTTAAAATTGGTATGTTTATTTACTTATATGCACTGCTTTTCTTTGATACCACCATTTTTGCAGGCCAAGTCAAACATTCTTAACATTATGACAACTAAATGCTAAACTGTTCTATGTATATTATGCTTTAATCCATAGTTAGATCAGTTATGCGTAAAGTCTTCTATTTATCTTATCAGACTGCAGCATTTTTTTCTCTTTACTTGTCAGTTATCTTATCATATCAGGACAGAAATAATGGTCCCAGGTGTAAATAGGTGGGTATTTTATTCCTTTTTATTCTTACCAAAGTAGTCCATAATTGCTGTATAAAGATTAAAGGGAGATAATGGAAACCTCCTATAAAAAACGAAAAGAAAAAGACAATATATTCTGTAGAAAGTAAAGAAAACGGCTCTCTGTTGAGTGACTTATCTGGATTTAGTTGAACTGTGCCAATTAATCAAAGTCCACAAGGCCTCTGGTAAAAAACAGTACTTTCTCTGTTTTCTCCCGTATTCCGCCTAACGTGGCTTATCAGATAAAAACATTGGTCCATTTAACAAGGTAGTTCACTGACTGACAGACGAGTGCCGCTACACATTAATTCGCCTGTCAAAAAGAGACATTATCCCACCATCTAACTTACAGGAATATTAACCACAAACAGAATATACAAGGTCAATAAAATCAAAACCTTACTGAATGATTGACAAAGATATGTAAGCACCCATGAGACAGGCTGTTTCTAGTTCAAGGGAAATAATGATTAGATAATGCAAGTAACATGAGCGAAAAGAAATGTTTTGTTTTAGTCCATGCATATATTAACCGAAGCATCTATAACTCATAGTTTAAAATGAAGTGATTTAACATCTGACTACTTGGCTCAACATAGTATAATATGGAATGTTTGAGACCAGGGTTCATTTTTTTATACAACCAACCTGTCCTATTAGCTTTGAGATTAGAGAACCAAAATTGTAATCTGGAGATTGTGGTGTTGACGCCCAGGCAAGTCATAGCACTGGTTGATATTCAGGAAATGGTTTCTGTACGCTGGGTCTTATTACATTTGTGCATCTTTGGGTCTGAAAGCTTACTCCATTTTGGCATACAGGTTTTATTTTTAGATGGCAGGCACAGAGTTCAAGGCACAGTCCTTATGAAGGTCTTTTCCAAAAACTAACGAACCAACAATCATACGTTTATACAGTCTGTCTGTCAATTTGATTTTCTTGAAACTTGACCTTATAAAGTTTTAAAAAGCTCTCATTGGCTTCCAGTTCTATTTAAAACATGGGCATTGCAAGTCAAAGTTTACAAATCAACTATATTTAACGCATACCACATAGCTTTATGGTAATTAAGTAAGGTTACATGATGAACAGTCAAAAAAGTGACAATTTCATATCAGTTTTGCATGAAGGCCACTAAAACATGCCAAGGTCAGAAAGTTTACCATGAAATGTCACAATTTATATTTAACAAAAAGCCCTGTGTCCTGACTTCACCATTATTTCTACCTAAGACTGACCATCATTTTAAATAACCCGTCACATATAATACCAGTTACGCTTGTCTTGTTTCCAGACACATGAAAAATCGTCTCTTCACTGATGAACTTTGGACAGCTTTTGACTCCATGGTCTTATTTCTGTACAGTACTGAGTGGGGGGAAAGTCAGCAAGCCAGATGGACAACCATAATAAATCAGTTTCATTTCCAACAGTAACTAAAACTGATGGTTCACACACAAAAGCTGTGAAACAGACCTCCTCCAGCTAAAAGACCTTGCGAAACAAAGGTTACAGGACAGTTGACTTAAATTACAACTATCAGGTTAAAGTGTGAACCTATATGTTTGACAGTTTATATGAGTTCAGTTAACAGTTTACATACAGCAGGTGGCCTGTATATGGAGGAATGAAAGCAACAGGGTTCTAATTGCTACTGAATAAAAAAGCATACAGATTCCTTTCAAATCTCACATCAATAAATGCATTTCATAACTTTCAGAAATGTACCATTTTAATCAGATACACATCAAAGTCTACTAAGCGTTAACATTAAATGATAGAAAATACAACTTGGAACCTCGTTACCCTTCGTTAGGTCTTGATACAGCTGTACACAGTTTACACCTACAATTATATAAGAGGGAGTCAAAAGAGAATCTGCAACCTCTGTTATACACTCATCTCTCTGTTTTTGCCAAAAAATAAACTTTTCTTTTACAAATAACAGATCACGGTCATTTGAAGGTCAAGGTCATCTGGATATCAAGGTCAGGTTACCATATGTTATTGAAACGTCTTGTCCATAGGAACAGTATGTATGAGTTTAAACAACTGTGTTCAGAGATAAACAAAAAGTAATGACCCATATATCAGCTTATGTAGAGTGACAATTGACTGATGCAGACTAACACATAGCATCGATAAGAACACAACTTTTGCTTTGATACAAAAAAAAGTGGTATCGGACCAGAATTTAATCAAAGTGCTGCAGACTCTAGGGTATTCAGTTCTTGTAGGATATGCATCCATTGGTTCAAGCGATTCATGAAACACTAAGCAAACTCTAAGCAGTGAATACAAACATCACCTGTTTTCATTGGCTAGATCATAAATCCACATGTCCTTCTTGTACTAAAATGATTGCTCTGAAAACAGGTTAACCTTTGTTAAATTGTATGCAACAAGCCAAACCTTACTCATAGACAAAAAACTCCACTAAAGGCCATAAACAGCCAAAAACTATAACCAGTAGAAATAAAATATTTCCCCAAACCACAATTTTCTTCCTACAAAAACGTTGATTCTTCACTGTCTAGACGTCTTCGGGACATTTTGAGTTTGTAAACGTTACCGTGACGATTATGAAATGTGACAGAATTTGTTGCAGCCGTTCAAAGTCTTTCTCAATAGTCTATCACCCCAGACAAGTATAGATTTTACTTACTGCTTTTGTTGGTCTGGAAACTAACTCACAATGTATCAGAAACACTCATAACATTCACATTTTCACTTCTATTCTATGTCTGTTTAAATGTTCTTTAACCCTTAATGTCATAGATCTATACATTACCAAATAGATACTCACTTCTATTCACATTATCATAAGCCCATTAAAAGTATCATTTAAAAATCTGAGTTAACCTAGGATGAAGTATAAACCCTCTTAGCTTTATATGCTACAAGAAAAAAGAGTTTTATAATAGTCTTAACTGTTCAAAAGAATCATACTTACATAATGGATGTTGTAGCAATCAGTCCAAATCCAAATTTCATGAACATTTGTCCACCTGGTTAGATTCTAATAATTTTTTATTCAAGTAAATTTAAACTAAATTGATTGGTTAAAATAAGCACAATCCATTTAAATTTACTATTGTTGAACATCTTTCTGTTGTAAGTATGAACTGAATAAAATATATTTAAACGGAAGTAAGCACACAGTGACAGTCAAGTCATCTTTTCGAAAACCAGAACTAGGAAATGTTTATTCAAGAGTTGCAGAGTCAGCCATTAATCTTTGCTCGTTTCTGTCTACGGGCACAATAAAGCACATATCCACAGTTGTTATGCCCTGTCCAGTAATGTATCCGTAATCAGAGCAATTGAGCCATAATGTAAACCTGGTTACAAAATTAGGATCATAATTACTAACACACTATGACATTATTACTCCCTCAATTTACTCATTGCAATTACTATATATTTGACATTTGAACTGTGTACATGTGTATTATACTAGTAGGTTTGTAAAGCACAGCATTGTTTCTGGTAATTAGGTGTATTGTATGTAACTGACATTTTTGACTAGGCCAAGAACTTCTAACACAGAATATCAACTTTACTTAAGTGACACAAAGTGGTTGAACACAAAATGGTTCTATCTGCTTCTTTATTCAATAGCACTTACAATTTTACTGCTTTCACCCGCGAAGTACAGCACCAATAGTACTTTCGAATTCATGATGACATTTGCAAAACCACTGCCCCTACTAATGCAGACTCGGCCTAGATATTTCTTTTGGGGTACAACGTCCTTGGGTCAACTGGGTCTTATTTTCGTAACATTTTCAGCCATAGGTCACTAGTTCTGCCATGTCAATTGCAAGACAATGTCACAGTGGTACCAATCTCTGGCAGACCCAACACAGTTTTATTGACATTTTAAAGAAAAAACGCTGCTCATAGTAAGTTTTTTATCATTTTGAGATGGCATTATTTGTGACCTAAAATATGCAAAAAAAAGCGACTTTTAACAATTGCGGTCTTATCTAAGGATTGTATGGTCTAAGTGACAAACATGTATGAAAAAAAAACAAGTTACTGCAAAGTGAGAGATTTTCGCATCTGCAAAATTTAGCAAAATTGGTCCATTAATCTTAAGCTTATTTCTGAGTTTTAAAAAAAAGTATGATGTTGTTAGTCAGTCTTCGTTATTATTTGACATTATTTAGTCTCAAAATTAACTGAATTCTCAAACCCATGTTTTTGGGAATAAAAGAGAAAATATAAATATTGCGAATTAAACACAATTAACAGGAGGAACTTGATGAATAATTGACTGTACAACGAAAATCTGCAAAACCAAACTATGTGGGGTAAGAATATGTTACTGGTTTTAA
>ENA-OREC01001503-OREC01001503.1-marine-metagenome-genome-assembly--contig:-NODE-1503-length-11920-cov-13.861859_pt1 | contig 11920 bp, 5 predicted proteins | sample MGYA00248626_ERZ508543 | MGnify/ENA primary metagenome ERZ508543 (study PRJEB26211, sample SAMN05518279) | marine metagenome | isolation source: Puget Sound, Washington, USA | host: Bankia setacea... | reverse complement strand
GGGGGGAGGGTAGTAGTAGTATTCAGCTTAGCATTTGGATAGTTTGATTATTAAGTATTGTTTAACAGACAATAGAACGCGTACGAGAGATAAACATCGTATTGTAAAACATCCGATTTCACTAAGATGCACTTAACTTGTATCATATTTCCCTGGGAAGATATTTTGACTGTATCCAATGTCAATGAAGAATACTCAAAAGAGTGAATGCGAAACGTTTCATCTTTCTATCAGCTTCTTTGTTCAATAGCACTTTCGCTTTCACCCCTCTACTCAATAGTACCAATAGTTCTTGACCAGACACTCGTGAATTCATTACACAGACTGCTCAATTAGGTGGAATTAGTCGTGTATTATTACAACAGATTATAATATTATATCTAGTGTCCATTTAATACACATGTAACACCATTTTTGTAATGCATTGGTCAGTGTTATATATTCCGTAGTTTTAGGTCAGTATGTGTATAAAATACTAAGCAATATCAAATTTCAATAAACAATTAGTTGACATTGGATTTAAAAATACCTACCTGAGTACAGCTTTAACGCAGATCTTCCAAATACAATCTTATATCAACTTTTCTTAGAGCGATAACAATCAAATCCACGAAGGTTCTCAATATATATAATAAATCTACTCTAAGTTCCTCACTAACACGTTGTCACTATATAAAACAAACTAAATCATTCAAATTATGTAAACGTTTTAAGCCTTTTGTTAAAGGATTTTCCAAAATTTGGTAAAAACCAGGAAGTTGTACCACTCGGCTAAAAATAGAATCAGTGGCTTACGAAATGCAGCTGCACTTTTATATGACTAGCGTACTGCACTGCCTACTTGTGTTCTGTCAAATGAAACAATTTACAATGCAATTGAGTAAGCCTATCAATTGACTTTTTTAGATAGAGTGATATCAGTATCGGATATACACAAGTGGTGAATCATTGTCAGAAAATGAAAAAAACACTGGCACAGCATTGCAGATTTATTGGTTACCCACAAATTCCCAGTTTCAACCTCATGCTAGTATTGATTTTCATAGTTCCCCAGTGTAATTTCAATTTTTACATTATACACATACGTAGTAAATTTCGTACGCTACTACCACTTTATCTTCATTTTCGAAACCAACATTTACTATCAAGATCACTACCATATTAAAAAATATATACAGGAAAAACAATTTCAAGCAGTTTGTTACATATGTACATAGATTTTCATTAATATTCAAATATGGTAGTATCATTTTTCAATCAGACGTTGCCCCTGTGTGAAATTGAATTTACATTTCTACCCCTTTTCTTGCAACATTTTCATATAGGATTTCATTACCATACTTTTACAAAGGGGTAACTATATCAATTTCATTTAAAGAGTCAACCTGTAAAAGTAACTAGATTAGTTTAAACCCAATTAAAACTCCTCGAAACTTTATCCGCTTTGCTTAGTACTGGTTATTTCCAGGAATACTGTGATAAAGGGAGAACAACCACTTGTCATTGCTTAACAGTTTGCAACACACCCAAATGTATGCACTGATTGTAAAAAGGGTGAACAAAGGCAGCTACGGACCATTCCTACACATAAGATATACAGTATGAAAGGAACACGTAACTTCGGAAGTATAAAGTAGCATTTCCTCTTCCACTTATCAACAAGTATTTATCTTCACCATCAAACACTATGTTTACACGGCCATAAACAAGAGTTGCATGCATGATTAGCTGTAATAGTGCCTAGGTAAAACTACACATGATGAGAGAAGCTGGGTATTACATAGTTACATAGCCGTGTGTTTTTGAAAGTGTTTTTTATTTTATTTGAATGGTCAATGGTACTACAGGTCAATGCTTGATATATAACCTAAAAGGTCTCGAAATTGATATCAGTGCTCCAGTGGTTTAATTCATTTTAGTAAAACTCTGTCTTTCTCTCCTCTAACAACTTTCATTCAAACAGCATACTGAATAGATAAATGAGACATGTATACTTATCGTTGAGTATCATCTGCTAACATTTCACACAGGTTTGGACTTAGAAGCAGTTTGAGCAATGTTTTAAAAATGATAACAGTTTTACACATGGTAATTCAAAAACAAAAATTCTATTTACTGTCAGTGATCATTATGTCAATCATTCAAATGTACATGATGTTCACATGTGGGAATTACGAGCCCTATATGTAACATTGTCATCAGGGTTTTGATGTATTGATACACAAAAAATTGGAACTACATCACAGTCATTACAGTTGGTACTTTCGTTTCTAAACCTTACAAGGGAACTTTGCCACATAATTGTTACGGATTTATTCTATTTTTAGCAAGTGTTTGGGGAAAAAACTTGTAAGTTGACTTCTTAAGTCCTATTTTTCTAAGTTATCTAAATATCCAGTGTTCTGCCCAGGATTAAAAAATGATGAGACATTTTCAAAACCTTAGGGACATCAAAGTTTATATGCCATTAGTATAATAAAAACATCAAAATTCATAACACGCTTTCACCGTTTATGTATGGGTACCTCTAATTCCACCAATTCTTTGATATCATAGTAAACGAACAACTCATTACTGGTGACATATAAAACTGTCAGTTTTGACCTGCTACTTTAAACTGTTAATACTCATTGTAAACATTGTACTGTCACATTATTGGAATAGTTTTATTCCCTTCAACAGCTCAAGGGCCCTTCATAAAATAATTCAAGTGTTCTTGCTTTCTCTTTCTGTTATATGCTGTATTCCATTGGTCACACAATTGAAGTCATGACAAACACCATTTGGGTAAACTCAAGTTTGTTTCTAAATACTATTAATCAGTTTCAAATTCGATTTAAAACTCGTTTTACGACAAAGCACCACGCAGAGCGGATCTGCCACCTGCTTTCGCGACGCTGCCACTCGCATAATCGCACAATTTTCACACGCGGTGTTAAGAAATTTTCAATGAACTAAACTCCAGTAAAATAATACGTTCTGAAACCTTGTCTTTACTATTGTAGATTAACGAAATATCCATTGTAATCGTTATATATAAAACTTTGAAAATTGAGAAACGATTGCAGCAATAATCACAATCTTTCAGACCACGTGCGTTTTTATGCGGGGAAAATATGGCGATCACCGTTTACAAAAAATAGAAAAGATCAGTAATGTTTTATTTGTTATGACATAAGAAAATGTGAGTGAGATACGTGGTTAAGATTATTCAATGGTCATTTTAGATTAATATATTGTTATAAGGGCGTAAGCAAAACGAAAATGCTACAAGTCAAAGACAAACAGTTTAGACTCCTTTCGATCGTTAGTCTGCTTATCAGGGGAGTTCACTGCATACTTATTTATGATTCTTCCCTGCTCAAATTCGTACGCGACAAATGGCGATTTTGTAGGAGACAATTGGATTTTTTTAGTGAGAATATAGCAAAATCACGGCCTCAGCAAAACACTGAATGTCACTTTATAATTTTTGATAGTCAATTTTTTAACATCTATAACAAACATCTATAGTCAAAATTGAGGTTCTATTAGCCTTATGAACTGTATTTACTATTGCAGTTACAGTGTAGTGACATTTTAACATCAATACCAATTCATGTTCACCTATGCAAAATTGCTATCAGTAAGAGTTTGGCAAAACAGGCATTATTTACAATCACAAGGTACACACAATAGCACTGTTTTACATTCTATACACAATTTCTATACACAATTTGTCGTCTTTTGTTGAGTTCAAACGTTTCGATCACCAACTAGACTGTGTACCATTTTCTAAGCCAAGGCCAGGTGGTTAAACAGAAACATTGGAAGTATAGCATAGGTGAAATCTGACTTAACTGTTTGTCTTACCTTTTCTGAATAAGTTCTGAAGACGCCTTCATAAACACAGCCATTTTTCACTTGCACTTGCACGGTTGATCCCTGAAAGCAACACTACAGTTAATTACGACGATAAACATCAAGCAGTGATCTTTTTGTAACAACACCATCAATACTGGTTTCATTTTGAGCAGACATAAGGAATGTGCAAAAGATATGAGCAATTTCCACAGTTATCAAGGGTGCTGGGTGAACGCTAGCTGCAAAGAATGTCTGGTTAAGTTCAGGTTCAAACAAGAAACTGGCTTCTTCGTCAACTGAGATACCAGGTTCAAGTTGGTAATCTCTCAAAAAGTGTAGTAATAAACACTAATTCCAATGGATCACTTTGTACATTACTGCTAAATATCGTAATACAGAATTCAACTGTTATCTAAAAATGGACTTTTCACTAAAATCAAAAATTTACATATTCATCTGTATTGCATAGCCAAGTTCTTATGACATAATGCCCTTGTGGAATATAGATAGAAAACTAAACTCTTATCCTACTGTCTAGTAATCATCAAAAGTAATAATTAACAGGTCAGTCATAAAAGATTTTTAGAACTTGTTGGGAAAATTGAAAGTAGGAAAACCAAAGTTGTTTTTCTCTCTTTCAAACGCTAACACAGATTCCATTATAAGACGCGTTTATTTTGATTATTAATAATGTGTGCTAATTTCTTATACATTTTTTTTGGAAACTAACAAATTGGGAACGAAAAGGGCAGCTTTAAAGAAATTGTGTGCAGAATGCTGCCAATTATTCTATTTTTCATTTCAAATAAGCTTGTTAGAAGTCAATCTATGTGAGTTAATCATGTACTTACCACTAATGATATAACAACGTGAGTATATCTCTGATTTTTGTAAACTCCATCAATCTGAAAAACACACAAGTATAAACTCTTAATATATACTGTAAACACTGCAAAAAGTAATATATTATTTTATTTTATATGGAGTAACATAGTACAAAAGTACATTGAATGCATTTTTAGAGAACAAAAAAGAAATCATTTCCATAACATTATACTTATATAAAAAATTAGCTATGACATTTTCACAAACCATTTTGTCTAAATGATGATGGCAACATTCAATATTAACATTCAGAGATGTAAATGTATACAGTCCATTACACAAATAAAGACAATTTATAGTTTATACTAAATTATTTTAGTTCGATTGCAAAACAAGCATTTTTTGTTTATGAAAATCATGCTCAAATACATTCCTGGAACCAACCAGTCCTAAGGAATGAGGGTAAAGTTCTTGCTCCAGGAAACAATGGAAGCCTTTGATGGGGCTTGAACTCACGACTGACAGGTATCCACCTATTACAAGTCAGATGCGCTACCCACTGCGCCACACCGCCCCTTAATTTACCTACACTTCTCTACACATGTAAAGTATGATGTGTGTTTAAATGCGACTTGAAAATTATGACAGTCTAGTATGGTTATCTAACATTCAAATGAATCACCAACTGTTTCTGGTTTAAAACAACACCACCCTAAATAAGCTCATCATCAACTATCACCATTAGTTACTCTACAGTATACATTTACAGGCCTTTTTACATTATGATATTGTCATAAACAAGATGTGTAACACATTGATTTTGATAACAAAGAAGTGTTAGAAAACAAGTAGAAATGTTTAATAAACAACCCTTCCAAATTACTTACAGGTATGTTCAAATTTTTGTCTCCAACTTGATTTCTTCGAGGTGGTCTGGAAAAGGTATCAGAAACATTTTTTTGCAGAATGAATAATTATTGTTTCATATATCAGTAGTTTTGAATCAACATGTTACAGGTATAAAACTATAATGTTAGGCCGTTTTCCCTATTCTCAATTCTAGGGCAACATGTTATATTTCTTAAAGACAACTTACAAGTTCTGTGCTGTGTTGCATGACGAGTTAGTCCTGCGATTGTGTGAACTGTTTTGTTACATTATGCTTAAGCTGCTATGTTTTAGGTTTTGCAAGTGCTTGACAATTGAAATTATAACCTTTGGCAAAGGCACAATTCATTTCACAGCACTATGTGCATTGTCCTCTCCAAGATCTCAAGAATAAAAGAAAAGTCAAAAGTAACAAACATACAAAGCATTGCATCAAACTTTCACTAAACATCATGTTTGGAATATCTTGATTAGGCAACTCACATCTGAAGTCCTATACACGAGGACCCTTATGTCATACAGCATTTGACTCCTTTACTCTAGGGCATGGTGGATGTCTATTTATTTTGTTTGACAGCTACACACAGTGTGTCACTGGCATGAAGCAAGAGTCCATCTGAACATTATATGAGGCATACATTTGCACTACCACAATGCAAAGGTTAAGAGAATATATGTATGCAAAAGGTAAAACAGATGTGTGTTAACCAAAAGGCATACCTGTTCTCTTGATACATCTGTCGTTTGTCCGGTCGTCCTCCAGAATTCATTCGACCACCTCCACGGTTCCTCTTGCTGTTCATCATGGCAGACAGTGATTAAAAGTAACGTCATATAAAATAGGTTTATCGAATCATACCTGCTTCGATTGCAGAACAATGTCCCTTAATCCACTAATCATTAACGCGAAAAACATATAACACCGCGTTTCCTAGTGTAAATGTCAGAGAAATTGAACAAAACAAATAAAATCCCAGTTCAATCAAGAACATGTAGGGTACCAAGCGTAGGAATATACTACAAAAACTCTCGCGTGAAATAAGTATAAATGTCGATTATATTTGCAATTTCTTGTTACTTTACCATTTCAATTAAACAATTATGTTGCCTGGTGAAGATGACAATCACAGACTCTGTCTTTTTTTGATAAAATACAGCACCGGTTAAAAGGAACTACTTTTTATCATTTGCGACGCAATTCATACTTCCGGTCACTTTTTTGTTACAATTTTTATTTGATTTTATTAAGTTCATAGTCTTTTATCACCTAGAATATTTAGTTTTAATAGTTAAACCATCCATATGGTACTTAGAAACAATATAAATGAGTTTGGTAAATAATTCTTGAAAAATTGTAAATCTAAAACAATAACGACTGATACTATAGCAGTTTGTCAATTAGCTAATAGTTGATTTGGGCATGCAATTTCAATGCACAGCGATAATTAATCTATCACTTTTAAGCAAAACATTATTTACTTCTTATTTAAAAGCTAATGGACCATTATATTGTCAATACAATGATACATATAGTCACTTTCTATATTATACATTTCGTCATCGAAAATGTAGACAAAGGTATATGTTTTAGACAATGTATACATTCTTTACCCAGGCGCTTGTAAACAAACTTCTGTTCATGGTTGTGTTGTTTTGTCAAATGGACGCAACGTTTTCTTCGTGAACGAAAAGGTGATTGTCATAAACTGTTTTTTTGATATACAATTGTATGCACAGACACGGTTGCCAATAAACAATATATTTGCTCATGCATAACATGTTTCAAACTGTTGCACACAGCATCATGGCATTTTAGTTTACTTTTTATGAAGAGTTAGGCATAAAGTATCAGAAGCGAGAGAATGGTTGTTCTTAATGTTCTTATATGTCTAGTCCCCAGCAGGGGTGTGACATTATTGGAAGATAGTACTTATTGTCCGGAATGCCATTGTCATGTAGGGCAGCAATTGGAAGATAGAATGTGTATTTAATGTAACCGGGATAACATCCAAGCTTGATGTCACTGCAGTCTCTTTGTTATATTTCTCATCCTTGTCCTGTGATAAACAGGTCAAGCAATAAATGGATGCACACAGTTGCAAAATGTAACTGGGGTAAGTTTAAGGTGAAAAGTTGTCAGTGAGATGACCGGGTAGTTCGGTAGAGTGTTCGAGATAACCAGGTGGCTCTGTAGTTCGGTAGTGTCTCGCATGGTCAGCGAAAAGCCCTGGGCTCGAGTCCCGGTCGAGCCACAATTTTTCACCTGTTACAATTAAGACTTTTCTAATGGTGTTCTGTAATGACTGTGACAATGACATTTTCAGTCTCAGTTTGAAATAGAAAACCTTGCAGCCGTGTTTTGTTTAGTAGGCTTAGATTTTAGAAAACCTTGCGGCCGTGTTTTATTTAGTAGGCTTAGATTTAACAATTTTATTTTTAATTGTTTGTGTTAGAAGCAATTCTTCTTACTGATATCATGCTTGAGTCCATTTTTGGACCAGTACTATGCTATCAGGGTTAAGTTTCTTGCTCAAGGAAACAAGGGAGCCTTTAATGGGATGTAAGTCTTACTCACAACTGACAGACATCCAACTATCAAGAGGCTAACAAGCTGACCAATATGCTGATCCGCCCCTAGCCTTATCCAACATCTAGTTCCTGATCATAGACAACCTAGCCTTTGTGTTTGTTATTTAATGGGATCTTGATTAATAGATTCACAATGACATACATATGTAGGATCTAGATAGGTTGTCGTCTAATATAAACTTGTATGAAGTGAGTTTTACGAATGACTCATTAAGCGAGCCATTGGCAAACTTTATAACTTTTCCCAAATCAGTTTCATAAATGTTTATATCAGTATGACAAACTTTTGGGTAAGATTCTTTTCATCACATGACTTCAGGGCACACAGACCCGCCACTGGACACATTTGCCACGCGTTTCTCACATGTCCCATCCTAGGTCATATTAGACTAGTTTTATATGAAGATATTTGTAGTTGTTATAAGTATAAGTATTACATTGAAAACAAGGTTAGTTATATGTTTAAAAACTTGTTTTCCAATACCATCTGAAACTTGTATAAACTAGTAAATCTACATATTACATAAAATGGATCTTGTTTGCTCAATTAACTAAATGGTTATAATGTCCATGTTGCGAAATGTAAACAATCAAGTTTGATGTTGCCAGTATGCTGATTTAGAAGTTACAATTGTTTACCTTTGATACAGTTTGTGATCATACAAGTTAAAATGAGAATTACAGTGCCTCATGTATAAACATATTGGTGTCACTGTGTTTTGGGGGTACAGCGTTCAACTGGCTTTGCTTTCTTTTTAATGTGAAAGTGAAGAATTAACATGTCCCCCCCAAAAAATACAAAGGCAAGGTTTTCTATATAGACCTGAGGAAATATCATGCACATTTCTAATTGCTGTCCTGTATTCATCTTACTGACTCAAGACGAGGAAGAAGTAACTAGTGCAGCATTTATTTGATGATCAATTTATTCACTGTTTCAAATTTTAGCCTCTGAAACAACCAGCATTTGAGATGCAAACAATTTTGAATGTGTCAACTATTTAGAGAAGTTAGAACTGGTGTAGATGCATAATAAAAACTTGTCATCAAAACATATTGACATAAATGTTATGAATTCTTAGATATAGATGTCTTGTTCCTGATATCTTGTATTCGATAATGATTTGTTTGAGAGAGGTATGTTGTTTTGATCATGAATATAGACACTATTAAATGATAGCATTGTTTTATCCCAGGTCCACAACCGTAACATCATTCAAATGACTTGACTTAAGAGCTACTAAAATGGCTGAGAATTACCATGTGTTGGAGTTAATTGGTGAAGGCTCATTTGGTAAAGTGTACAAAGGCAGGAAAAAGTACACTGGCCAGGTAAGTTGATAATTCAAGGGAAATTACTCTTGTCTATTTGAAACAGTCATGTAATTTAGAGTTATAGCTCTTTTATTTTTAGTAATGGTAATACTCATATTATTGATTTTTAACCACAATCAGTGTCGCTTTGTCCATCCGTCCGTCCGGTATCTTGTCCTGCAGATAACTATTAAACTACTATTGGTATTTAAATAAAACTTGGTTTATAAATAGATGCCAATGAAAGGAAGGGCTGAACCCAAGAACCATAATCCTACCCTGTATATTTACAGAGTTATCTCCCCTTAACCATTTTTTTCCATAATGGATGCCTGTCCGTGCCATATCTTGGAAAGTACAAAAGTGATTGAAATGAAACTGGGTTCATAGATTGATGACAGTGAGAGGAAGTGCAGTGCACACGAACCATAACCCTTTCATATTGTTTAAACTTGTTATATCCCCCACAAACAAAGGACAAACAAATTACCCCGTCCCTCTGTATGTCCATATGTCCATATTTCTTGTAAGAGCAGCTTCTACTAAACGGATGAACTGATATAATTTATTTTTGAATTTAAATCCATTTTTGAAACGAAATAAGGAATATTGTGTATAATCTCTAGATTGAATACATTTTATTTCCTTGAGAAAAATAAATCACGAATTATGTTTTCATTTTATGTAAATTAACAAAAGTATTTCACATTCTCACTACTCTAAAACTCTAAAACTATTGTGAAATTAATACCATCTAAACTATAATTGCTAAACTATAATTTTATGTATATTTAATAATCCATGCATTTTGTAACTTTGTAATTGTGATAAGCTGTATATGCTTAAACAAAATAAATATTCTGTTCTGTTCTGTTCTGATATCGATGAAACTTTACACAGTTGTAGTATACAACCAGTCACCTGATGTGCATGCGGAAAGATAATCCTTGTCCAAAAAATATCAAGGGAGATAATGATTTGTGCCGTACAGGGTTATCCTTTGTGATTTGACTGTCAGTTTAAGTGGATGTTGTTTGTCAAAGCATAATGACTTACTCTTGATTTAATGTCTTCTCTTTAGATTGTAGCCATTAAATTCATCCCAAAGATTGGTAAGCCAGAGAAAGAGTTACGTAACTTGAGACGAGAGATTGAAATCATGAGAAATCTTCATCATGAAAACATTGTGGAGATGTCTGACAGCTTTGACACTGAGAAGGAGGTTTGTTACATACTTCAACAATTTGACATTAAGAATTACATATAAGCTTGTTTATGACTGGAAGACTGGCACCATTCATTCTGACCAATAAGCTACTCAAATTTAGATCTTCAATTAAAAAATAAAATCAAAATCAAAATTCAAGATTCTCATAGCAGTTAAGGATCCCATACTTGATTTATGATTTCTGTAATATAGGCCTCATTTTAGGTTGCCGTGGTAACAGATTATGCTGCTGGTGAGCTGTTTCAAATATTAGAAGATGATGGAAACCTACCAGAAGAACAGGTATATAGCTTTAAAAGATTATCGTAAAACTAGGTTAATAGAGCTGCAACAAATGTCAAATTTCCTTTCACCTTGTTGACTATTAGTTGGTTGTAATATGTTTCTAGTGCTTAATTGATGCAGTTATTTGCTTTAATATTAAATGTGATTGATTAATGCCGATTCAGCATGTATTTCTTAAGCCTTGCCTAGAAATAATGAAAAAAGAAATAGTGTAGCAAGTAAACCATTTATTGAAGTATTTGTGCTTGATGATTGCTTCAGCTGAATTGCACTCACAGTTTGAATGCAACCAAACATAAACAATTTGTGGTAAGCAGTTTTGTGTTTCGTTTTGGTTGGGGATTCTTTATGACTCCATCAAAACTACAACATTTGAGGGGGATATACTTGAGCCATCAGACGGTCAGGCAGTCGGTCTGTCGATGATATGTTGTGTCTTGAACTGAATGAAACTTGCTACAAATGATCCCTTTGAAAGGTTATGGTGCATGCCCTATCTTTGTGAGGCCCAGACCTGGGGTTCTCGAGTTATGCCCCTTTTTCAGATATTCTTACATATCCATATATATGTAGAGAAAGATTCTGTCTCAAATTTCTTCAACAGTTTTCAAGTCATCTAATTGATTTCTTCATGGGTTGCCTTATTTTTGTGACAAAGCTGTGATAGAGCGTATACGCATCACAATCAGTGGTAGCTCTAGTTTTGATTTGTTATTACAGATACAGTTACTTCTTTCGTCGGTCATATTTAACCTTTTCCCATCCAGGTTCAGCAGATAGCATCCCAGCTTGTGTCTGCATTATACTACCTTCACTTCTCTGTCATATTTAACCTTTTCCCATCCAGGTTCAGCAGATAGCATCCCAGCTTGTGTCTGCATTATACTACCTTCACTTCTCTGTCATATTTAACCTTTTCCCATCCAGGTTCAGCAGATAGCATCCCAG
>ENA-OREC01001502-OREC01001502.1-marine-metagenome-genome-assembly--contig:-NODE-1502-length-11922-cov-14.182018_pt1 | contig 11922 bp, 3 predicted proteins | sample MGYA00248626_ERZ508543 | MGnify/ENA primary metagenome ERZ508543 (study PRJEB26211, sample SAMN05518279) | marine metagenome | isolation source: Puget Sound, Washington, USA | host: Bankia setacea... | reverse complement strand
ACTACACTGTATCAGTTGCAGTTTGTTGTCTGATGACTACACTGTATCAGTTGCAGTTTGTTGTCTGATTACTACACTGTATCAGTTGCAGTTTGTCGGGCATTTCTTTCTCTATGTGTACAGGGAAATCTAACTACTAGACATGTCTCAAAGAGCCATTGATGCTCCCTCCTCTCCCAAGTAGGTGTATGGACAGAGACGCTTGTACGAAAGTTTATTACATATATGTTCTATTAACACATCTAGTTGGCGTAACTTGACCATAAACATACACCATGTGTTAATATTTTATAAATTTCCCCTGGTGATCATTACTTTTTTTAAAACAATTTGACGGTCTTTGCTGTTACAAACCACAGCCTGCATTATTTTCATATAGTAAAGACATATTTTTATATTTTTAAATTCATAGATCAAAATAAGCTTTCCATTTAAGAAATAAAATATGTGTAACCGTTGTATATCGGCTCATAAGCAACTGTTTGGAGTTATGATGTGTAGGAATTAACCACGCGGGCCATATGCCTATGTGTTTAACAACAAGCATCAGAATGACAAACTGTTGTTAATGAGCCGATATATGACGGTATTTCATATCTTATTTTAATTCTAACATGATCAACAACAAATTTAAAAAAGCGTAAAAATGGTTGTTACTTTTATCGCATACAGGAAGATCTACTCAGTACAGTAGCTGTCTGCTACAAAACCAACCCAGCATGATAAAACATTTAATGTGACAGAAACACCTGTCTTGAATATCATGCACATCTAGACAGACAGGTGGATCATGGTATAACTAATGTCAACCCATAGTAAGGTGCAGAACTTTTTAATACATGTATGTGTCTCATTTTGTTTTTTTCTCCCAGTATCAAATCTGGTGTGTTATCATTATTTGTTTAAACTTTAAAGCAACAATTATTGTATTAAAGCATTACAAGTAGTTTGCATTGTAAAGGCTCATTGTTTGAACCAAAGAAACTTCTGAAATTGTAAATGAACAATGCATGTGTAATAGTTGTTATAGTAACAAGCATACAATAAAACTATTATGAACTTGTTTATCATTGAATATGATGTGATATTTACCAAATAAAGAAAGATTGACCAAGGTGATATTACTTTATATTCAATGCTACACAAATCCTCCATATGATGTATAATCATTATTAATTATCTTCATTGCCAAAAGGTGGGTATAAATATCCCATACCTCATGTAATAAAGTTTTTCGGTTTTAAATTCAGACCACCGTCTGGACTAACAAGTTGCAGTGCATTTTTGGACCTACGAATGGAGATCTTCATAACAATGGAATAGCCTGTGTACTAAATATATGTGGTGTTTTATAGCAGAACTAAACTGTACATGGTTAGCATGATTATTTTATTGTAACTCAAATCTCACTGTATTTATACCATTGATTCCTGCAATTATTAGAAGACATGACATATATCTCATCTAGGATTCATCATAGCTCATCTGTCAGTATTTATGATATGATAAATCAGTAAAGAAACTCATCTCTTGTGTTGTGTTCTATATTTCTGTACTATGACAATACGTTTTACTGTTTTGAAAAGAGCAATGAAATCTCTCATTAAGTAAAAAAAAAATCTCAAAAATCTGTTCATCTTCATCTATTTGTAAGCTTTCAAAGTTGCTATTTGTTTTCAATTTATTAAAATCTCCTTAAAAATGATCTTAAGAAATTAGCATGCACATATTACAATAAATGCTTCTTATGAATTAAACAGTGTTGAATTTGAAAGAAAAAAACCCACATGACATTGGTTGTCCTACTTTCGAACTGCCCTCATGTACTAAAAATATTTTCTGACTGACCCGTTAAATATTATTTTTGACCATTTTGGTATATGATTACTTGGCTATAAGATCGAGTTCAGTTGTCTATATATTGCACAAGGACATTATTTCATAAGTACTTTGTAGCTATGAATATATATTTGTTTGATTTGAGCAAACATCCACGTTTACTAAATTCCAACTGCATTAACTCTTAATATTAGGTGATATCATGTATGAAAATTGTCCTAGTACAGTAATATGAGTCAATAGAAAAATATACAAGAATGCGAGACTCTGGAACAAAGTTGAAACTGCATCAACAGACTGGTACTCTACTAAGAAACTTGTACAACTGGACTATAGACAAACTAACAAGTTTTACAACAGCACTGTTTATTACAAATTTCCCTGCTATTGTTACATATAAGTAAGCAACACAGATTTCCTGTTAGAGGGCTGAATCTGTAACACATAATCTATTCATACATTGTAAGTCTAAATGTTTACATAATAGCACATAATTATACCATCCTTTCCTCTAGTCACTATCAGATAACAAGTGATAAACATTTGTACATGCTTTACAAAGATACTCCTAAATAAAGCACTCATAAGTTTCACTCCTTCAATGTACAATGCTCAGTCAATAGAATGTTTGAACCAAAATATTTAAAAGTTTTACCATCAAGATTCAGGATAAGAACTTCTTGAGCCTGAGAGATAAATACTTATATATCTGTTTGAGACAAAAGATCACCAATCCACTGTCACTTAGATGATTTTATAGATAAATACAGGTTTTTGGCCATGTGATGTTGGTGTCTTACATGAAAGATGAAAAGATTGGGTCAAAGTTTGGCACGTCTTTAACAAGAATTTCCACCCCTGAATCTTCCTTCCTCGGGGGTGATGGAATTACGGCCCTACCCTTAGGTTTATACTCCTCATCTGAGATCATGATCACATCCTCTTCACTGGCATTATAGTCTTTGTCCTTCTCATCGTCTTTCTCATCGCCACTACTCACTAGATCTATCTCATCTGCATTCTCACTGCTTTCCTCCTCATCCTCATCTTCTACTGGTCGTTCTTTCATCTTTAACTTTGGTGTATCCTTCTGTTCTTTGACATCCTCTTTCTCATCATAATTATCATCTGACGAATCGCTTTCATCGTCTTCATCATCATCACTTGACTCACTGTCCTTGTCAGCATCACCATCATCATCACTACCACTGGTGTTAGCATTGCCACTTTCGGATGATGATGATGATGATGATGATGATTCTTCTGAGGAGGAGGAATCTGAACCGCCTTCCGCTGCTTCTGTGGCAGACGGTATCGGAGCCTCACTTTCTTCTTCTGACATGGCGGATGATTCGTCCACTGAAGTCTCGTTATCTGCACTTGTATTTAATTCCTGGCCTTTGTTTTCTGTTACACTGGGTTTTAACATTTTGGCAGCTTGTAATAGTCCCATTTTTATTTTAACTGTTGGAGTATTGGAATTTGGCTCCAATTTCGAGTGGGACACAATGGCTGGTGAAGAGTTTACCTCTATCACATTGGTTGAAGTTTGAGATCCAGGTGTATTATTTTGACTTGATGGTAATTTTAATTGTGAGTCCGAACTATCTGAAAGTACTATGATATCCTCGTCAGGTTTCTTATCAACTGATGACTGACCTTCCTGGGATAGAGCTGCTGTGCCTGGTATGAGTGGGAACAGCGACTGAGGGCCCTTCAACATGCTATAGCTGACCGACTGGCTCTTCATGATGTTCTCCAAGCTAGGTTTAGTGCCTGAGATTGGTGTTGAGTTCTGTACAGGTTGTTTATATGTCATTGGACTGGTTGATTGGAAGGAACCATCCATTGACTAAAATTCAACAATGCAAAATACACATTATATCATCAAATTGTTAAGGTTGCTTGGTTGATTTAATAACATCGTTCAACAGTATTTTAGTTCTTATCAATGGCAGTTATTTTATGTTTTACCATTCCTGGATAACCAAATGAGTACTACAATGTATTGACATTTGGAAACAGTTGGCATCCTTTGCAACTCAGTTTGAAGTAATAGCTTTTCAGGTGAAAACTGTCTAAATCACTTAAGTCTATAGACATATAACTTGGTTTACAGAGGTATTTTCATTTAGTTTTTTTTTTAATAATGTAGATGTTTATCATTCTGGTAAAGAGAATATATTGAGTTGAGTGATACTTCCTGTTGTCAGGTAGTTTCTATTTAATTACTTATCACTCTTACATCCCCCCCCCCCCCCCCCCCACACACACACACAACATTTCAGGAGTTCTCACTGTTATACTGCCATACATACCTTGTCTATCTTTGGTTTCTGCATCATTTGTTTACAAAACCTCTTAGCTTCATCAAGTAACATCTTATGTGGTAATGTCTGCAATATCAAATATAGACAAGAAATGTAATAAGTGAAATCAAATTAGTTATCGAACTTCAGATGCAATTTCCACATTTCATATGCCAAACTCAAATTCTTGACTGGAAACAATATTTCTATTATTGATACAGATCAAATACATACAAGTGTTGATTGGTAACAAAAACTGTGACTTCAATAAAAACAAAATGCTAGTAAAAATATGTTAAAAGTAAATTAAGAATGAGAACACACAATACCTCTAGTTTTCTGACCACCACTCTATATGCTTCTGCCAACAGTATGTTAGTTCTCTCCTGTTCTTTGGCCAGTTTATGTACACCATGTTCCCATATTTTATACACCGTCTGTAGAAACTGTAGCCTTGAATCGCTGTCAGTCTCAGTCTTCATGTCAGAGATCTGCAGTTCTACAATGTCCAGAGTGTACTGGTGGGACAATAAGGCATAGAAACGCTTCTCTGCATCACGTAAATACTTCCTGTAAATATACACAACTCTACATCACTACATGTATCATTGTACAGAACTTTGCATTATTTCATCTTGAATGCAATTACCTCATGGATGTATAAAGCAGAAAGAAATGAAAGGAAAGTTAGCAGTTGTTTACTTGAATAAGAATACATAAACAATCAGTGCTTATAAGGATCCTCATGTAAATAAAAAACATTTAGGAGGTTGAACACTTTTATACTGTCTTGACTTAACAGAATCATGTCTTAGTGTTCTAGACTAGTGAGAGAATGGCACCAGTATGAACAGTGCTGCATTTCATAATCTGTCTAAATCATTTCATCTGGCTTAATTTTAATCCATTATACTTTATGCATAATTTTAGATATTTTAGATAAAATCAAGAATATTAAAAGCAGAATCTTTCTTTTACCTATTAATCTACCTAAACATAAATTGTTTTTGGAAGAATTTTGTTGAGTTTCTATAAAATCCAGCCCTAGTTTCACATTGTTGAGTTGCTATACAATAGGAACCCACTACAACAATTATCACTTACTTTCCAGGCTCTGGTTGTCTGTTAAGTTGTAGATGGACCTGATGTAAGGTCTGACTATCTTTCTCCTGTCGTAGTATATCCAATACCAGTTCTATACATCGGTTCAGGTGAGACGGGAAGCTCCCTGAACGGTCTATCTCATCTATAGGAATCTTCCATATACCCTAACAGTAAATCAATATACAGTTAAGTCAAATTAACACATACTGGGTAGTTTTCAGTGAAATAACAATAAAAAGTACAAAAAGTCATATAGTTTCAGTCAAATAAGAACATATTTCAGTCTCAGTTTTATACATGCACATCCTGACCAATAACAACACGTAAACAAGATAAATTCTTGACAAAGAAAGACACAATGCTTACACACAGTCTAAAGTGAAAACAAAAGTGTGTTGTAGCAAAGTACATGTATTTGTCTTTCAGCACAGATTTTAGTTTTTTATGCTCCCCAAAGGGGGAAGCATATAGTCGCTGCTTTGCCCTTCGTCTGGTACCTTGTCCGGCAAATAACTACTGTTGACATTTAAATCAAACTTGGTATATAGATAGATAGCAATGAGGGAAAGGGCAGAAACCAAGAACCATAATCCTACCCTGTATATTTCCCCTTAACTTTGTATTTGTCATAATGGATGCCTGTCCGGGCCATATCTTGGAAAGTACAAAAGGAATTGAAATGAAACTTGGTACATCCATAGATGTTAATGAGAGAAAGTGCAGAAGACAAAGAACCATAATCCTGTCTTCATAAAAAGGTTGTTTTCTTTGTCATGTCTTGGTGTACAAGTGGTGTTGGATTACAAGATCTGCCTTTTATAAACAATAGGCATTTGGGGAGCATTCTTCACTCCCAGCAATTTCCTTGTTTACAAAGACTGCAGTTGCTGGCTGTGAAGTTTTTATCAATCAGGGAATACTTTTCTTTGGCATTTAACAATAAGGACTACTAAACAACTAGCTCAAGGCTACTTAATGACTAGCTCAAGACTACTCAATGACTAGCTCAAAACTTCTTAACGACTAGCTCAAGACTTCTTAACGACTAGCTCAAGACTACTTAACAACTAGCTCAAGGCTACTTAACAACTAGCTCAAGACTACTTAACGACTAGCTCAAGACTACTTACTGACTAGCTCAAGACTACTTAGTGACTAGCTCAAGACTACTTAACGACTAGCTCAAGACTACTTAATGACTAGCTCAAGACTACTTAACGACTAGCTCAAGGCTACTTAACAACTAGCTCAAGACTACTTAACGACTAGCTCAAGACTACTTAATGACTAGCTCAAGACTACTTAATGACTAGCTCAAGACTACTTAACGACTAGCTCAAGACTACTTAACAACTAGCTCAAGACTACTTAACGACTAGCTCAAGACTACTTACTGACTAGCTCAAGACTACTTACTGACTAGCTCAAGACTACTTAACGACTAGCTCAAGACTACTTAATGACTAGCTCAAGACTACTTAATGACTAGCTCAAGACTACTTAACGATTAGCTCAAGTGCCGCAAGTGTTATTTAAGGAAGTATGTATCTGATTATGTAAACATTTCGTCAAGGCATAAAACAGTACAATTAATATAGATTTAAGTGTGATTAATATAGATTTAAGTGTGATAAATATAGATTTAAGTGTGATAAATATATATTTAAGTGCAATTAATATAGATTTAAGTGCGATTAATATAGATTTAAGTGTGATAAATATAGATTTAAGTGCAATTAATATATATTTAAGTGTGATGAATATAGATTTAAATGTGATAAATATAGATTTAAGTGCAATTAATATAGATTTAAGTGTGATAAATAAAGACTTTAGTGTGATAAATAAAGATTAAAGTGTTATTAATATAGAATTAAGTGATTTTACAAACTAACCTGGAAGAACTTGGTTTGTTTTCTCTCTCCAAACAAACCCTGACATGGCATGTACTCTAATTGCTGCCATTTAGGGGCTCCCAACATCACGTTGTATGCCTTCCTTAAGTCCTGCAATATAATAGCAAGTATGGAATATTTCTAATTTTTATTTCCTTTTTCCTCTCGTAAAAACTGAGACTTTTTTCGGTTGTTACAAAATACTGTTTTTACGTCTGTATACAAATTGATCATTGTTTGTATAAAAATAACTTTAACTAGAAAATTAAACGTATTTTTAGGTTAAACTCAAATTCCCGAATGAAAAAGTATTTTATGATAAAGTTTACATCTTAATCTTGACAATTACTGTTAATATGTAGTTTTTTTAATTGTGTACAGTGGAAATTTATTCACATCTTGTTATAATATAATCCGTTATCATTAACTTAATAAACTAAACACATATAAACCCAGGTGTGTACAAAATTCACTGTTTTACCATTTTCTAAGGTGCCTATCAAGATGTACGGTACGCAATTTTAGAGGTGTCCACATTTATACAATTTGTGACTTCTCCAGTTTCACTAATATTTCAATGCTTGTCAACCAATATGCTTACCTTGTGATATGGTGAATGCACATATATATAGGCCAGTCTATAATGGGATTTGTAATGAGTGGAGAATCTCTGTAGACACATTATTACAGCTTTCCGACACTTCTCTATCAAATCTTTATGCAATGTCTCCACTGGAAGTTTCAACATGTTATTTAACTGGTCCATGAATTTTGGGTCCTTTTTAATATCAATTTCCGCTTCTTCTGTCTCATCCATTTCATCTTCCATAGCTGGATTTGTTGCAGAACCTTGACTGTCACCACAATGATCTTTACCCACTTCCATACCCTCTTCTGACTTATCTTTACTAACTTCATTCCCCCCTTCCTTTTGTTCAGACGACTCACCTTTACCAGAAGTGTTTGATTCAATTGGTTCACTTTTCTTAGCTTTATTTCCAGTTTTACCATCAGTGTTTAATTCATCAATCATATCTTCAATATTTGTAAGAACAGCCTGAACTTCTTCAATGATGTTGGTTTTTTCACTCTCACCAGTTTCTTTACAGATAGCGCTTTTATCATCCTCTTTCTCAGCTTCCTCTTTTCCTTCAGTTACACCTACTTTCTCTTTTATTGTATCTTTGAACCCTTCAGCAGCTTTTTCTGATTTATCTATGTCATCTTTGTTCTCACTTCCCTGCCTTTCCAAATCAGACAATGCTGTAGGTCTATCTACATGTTCAAGTTCTTTAGTCAAACTTGTAGTTATTTTTTCGGTCTCCATAGCAACAATACCTTCATTTTTCTTTTCCTTTCGTTCACCATCTACTTCCATAGCAGTCTCAAAAGATTCTTCTACCTTTGCTTCACCGACCACCTTTTTTACCAGTCCACCTTCCTGTAATTTTTCCTCAAAGGCTGGGCACTCAGTGAAGGTTAAAGTTTCATGTTGAGATGAAGTTTGCTCGACTGAATGAAGTTCTAGGGTACTTACATTCTTACTTCCACTTGTATTCAAATTATCAGAGTTTATAAGCAAAGCTTCAGTTTGTTCATTGGTTGAACCTGAACCTTTATTATCAGAATCTGGAGTTTTATTTGAGTGTTGGGGTTTCCTTTCAACTAATGGTGACATGACTAAGGGCGTGCTCTTCTGTCGAAAGTAGGTGTGGTCTCCGCCCCTCGCTGGCGTCTGCTTGGATTTTGTTGGCGAGCTGATAGCAGAACAAGAACTCTCATCTGCTGAGGATGCTGACTCACGCCTGGAGACCAGAAAGTGTATTTACAGGGACATTGAAAAACCATGTATGTGAGATATGGAGAAATCAGACATACCAAACAAATTGAGATGAAAGGAAAACAAAGCTTATCACAAACATGATTCACTAGATTTAATTCAATAATTTGTTTTTACTAAAATCACCACATTTATTATAAGTGCATTCATTGTATTAAGGGATTGTCTGTATCAAGAAAAGTGTGGTTTATAACTGATTTCCAGGTGGTCTTTTAATTCAAGAGGTCTTTCAATAAAACAGACTGACATCTAAATCAGAACACTTATCTTAGTGTTAATAAATGTTGTGTTGCTTTGTAGTTTAGTTTCTATGTGGTTTTAATTTATTCCAAATGTTGTTATTATCTAAATGTTTCATATTACAATGTTTGACAAGTGGTCTTAATTAATTTAAGATGGTTTTTGAGGCGTTATTCTGTAGATTTAGACTTACTCTAGTTTTCCTTCCTGTCCCTTCTCCATACACAAGACAAATGGCTGAGCAGCTGCCTCTAGAAGGTACCTTACATATAACTTGTAGTCGTGCTTCTCTGAGCTCGCTGGAAACTTCAACAACTGCTTCAATACGTTCACATGTATACGGTAGTACATCTGGAAGGAACCGCTATAAACTCTTAATCACATACATGAGATTATTTCACACAAAATACGCTAAAATATGATGTAAACTACTTAGGAATACATCTTCCTTGAATTAGAAGATTACTAAAGTTTTTTTTTCTTTCTTTTTTGTCTTTGTCTAACGAGAGAGCTTATTTGACATAAACGTCAATTTCCTTTTGTTTGATTGTAAAATCATGCTTGAAACATTCCTAGAACTAACCAGTACTTAGCTTAGCATATCATATGTACACATAGGGTATTGGGTATTGAATAAACTTGAAAAAAAAGCACTGAAAGTAAAGATTCTTGCTCAAGGAAACAATGGGAGTCTCTGATGGAGTTCAAACTCAGGACTAACCTTTTAGGAGACAGATGCACCAACCAAAGCACCAAGCCGCCCCACAGTTGTCCTTTATAAACTACCAGTTTTGTATACAAACATTGACCAGACACTTGTGAATTCATTACACAGACGGTTGAGTTGTGAAATAGGTGAATTAGGCTGTCATGTTATGACAACAGAATATAGAACATGTGTCCATTGTATACACATGCATCACCTATGTTGTAATGCATTAGTCCATGTAATGTATTCGGCAGAATCTGGTCAATGTTCTCATACAATAATATATTAATGACTGATATATTATTTGTAGTCAAATTGCTTTCCTGATCTATTTATCCATCAAAATATGACATACAAAACATTGATTTCACATTTTGATAAAACAAAAGAACATGCTAGAGTACAAAGCACTCACCTCAAGAGATTCTACTGCCAGGTGAGGAGTTGTATAGGCAAACAGAATACGCTTTGGATACTTGGCTCCCTCCTCATTGGCGCAAGTCAAACCCTAAAACAAAAGAACATACACATTTATAGTACTCTGATAACGCTGTATACAGTTAGCTGAAAGTCCTCACAATTACCAAGGACACTAATATTACCTCAAAATCACAAACTTTAATAACTTGTATTTTGAGCGGTGAATGCAATAAGATTCAAACATTTCACAAACTAACTTGAACAAATGGAGGCCTTATCAGAAAAGGCTTCATCAGTTTATATTTAAAACCAAGTTACTCGAATATTCATCCTCACAAAATCCAAACTTTTAAATTGTCGCATTTTTGGTAATAAGTGACTCAGCTGCAAAAGCACACGTGTTAAAGACATTACATAATACAGACAGATAGTTTCATTGTCTCTCACTTTCAGGTAGTAAGGTAGGTAGTCTTTTAAAGGTTTTCGCGCCTTCTCTCCACATTTCCCCAGCATGTAGTTATGTAGCCATTTATCCTCGTTGAGATCCGGGTCACATTTGGCAGCCATACTAAAACATTGCGTGGCCGTCTGCAGCATTTCCTGTTTGTTTCTCTTCACTTGATCAACAAACTTTTCGTCCATCTTTTTAAACCAATTTTTCTACACAAAATAAATATAACCTGCCTACACAACAACGTCAACAACTCCACTTATGTCAGTATAACATACATCCAGCCTGTGTCTCTGGAGGATGTATTCATTTGACCTTTAAGCTTAGGACAAAGGTCAAGGTGAAATAGTGAAACAATCGCAATTAGTGAAATAGAAAAGGTTTGCTCCTTGAAGGGTCTGTCAAAACTCCAACATTTATGAGATATTTAAAGAATATATCAATCTTGATGTATTTATTAGATGAGATTTGTGTTCAAAAGTTTACAGACAGACAATTACAACATTTACTGTAGAAATAAAGGAAACTACTGCATTTGTAGTCTAATACCTTTATATACAGTCTAATTCATTTATTGAAGAAAACATGTCATTCTGTTTGGCAAATCACTGATCTATTTGCTAATGTTATAGGAAGTTCTGATATGTTAAGACTGACCAATATCATTGTCCTTTACATCCTAAAAACCAACAATGTATTACTCTTTACTATATCAAGGGAGCGAACTCTTATACAAATCAAAGTATGAAGACTACTTACTGGTACCCATTTTAGTTGTCTGGATGCATGTGAATGTAGTTGGTAGGCCAGGGTACCATACTCTATCCACAGTTTACTATTGGAGTCATCTATCTCTACTGCACGCTGGAAACATCTGAGGGCCGACATGGACTTGGTGAGTGGAAGGTCCATCATCAGATCAGCCTTTAAAATAATCATACAGTAAGCATGTAATGTGAGACAATCTTCACTGAACTACATGTATATGAGGTCACCAGACTAGATTTGAGAATAACTACATGTATATGAGGTCACCAGACTAGATTTGAGAAGAACTACATGTATATGAGGTCACCAGACTAGATTTGAGAAGAACTACATGTATATGAGGTCAC
>ENA-OREC01001501-OREC01001501.1-marine-metagenome-genome-assembly--contig:-NODE-1501-length-11923-cov-12.589566_pt1 | contig 11923 bp, 6 predicted proteins | sample MGYA00248626_ERZ508543 | MGnify/ENA primary metagenome ERZ508543 (study PRJEB26211, sample SAMN05518279) | marine metagenome | isolation source: Puget Sound, Washington, USA | host: Bankia setacea... | reverse complement strand
TTTAGTAACAAAATAAACGGATGGAAGTAGCGTTCACTCACATACACGAAGCATAGCAGAACGCTACATTGACGTTGTAGAAAACGCTCTAGACACACTTAATTGTTACGATTGGCAGTTATTTTTTGCACATTGTTGCACAGTATATTTTGCCCAACCATGTTAACACCATCGTCTTTATTTAAGGTTGTAATAATAGTACAATATTTTAGCTAAGAATTTCCGGAATTCCCACACCGACGAATATACGTTTAAAATGGCTGAAGAGGCAAACTCGAGAAATCAAGTTTTTGTGGCTTTCCTTGAGAATACAGGATTTTTTTGGGGGGAAATGGTTAAATATTGTTCAAATACTAAACACATCAAAATATGTCAACTAAAATGGCTTCAATCGAGCTAAGATAGATCAGGTTAAAGATCATCCGAAATTTGGACATATCCGAATACCTTTCCTTAAATTTAACATATCGTCTATAAAATGACAATGGTGACAATAATCATTCTACTAAATCATATGTTGACTTATTGTATCAATATTGATTTGGGAAAGATCGTGTTAAAGTGTAAAATCACGTCCGTATCGAGCATTTATTGGATAGAAAATCCTTACTATCTTCATAGTACATGTATTGGGAAAATCAACCGGAACTAACCAGCAACAAGGGAAGTAACCGGTCAAGGAGCGCAACTCGTGATATCGGTAGTCCCCCATTAGCTGATGAATGATGTCAGACATATATGTAATCAACCTTTATTAAAGAAATAAATACTTCAAATAGCTATGATTAGTTTGTCTCTTCACTTACCCATCAATAGAAATAGTTTCAGTGAATTGTTGTACAGCTTTTTGTTCTTTAAATGGCTGGTAACGTGTGGATGAGTCATTAAGAAGTATAGAAATGTAAAATATCCAGCAAACATTCCAGTTCTTCCTAGTTTGTCTTTTAAATCATCATCTTTTTCTAATGGCAGTTTTTCTCGTGTCCATGTGTCGAATCTTTGAAAGTATGTTTTATAACTGGTTTCACCTAACACTGGCTTCACTTTGGTTTGTATCACAGTTTCACTAGATGCATGATTGTCACTTGGTATAGTTTTCCCAGGTAGTGATTTATTAACAGTTGAATCAGTCTCTGGTACTGTTTGACTTGTTTTGTTATAACCTAACCATCCCCATACTGTATCCATGTTTGTCTGAAATGAATAAACGTTATTAGAAGATGAAACTAAGACTAATCAAACCTCTATTATTAGTAAATATGTTACTTTAGTTAAGGATCGCACCTAGGACTTCAACTTGATGAAATAATTTGCCTTGAAATTGTGTATTGACTACCATGAAGTGTGAATATGACATACTCTGCGCTATCTTTTTTGTTTCTAATTTCAATACCTTGTCAGTACCATGAACTTGTAAAAAACCCGGATGATATACTAAATGTATCAAGATGTCCGAAATATGTGTTGTCCGAATATCCTATTACCACTATTAAGTCGAAATTATAGGAAATAGAAGAATAGTGTACCTTTGTCAATGCTTTCGTCTTAAACTGACATAATGATGTTATATAATTTACATGTTTTATTTAAAATCATTGGGTAGTTTGGATAGAAACTGGATGTTATTGTTTCACCTTTACCCGACCGGTGCCGGTGGATGCTGGTTTTCGGCTCTACTTGGGAAAATTTTGAAGTGCGCCGACTGGGAACCAAGATAGTAGCGAATAACTTTCCTGTCGCAAGTGGATATCTTTAGGTCTAACGATTCAATCTCCCACGCAGTGATCTCCCCTGACAAGCAGATTTTTAAAATGTCTACCATACGTGTCATGAGTAGCCTGGGTATCGTCCGATGATGCATGTTCAGTACGTCGTAATGCTATTGATTGTCTACAGACTCACTAAATTAGCCAACTAGCAATCTTTAATGGAAACACAGCGACAATAAATGTATCCCTAAACGTATATTGGTAAAGCGTTCATAGTATATAAAATAATCTTCTAGACATGTTGTGAATAGTTTAATGTATTATATGACAAAACAAATTGTGTTTATTATAACAGTAGCTATATGCCTACTAAGTTATAGGTATACACCTATTATTGGAAGAAATTACCAAACATTCAACATTTATTGCATAACATATAGTCATATGTAAAGCAATATAGTAACAAAAAAAGAAGAAGATTATTGGAAGAAATTACCAAACGTTATAAATATAAGGATAATCTATGTACATGTCTATATAGCTATACTGTGCAACACATACTTACATGCTCTAGAGAATCCAATCACGAGGCTTAACAATAAATTAAAAAATGTTAACGATATTAGGCATTTTAATCTAACATAATGTATAAGTAGTGAGTACAAACCAAGCATACACGTAGTATTTCTGAGATAACACACGTTTGATTCTGAATAGAAAGAAAGAACAACTTGGTTTAGAATAAATTAAATAAAAAATGTTACATTATATATACACATATATCAACACGTGACATAACACATGTCAAACTTAACGGAAATACTTATATTTTCTGGTAGCGTTTCACTTTAAGGGGACACTTATGGCTTATTTCCAATACCAACTTTTCGGCATGTTCACGTTGTCGTAAATAAGGAAAATAATGTGTTGTTTATGAAATAATTTGGCTTTAAAACATTTTGCTCAGAAAAACAAAGCAACATTATTATTATTAAATATATACAAACATGACACAACACGACACTAGCAACTCTATTAAACCCCAAAACGTCTGCGCTGTTATTGAAAAATTGAACTACATGTATATCAGCCAAGTCACTATTTAAATTTGCATATATATATCAGCTGTATATTCACGTTTATATTCTGTGTATACCAATACTAAAGGTGCTCTGTATTATACATGTCATCACTTAATATAAATCATAGTTTTGCCGTTATATCTCTGCAGACTAACAACGGTAACTGTCGAGGTGAAGTTATGGAACCGAGTAAATCACCATGGGCTCCTAAAGCTCTAACGGATCAGGAGCCTACAGGTCAGTCGTTCAGAGAGATTATGGAGGCACAATCAAAGGAGACCAATTCAGCCCATATACGTCAACAGGTCACCAACAGTGCAAAAAAGAGGTAAGGACTGTCATAGAATATACAAACAAGGCTTCACATAACGTGCATCTCATCGTTAAAGTCACTAGTATGCATAGGGCAATGTACATACTTTACCTTAGAGTAATATACAAATCACAATTGCATGGCTATATTCGACAGAGCAAAGACGCTAGGAGCAAAACTTGGCATGTATACTAACGACAAAATAAACTCAGGTGTAATTAATCATTAACACATTTCTGACCGTATTTTCCAGTGCCCCTTCTCTTGTATGATATATATTGTAATATCATTTCGTATCGTACATGTGTTAATGTTAATGTCAGGAAATATTTGATTATGTTTAGATTTTGATTGTCCTACCATTAGATTATAGTTTCAGGACAAACAAGTGTTCGTTTTATTTTTTTAGTCAGTTTAAACATGCTACATATGTTAATAGATTATTTTCACAATTAGAATACTTGATATAAAGCAACAGTGCAAACAACTACCGACATGATAAACATACATACTCTTTCATGTCTATTAATGCTCCAATTGTCCTTCTCGTTGTCAGCCTGTTTTGTCTATGTGTTTATTATTCACCCGTCCGTCCCTCTACAATAGTGATCATTATTACTATTACTGCTGTTCTTACTATCTGTATATATCCGTCCCTCCTTCTTGTCTGTCTGTCTTCTCGCCCTTCGTCCGTCTATTATTCTGTCCGTCTACACCTCATCAATAGCTTCTACTTCCACCTTTTGCACGCTGACATAGTTTGGGTTAATCATTTCAGACTTGTATCATTACAGAGCTCAGTATTCACCATATGGCGGCGCCTGGGGAAATCCTCAAGCTTCATCATGGTCTGCAGGTAACCAGATAACTCCATCACGTGGTCATTCTCATCAGCGGAAAACAGTTCCTCTCAATGCATCAGGCACCGGTTCGGACACAGATCTCACGCTTGGTACTCCAAACGAAATGTGTTCAAAGTTGGATTCTTCTACATCTGTCGTGAATGTTCGTCAAGCAGAACTTAGAAAACTTGGTTATAAAGATTTAGAAGATTGGGTAAAAGATCCGAACCACGTGTACGTAGGCAGAGACATGACGCGTTACGTCCCAGGAGCAAAGGGAAGTAAGTGGGGTAATCCGTTTATGTCTAAACAGGTTGGTAGGGCAGAGTCGTGTAATATGTACAGACAATACATACTTTCGGACACTCGGATACAGGACAACGGAAAAACCCTCTTGCAATCGTTAGACGAGTTGAAAGGAAAGACGCTCGGTTGTTGGTGTCATCCCGAGCGGTGTCATGGTCATGAATTATCACAACTCATTAAGGAACACTGCAAACGAGAATGTAGTTAGTCAGTCGTCAAACCGTTACACAGGCAACCGCCGTAGACTCACTTTCAAAGTCTGTGATCTGGACATACACAAAAGTAGTTCTTCAAAGAAAACCCTTCGCATTTGAGCTAATTTTCTGTTGGGCAAATGCGGGGTTCTTCACATTTAGCTCAAAAACACGCAGCATAGTTCCGACATCAAACCTCAGAACATTCAGAGGCCGAAAAATCAGTTTACTCAATAGTTTTCGGCAACGTGCATGCGTTAGTTATTTGGAAGGAACAGACACAAATACATCAACATGTACACAAATCAACGTTGCCATACTTTAAAACATCTTTAACAGCCTCTTAAATCAAAGACATGTCACATTATAGCCATCCTTGTATGCATATGGCTGCGCGCGCATATGCAAATGAGATGTTCATGAGACTAGGCAGATCTTTAGACGAACATTTGAGTTTTATTATTTTCGTAAAATTACGCAGCCGATTTTAATGTGCTTTAAAGAAACATGTGTAGGCTAGATTTATAGTATGTAGTGACGACATATACATTAAAACAATTTGTTTGGTAAGTAAAACTGACCTTATTCACATGTTACGTGATTAAACCTTTTCGCCAAAAAAAGATTCTAATATTTGACTTGTTTAACCTTAGTACACAAAATGGCTACAGTCTTACTGCATAGTGTAAACAATAAATAAATGCCGCCGTTCACTGAATTAGAAGATGAACGTGATCATGTATGATAAAGTTTATGTTAAAAATAGTTTATTTGAGTTTGGCAGTGCTTAATTTATACAGATATGCATTAATTTGGTTTCAAAATTCAACTGGCCTTGCTACGTGTTTTTAACGTTTGACACATCAAACGTTATCACAAATGCATGGTTTTCTATGAAGAACTAACACAAAAGTAGCGTGTTTACCGCAGCACATGTATAACAGAAAAGGTATGTTGTTTTTAAAGTGATGCCCACTGTTATGTACGTAGATCTAGTACAGACGCATAATGCCGTCTTAAGCAAGTAGTTGTAATTTTGTTTGAATTAACATGTTATATTTATTCGCGGTTTCGAACATAATTTTGCATTTCATTTTTTGGGGGCATATACTTATTAGAGATTAACATGATAAATGTGGTTGTAAAAAATACAAAAAACAAGACACATAACATCAACAAACCATACCACAGAACGCAATAGGTGTGGTATATCCTAACACTTCGCATACTCACATGTTATGCCTCACGGAACTTATTAAATGTATCCACCTTTCACGGATTTCAATTTGCTGTAAAATGTTTAATGTATCATTAATTTTTATTATTTCGAAGAATATGGTTTAACGATTATACTTTTGTTCTTGCACATTTTTGTTGTAGAATATAAAACAAAACTTGATAGTGAAATATATGTAATAATATGTACATGTACGATGTAGTGTCACACTGTTATATGTACACATTTTTCTAGAGTATTATTTATCTATATATTGTTTAATTCCATATATGAACTGAATTTTATCTTCTTGTTTAATGCATTTAGTGTGTTATGGTTAAACTATGTAGTGTAATTTGTATATGTTTAAATGTCCATAGGTTTGTACATATTTGTGTTTATGCGTAGCGTCATTTTAATTAGTTTCCAGTAGATCTAAACGAGTATTAATCTATAGCGTAGTGCTATATATTAAAATAGTGTAGATTATTTGTTTAATTGAAAAATGTGCAAAACTAAAATAGTTTAATACGACAAATGTGATCAAGCTCTTTTGTAACAAATACTTGTATACCGACAATATTGTCTTATTGATGTCTGTATAATACATCATCCTTTTTACATTCGTGTACGTGTTTTCTTGATTGTTTTATTATCAGACACCAATTATCTTTTGCCCATTGGTAATGCCGACTGACTTCTTTGAACTGTAAACATTGAATGCGTTTCACAGTATTAAGCACGTATATAAACACCAGTATTATACACACACACACGCACACACGCACGCACACACGCACGCACACACACACACACACACACACCAGGTCGAACAAACACCGTTCTGTATATTAGCGTGTTTTTATTTGACAATTTTAGTAAGTACATGAATATATTTTAAAAGCAGTTCAAAGAAACCAACGCCAGCAAGCTGGCAAATGTTTGAAGTAACATCAATAAAACGAACGTGTCAGAAAAAAAAAACTAAGTAAGGTACGCTTTTTACACTGTTACACATAGCAGTTTATCGTGGATTCTGTTTGCTTCCCATGTATCAAAATATTAACCATTTTGTGTCCATATTTCTTAATCGTTTTAATTAATAGAAGAATGGAGTTAAATGGTAAAATATATTAACCACGAATTATATACTACGGTTTAACAGTTACGTATTTTCACATTTTAACGAAAATATACAGAATTTGTTTATGACAAACGAACAAAAAAGTGTATTATCAAACAAGAAAGAACAAACAAGAGAGCAAATAAAACTTTACATATTTATAAAACATATGCCAAAAAGCAGATTGTATGTAAAATGTTAAGCTATACAATGTCACCAGATTATTTTGGTTTAATATGTGCGCTTCATTTTAGGAGGAGACCATGTTCTGAAGCCAATGTATCTCTTTAACGTCAATATGACACATTTGTATTACATGCCAACATATGACGCCAACTTCCCCTACAAACTAATGTTTAATACACACCCATAAGAAATTATATGTTCACTGATTTTTGTTTCGTTTTTTTGGACAAAGCTTAAACATATCGTGCATCACTCCGTGTTACTTAGGCCAATTGGTTTTCAAATATGAGATTTTTTATGTGTTCACCGGCCGGGAGAGTAAGTTTACGTGGTGGTAATATATAGTTTACTAGTCATATAATGTGATTTAGTTGTAGTAGCCTTTGTTGGAAAATCCCTTTCGTGAGCTTGGGTTGCTGTCTACGTCACTGCTTTTGTCCGAGCGCTTTGATGACCTAGACATGAGCTTGATGGCGAGACAAGCGTCTATACACAGGATGATGGCGAGGAGTGCTCCAAGCGCCTGTGGAAGTAAACAAAGAACACGTCACATGGTTAGTTGTACTAGCGTATCAATACAGACACTTTCTTAAAGGTACTTGTCAATTAATGTTGAATTAACGTATCTGTTTCATTAGTCTGCATAAAGAAGTGTGTAGATTTTTGTAGATTGACCTCTTCTAAGATGACATGAAGTTCTATGAGCACTTATTGACCACAGGGGATTAATAACTCAAGCATATTGTATCTATTCACTATAACATGCATCTGAATATATTGTAAAGCATTTTGGGACACATCGAAAGTGTTAATTTCAATTTCTAGTCGAGTTATGAAAGACGCGGCATCTATGTAACAACCCCCGGTGTATGCAACACGATCAAATGACGCATTAGTCGAAGAAACTGTTTCTTGTCTCGTCCGAAGATTAAATTCAAAAACGAGGATTTGCAGACTCGTATTACTGAAAATGCCATTAAAAACGATTGTAAGTTGATGCTTATAAAGTGGGATTCTATTTGTAAGTTGATGCTTATAAAGTGAGATTCTATTTCTAAATCGATGCTTATAAAGTGGGATTCTATTAAGCAGTGGATAATATATATTAATCACTGTCAGTTATGCTTTATTATTATTATTTGACCCCATTTAGAAAGGGTATAAAACGATTCCCAAAGAAACCTCGTGTGGCCAACTTTTTGTCTGTCAACCACAACGATTACATGGCTGAAACATATAAGAATACTCAAACGTTATCTGTGTACTTACTGAGCTGAGTCCGATGAATGTTGGACGTGTAAAGCAACCAGTCGATGCTTCTGTTTCTGTCTCTTCTGTAATAACTGAAAAAGAAACCGAGTCGATCTTTATACAACCTGTATGCTATACACATTTTGCTTCCCCCTTTTTCTTCTTTGTACGCTACAAACACATGTTTCGTGCAAAAATAACATGATTATATATAGAGTTTCGTATCTAAATTAAATCCACGAATTGTATTGTCAACGTGAACTAATTACTTTATCATTTCGTCGTTTTTACTAACCAAAACGCGTTTGATACTTGAAGCTACCTGGTGTAATATAATAATTATAAAACTGAGCATGTCCATTTAGACCAGAGCTACTTGTGTACGTTTTATTGTGTATATGTATTACTTGTACGTTACCAAGTAACAGTTGTTCTACAAGTGTAATATCAAACCTGTACACTGTCTTCTAAATAACTAGCAGAGGGCCGTTTCTAATGTTTGTATAACGTGATGCCCAACTAGTTTAGTTTATCATTTATAATATTATTTCGAATGTCAAACAAGCATTATTAACATTCTTTATTTGAGTATGGAAATTGCACCCTGTGGTTGCTTTTTGTTTTGTTTGTTTCATCCGCAAGTGATCATACTCAAAGCAGCGCGTGTATACTATTATTAAACACAAACCATAATGAAGTGTATCTATTTGTGAAGCTCTATGTATACACTACTTACTTCTATTTTCAATGACTGTGTAGCTAAAGGTGGCTGTTTTGGGCAGGTCAGCTGGAATGGCGTCGTCCTCAGCACTACGTCTCTTACGTAAACCAGCAGCAGGACAAAGCGCGTCGTAGTTCCCTTCATCACCTGGGCTGCTCGTAACAGTACCCTGAAATACAAAATGGTTGGATTACAATTATTAACACAATGGGTGTAAATCTTCTTCTTTCTTTTTTTTAGAGTAAAGTTGAATTGTTACATCTGATATTTCATAAGACGGAAGCGGGCGCTGTTTTCTGATTGACGTCTTTAATCTCTAAACGAATAGCTGGTTTACATCTGATTTGTTTGGGAAGAAATCGATATTGTTTTTTCTACGTTGGTGGTAATAAGAGATTGATGTCTATACTTACGAAACATTCCGTGTCGTTAGAGGCAGTACAATATTCAACATCACACGTCAGTACAACCTGGGACGGCTGGGAAACGTCTTTTCTGGCGAAGGATACAGCCTCAAACACTTCGGAGCTGTACAAAACAAGTATAATGTCAGTGAGTAATAACAACATACATTGATACGATAATCTATGTTGTATAGTAATGCAGTGAAACAAATGAACAAAGACCCTACGGAAATCTGTCTATGTTTACAATGTGGTCGTTGGAAGCGATGCTAGAAGACACTGAGCTGCATCCGTCAGATAATAGCTAATGATCTCTGAGTTCAGGTAATTTCTTATTGTCGGTTGTACAGGTTTGAATGAATTTACCAACTTTGCACGGATTATTAAGATTGTGAAAAAGTTCATTGTAATAGGGTATCATTCTACAATCAACATTTACAAGTGTGCGCTATTGTTTAAAGCATCGAGCGGTTTTGAACTCTATGTGTTATGATTTGACAATTTTAAGAAACGATTAAATCTTCATGTAAATGTACTATACGTCTATTTTTGACGTAAGGTTTCCTCTCGTTATTTGCTGTCTTTAAAACATGTTCGGTTGTATATAACACATGTGCATGGGTATTACAATGCCATTATTTAAACGTGCACGACCATCTTCCTGGTTAATACTAATTGGACGCCCAAAATGCCCTCTTACCGGAAGCAGTTTGGTGATTGAAGCCAAAGCATTGTGTCTGGGGAAATGTCACCTCTGCCAAAATTGAACTGGTGTGCGTCATCGAGCCATGCTTTAAATGGTGAACTGCTTGTACCACAACTGGAAATCATTGAATTGAAAATAACATTAATTACTTGCGGTTAGTAAGGCAAGTGACTAAACAATAGGATGAAAAATGATAAATTCCTACAAAATGCCTAGCTATTGCAAACTACCAAAACTAAGTCTTAGATTAAAGTTGTGCACTGTCATAAAAAATCACACAACATTCCGAGAACCTCTTCCATGCCATCAATATCACACAATGCAGTCACAAATAAATTATTTTATACGGACATATTCGCTATTAAAACAGTTATTTCTTAACGAAGCTAATTAATAATTGAAAAAAAATCAAACAATTACATGTGGCTGGTCGAACTCGACTTATGTTAAGGCACTGTTAATGAGAACTCGTCTGCAATGAACTATGTTACTCACCCGTATTCATCGACAACTTCAACATCGCTAATAGTACCGAGGTAATCAGCAGCATTGGCAGGGTCAATTCCGGCCATACAACCCTTGAGGTTCAAACCAAGAACAGAAACACCATCGACTGAAATAGATCAGAAAGTCATTGCTTAGTTTCATCCGTTAGTGTTTAACATATGTCAGACAATCCGGCAAGCTTCACAACAATGGACGTGTAGGCGTGTCTAAAACTACCACGAGATATGTTGATATCATGTTGTTATATCATTTATAAACATACTTCGAACTGTGCCCCTACCTGTATGTGAGTAAACCAACCTAAGTGTGTGTTGTTTCTCTTGTTATCGTTTGTTTTTGTTCCATATTTTCTACGAGTAGCTTTCACAAGTGGTTACTGTCTCACGGTTAAACATACCAAATGTTAGTTAAGTCGTACGTGACCTAGCAAGTCATATGTAAGCAGGTATACAGTTGGTCGAGTTGGTCGATAAATATTAAAAGTACAATATTAATCAGGGTCATCTAAATAATAAGAACATCTGTTTTAAACCTATCATGCTTAAATAACTAAATACCGAGTGAGGTCTGAATACCAGTCAAAAGGGGCCACTATTAGAGTCTACAGGTGTAACATAATTAAAACGGATGGTTACCAGTTCAAAAGTGAACACAAAATAGTCATTTCTGACACAAATCAAGCTGTGTTATGTTTCTGGATAATCAATGTGTCTATCTATATCTACTAAAATTATTTGTTGTCTATTTTCTGATTTCATCGTTTGTGAGGCAACGTGTTTCTTTAAGTTTGACGGCGATTTAAACGCTAAGTGAGTAGCTGTGTCTTTAGGTTACAATGTTTTTAACGTAAGATGTCACTGTTCGGTTAGCCCACTTACTGAAGTATTTTCTGGGGTCACTGTCGCCGATTGCCACGCAGCATTCGACGTACAGAGCTGCTCCAAGTTCAACTGGTCCTGAAACCTCCATAGCATCTTCCGACTTCTCCAGTGTGTTATCTATGTCAGTAAGGTTTCTGGTATCTGTGTGGTAGAGCTTGCAGCCCACGTCGTATCTACGTGTCAGATCTGTCTGGGATGGATTCCTGTGAAGAAGAAAAAAACATTTGTAATGTATCTCACCACAGGTTAACATTTTGGTAAACAGTAAATGAATCTCTTGAGTCCGACTCAAAAGTACTTCATGCTTTATTCCTAGCTAAAAGCATCTGTATCGCTTATTCCCACTTTTTGTCATTGCTGCGTAAAAGTACCGGTAATTTTTAACTTTTCAAATATTCCTTACACTTAGTTGTATTTTTAAGATTGATTGTCTTTACACATCATGTTATTCATCTAACTACAGTGGACACACTACACTAGCT
>ENA-OREC01001500-OREC01001500.1-marine-metagenome-genome-assembly--contig:-NODE-1500-length-11923-cov-12.655918_pt1 | contig 11923 bp, 3 predicted proteins | sample MGYA00248626_ERZ508543 | MGnify/ENA primary metagenome ERZ508543 (study PRJEB26211, sample SAMN05518279) | marine metagenome | isolation source: Puget Sound, Washington, USA | host: Bankia setacea... | reverse complement strand
TCAACTACATTCAATATAAATACAATTACACCTCAACAAATCAACTACATTCAATATAAATACAATTAAGAATCAACAAATCAACTACATTCAATATAAATACAATTACACATCAACTACATTCAATATAAATACAATTAAGAATCAACACATAATGAACAAGGATACTTTTTTTATTTCAATTTTATTTTCTGTTGTCATTAATTCAATAAATGTTGGCATATTCAATTCAGATAAGCACACAACCTTAACCTAAAGCAAGCTTTATGGTACGTTTCTTTCGTGCTCGTTTTGTTTATTATATATACTTTATTACTGTAATTCTTATTTTTCCTTTTTGTTTGCTTGTGTTTCTCTTTTAAACACGTTATAATTGCAAAACTCAAAGCGTCCACATGAAATTATACTGTGACATTCGTTTATAATGCAATGTAAACGTTTGACTATATTGTCGTCGCGTGCCACACCAGCCATTTTATTTCATCGTCTTTCCACGCAACATTTTCGCACCATATTGAGTCCGTCTGATTTGAAGCAAGAATGACATTAACAAAATAACAGGATTTTCTGCGGTCAGGCTTTTCCGGGAATTTAGCCTTGAAATTTAAAGTTCCCGCCAGTTGACACTTGCCCCGCTGTGTGTCGTCTGCTAGCTTCGAAAGTTTAATGCGTACACGGGCGGTTCAAATCGAAATGGTAATCGTATTAACAGAAACAAAATTCTTTGCACGTTACGTTTGGAAGTGCGTTAACTCGATTATATTGGTCCTTTATTGTACGTCTTTTATGATCTGTCCTCCCGCTAGTTACAAGGCATAGCGGGTGTCCGAATAAATCAGCCGTCAACGCCGTACGTGTGCCGGAAGGGAGCTTGATTTTAACTCCCAAATGATGACAGCAGGAAGGAAAAAACCGCCAAACGTAATTAGGATGTTGGTTAAATGTCGGAAAAATAGAAATGAAAATAATGCAATTTGTCAATTATTAAACTAGTTCAATACAAAGTTGAAATAGTATTATTTGACCGGAACAGAAGACAGAACCATTTGGGACATATTTAGTCGAACAAACCACACCGCTCCCGTTTTCAGCAAACACCATCGACATTTCCTTCTGTTTCTCCAGTCAAAACAATCAAGAATTAAGACATTGGAATTGTTGGAAATCACATTGATTCCTTGCCGACTCCGGATCCTAAATAATTTAATAAAATATTCATCCTAGGTTTAAGATGAAGCAGTAATGAAGTGTTCGATTTGATTATGCAAATTTTCCCGAGAAAGTCTTAAAACCCCTAGACTTCTCACTGTGTCTCAGCGCTATCAAACCGTACACAGTTGTTGTCTGCATCAGAACGTGTGAACGTAGACAATGCAAGAGAAATAAATTGTTTATATGGTAAAGAAGCCGTCTAAAACACTGGAACATGTTTCCTGTCTAAGCGTTGAAAAAAATCGATTCTTTATTTATGTCCAATAGCAGTTTGTGTAACATCGTATTGCGCTATTCTGTTTTAGGTTGAAGACAAGTTTAATCACAGTGAATCGTTTGAGACGTTCATAGAACTGTGTTAGGTGAATTTGACAGTTAGACATTCTACAATCGTATTGACGTATACACATATTTATATTTATTTTGAATTGTCACAGGTAATTTGTCGATAGTCAATGCATAGTCATTATGATTCATCGAATGAACCGACATGTTATATATGTGTGTTCGTTCAAACCAACCCATCACGAAATTAAAGCCGTGACTGTTTTCCTCAACAAGTCACCAGTTATGCTCGCCCAGTTAATTAATATAGCGTCCATAGGTGGGGCTGGAGGTTTAGGGTTCACGAGTTTTCATCTATTTTTTCCAGTGTGTTAGAGATACGTAAGGAGAAGTCCCGGGACGCTGCGAGGTCAAGACGTGGTAAGGAGAACTACGAGTTTTACGAACTGGCCAAACTGTTACCTCTACCAGCCGCAATCACAAGCCAGCTGGATAAAGCCTCCATCATTAGACTCTCCATAAGTTATTTGAAATTGCGGGACTTTTGCGGACATGGCGACCCACCGTGGACCAGGGACAATCAATCTATCAACAAAAACATGAAAGGTAAGAAATAGTATGCACTTAATCTTAATGTCCCCCAAAAAAACTAAAAAACAAAAGCAAAAAAACAAAAACATTTATCAAATCTCATCCAAACATCATGGACACGTTTGAAATTGTCCACACAATTGCCAAGTCAAAGCCAAGGTAGGGATACCAAAATCATGCGATTGAATACTATGCTATTTGGACCTACATACGTGTACACTAAACGCATATTATAATTTGTTCTGAAGAAGATGAACTGTATAATCCAGGCTGGATAAGCAATATTTTAGAAACGAAAACAGCAATCACATATATATGTCGAATAACAGAACTGAATTTAGTATAAACAACATGTGTACGGGTATGCATAGAGTAACGTTGCTATTTATTTGAGCGTCTGTAAACTGAATATAGCTAACCTTCTTGTTGGGTGTGTTAACAAGCTGACGGGCGTTCTTTCAAAGTGCAGCTATATATATATATCGCTAGATTCCAATGATTTTGCTTCAGAAACCTCATTGTCTATCTACGCATACACAATGTTCTAGGGGGAATGTTGTTAGGAATCTATCAGCACAGTCTGTAAATACACCGGCATAGTCTTATCTACCCGTATGATATTACAGGGCTATTACTCAAGCATGTCCGAGGAGTTATCACCCTTTATCTCAATCGCTTCTGTTTCGCCTTTAATTCGAACTGTTAGTTTCTGGAATATTGCAAACTCGTTTCTCTGACCCTTGAGCAGAGTTGGCACAAGTTTGGCAAGGCATCAGTGGATATGTTGCCTGGCAAAGCTTCTCTCAATAGTTATCAAATTGTTCTCAATCGCTATAGATAAGATAATGTGATACTAAAGGGTGGCTTTCTCAGTGCGCTCTTTATCGATAGTATTAATTTCAAACAAATTCTTGCTCCAGGGTTGATAGTTAAGGTTAACTTGTTCTGCCCTGCAACACTTGTGTATCTGTAAAACACTTATGTTATTAAATTTATTACGAAATGTCACGCAATAAATGCAGCTGATGTGCATCGCCTAATTTGCAGGTCTGTGGAGGAGAAGATATTCCACTGATGAAATAAAAAGTTAGATGAGCTACACTCGAGGCGCTAAACAAATTCCCCCTTTGATTTGAAATAAAGTTACATGCAGTATTGAGAGTTTTTGGTATTTAAAGGAAGCGCAGTTGTGATAAAATCAATGTAAAAGAGAACGCTAAAGATTTAGATCAACTTTCAACGTTCCGCCACATTGACTTTAACTGCTGGAGTTGATAAATGAAGCTATAAAGTGTGTTTTATTCTGATTAAAGCAATGTTCTGCATTAGGTAATACATCTACACAGCACGTGCACATAGACAGGTGAACAGGTTTAATCATATTAAGTCCTAATAGAACTGATAATTTGTAAACACGAAGCATGTTATAATAGGTAAGTAATTCTTGTTGGAGCCATTGTGTATTGGATTGATTTTCCATTTCGTAATGCAGAGTAAAACACAATTAGCAAAGTATATGTTACTGGTTAGTTGCGTAAACTTCGGTGCTACCATCAGTTTGGTTATGAGTAAATAAACCCCAGAGTTACTTGATCCGTGATTGGTTACAATAAAATATATAATGCATAAATAACAGGACACAACTACAAGTGTATCATTCACGTTTACGTTGTTCTATTTTGTAAAGTTCAATTAACAGTTATCTATCTCAAGGACTAGTTTTAGGTTACCTTTTATAGTGTTTCATTATTTAGGAGTTTAATCAATTCTTCACTATTTGTCTGAACCGTCGCCATTGCTGCCTGCTGTGACACTTTCTCGACAGGAGAGCGCAGTAAATGTTTCGTATTTGTTACAGCGTTAGTTTCGTACACAGTTTTATCGATAATTTCACATGTCAAGACAATGACAGTTTTATGTAGAACACATTTATCAAGTATTAATCACGGGATACGTTCCATACGTGTGTGGTATCTTATTCAATTCTGACATACACTTGTCATAGATCAGTAGAAATGCGGTGAGAGAAACATGCACAAGTTTCTCTGTCCATGTCAGTGGTAGACTTTAGCACCAACCCTATACTGTAGTATAGTAAACATGTTTATGATGAAATTTGTGTTACATTCTTTACATGCATGTTTTACTCTCATTGTCTTTGTTCTTTGAGCGCTAGAAATGATAAGACTTCCAAATTTCCCTCTGACCTTTTAGTTTCCATATTTCAGGTCCAAGACGGGGACAAACTGGCCTTCCTGGGGATTTATTTGAGTTACACCAAGGAGCGCATATACTCCAGGTAGGTGATCGATAATTCTTAATTCTTTAATAATCCAACAACAATTTGTTTCTTTCGTAAATCATTCATGTAAGTAATGCTTATTCAGAAATAAAATGTTTAAACTTGTCCATAACCTGTATGCCTCGTCGCTTTCCTGATAATTCGCGGTGATATGTAGCAGTCGGTACACATTGTAGAATTAATCTTCGGAAAAATAACATTCGTGTATTTATTGCAAACAGTCGACCGACCAAGTAACTAAGCTTTCAAACTAGCCATGTTTTCTGCGATAGTTTAGTTGTCTTATGATTTATCATTTAAAGTATCAAAGTCAGCCTCCTCAATATGAGTCGGCCCATCTACCAAACGCGATGCAGTCTCGCCAACAAACACAAACTATAAACATGCAAATGAGTTCGTCTGTTGTAGCTTCTAACGTGATAATTATCGAATTAATTTGCCGTAAATTTTATCTTCTGTGTAATATCTGGGTTTTATTTTGCCCCAGAGGTCCCCGATGGTCTAATCCAGCCATGATTGTTTATTTGTATGTAAGTGAGCGCGGCAAACTTCACGTGCTGCGTATGACAAAATCTCCCGAAAGCTCCAGGGATTTAAACTGGACGTTGATATTAAATCGCTAGTGCATTAATAACGTTTTCTAAGAAGTGTGAATGGCAGAGGCATTAACTTGATGATCGATTGTGCCTTTCGAGACCTTCCTAACAGTGGACCGTAATCAAATTTGAACCTTCTTTATATTACATGTGGCAGAATAATGAATTGTTTTTGCTAGGAAAGCTTCAAAAGGAGGGGTTAAAACGCTGGAAGTGATTTTGTAGAAGACTTGTGCTCATCCGTGGAAAATTGACTGTTATTCACATCGTCAGTTAACTTCCACTTGGCCGTCCAGACGATCAGCCTATTCCATATGCATTGCTTTCTCGCCGGGGTTGAGAGCGTAGATGTGTTTTATATTGCTATTTGATCAGGGCGCTAGTATTTTATTGAGATTGATTTTATTGTGCACAATTTAGCGCTTAAATACACCACTGACAATTAATTTAATGTGTCAAATAGTGGTGAAATATCCGTCACGTTACGTAAAACAGTTTAAGTAATTATTATCTACCAAGTAAAAGTGTAATATATCTAGATCTGGTTGTTTTTGTTCTATTCATTCTTACACACTGACACGTAGTATCTGTCAATAGTTTCCCTTCGGAATTCTAATTAACGAAACTTCTAGAGATTTTGATAGACATATAACAAGCCGCACGTGAGTTTCATGCTATCACGTGGTGTCGAAAACGTGCTCTTAGTAAAAGACTCGGCACAGTTTCTCAGAATGTGGTGCATGTATAACATGGTTCGAACGTCGCCAGAATTGTAATGCTGGTATTCTTAAGTTGTAGGAAGTAATCTTCGACATGAACAAATACACTCCCAATAATTTCAATTACATTTTTTCCTTGACACATTTTATATGTTCTTCCACTAGATCGGATTATTTAAAATTGAAGTTTACAGGAAGAATAGAATACACATGCAAACAAATTCATGAACTTATTGTTATTAGTATATATTTTGCAAGAGTAGCCTGTTTCCTATTATAAATACTAACTATTAGATAAGTCATGCCAGCTAGGACACCATTTGTTTCTACTCCACTCACTATGAACACAGCCTAGTTAACAAGTTCCCATTTACGGTAAATTAATGGTCATTCCATGTATGGATGTAATGCATAAGAAAACATGATGATAATACAAAACAAAATTTCTTTTATATCTCAGTCCCTGGACGGCTTTGCTTTCGCGCTGAGCAGCGATGGTCGATTTATTTACATATCTGAAACCGTGTCCATATACCTTGGGCTTTCACAGGTAAGTTCAATATATACACTTCTTTAAATAATTAATCTATGAAAAGATTTCTGACTCGTAATCGATGGGTACCAGTCAGTCGTGGGTTCGAGCCCCATCAAAGGCTCTCGTTGTTTCCTTGAGCAAGAAACTTTATCCTCATTGCCTAGTACTGGTTGGTTCCATGAACGGATTCGACCGTGATTCGCATAAGCAAAAAGTGCTTGTTTCACAATCGAACTAAAATAAATTAGTATAAAGTAACCACAACTGTACACCATAGTCTGAGGAAGGACAATCACTCGATGACATCTAGGACTCTTGTTGAGTTACACTAATGTGTCAAGTTGGTATAAAAGTTCAACCATACTTTAAGCTTAAAAGTCCATTTAAACTTTCCGAGATTTTTTGCCAGTTTTATTTCTGTGTCAGGGTCATTAAAGCTGCATAAAAGAAGGTGTTGTTAGCTTTATCTGCACTGAATAATGCTAATCTTTCTACATATATTTGAAAACTATTTCTTTTTATTGCCCAGTGATGTGACCTTTTTTTAAATATTCTTTTTGTCTTATAGTTTGTTTGCGATACATACGGAAGGAGATTTAGGGTGTACTATGCTACTGTTTATTATATGTATTACATTTAACCGAGCGTTTTGTGGAAATCAGATAAAAGCAGGTTTTTTATGATTTAATGGCTAAATCGTATTTTAAAACATGGATAATACAGTATCACATGTTCACGCTTCGAGTACCCGTTCAACATATGGTGAGACTTAAAATAAACTAATGGGGTAGTTATATGTGGAAATATATGATACGTAACAAATTAAAAGTCAATAATAGTCACGCTCCGGATTAAAAGGTCTTTTATTTATAGATTAATGGCCCTCACACGTGACAATAGCTTGGAATAAAAGGGTGAAAAAGGGTACATTATCAAATTTGTTTACGTTTCTAGAAGTTTACATACATGTACATACAATGATTACGTTCGACTAGTTGGTAAAGTGAGTCGTAATCCAAGGCTGGTAAAATAACATATTCTAAAAGTTCTCCATTTTCGTCCTTACGTTGAAAGAGCTACACTTCATGCACTGTTGATATTACCGATCGGGGTACATGCTCAGAGATGATACAGAATGATGGAGAATACAATCAGTGAACATCTCTTACAAGATTACCAAGAACATATTATAAAGGAAAGCATATCAATTTACAAACTTCATTCCATGAAAAAAACCATAATACCATTAACAATATTGTAATTTATGCTCGTCTTGTCCGACTTAAGTTGTCTGGAGTTGAAGAACATGTCATTGGTATATTTTCATTAAACCTATTCGAGAAATGCATATATTACATAGCAAGCTGTATCATCATCGTCTGGCTTTAGCCAATGTTGTGCCAGATTTAGGTACATTTAGGTTTCAAATTTCGTTTTTTAAATGTTGTCCCCTATACTTCTTTTCTTTGGCGTACTTTTTCTGGTTTGTTTGCTTTTGAAACAATGAAGCACCTTCCTCTCCCATCCAATTCTTTTTTTTCTACCTCAAGGCCCAAGGAGTGTTAATAACTTGATAGTAAGAGACGAACTTGCTCTCCCAATTCTCTCTCAGACATCGGTTGTGGCACCTAGAGTAACCTTCCATGCCTACAAAACAATTACAATGTGTCACCTTCAGTATGTCGGCTTGTGTAGGGACTGACAGTACAGTGTAGGGGTTTGACAGGAGAGTTCAGGTCCTGACAGTGGGCGCGGGTTTCTAGTGCTTTAGGTCAATATTCCGACAAAAAAGACCCGGTTTCTGATAATGAACTATGGAAATTAGGCTCGTGACAATAGAGGCTGCACTCCCACGAAGCCCAATATTATAACAAAACCATTGACGGGACAGATTAGACCGTTTAGTTTGCAGAGAAACAGTTAATTCACAAACTGCAGCTCAAGACAGTTAATTCACTCATTGCAGACAAAATGCATTTAATTATACACACCTTCTGATTCACTAGAAGCGAAGTTTGCATCCAAACAAATACAAATGTGCAACATTTACTGTTTTCGTCCATCCAATACAATGTGATTGAAAACACATATAATTCTAGAAACGGGTTACATGCGATATGACAACTATATTGGGTGTGTTATTGTTACAGGTTGAGTTAGCAGGCAGTCATATCTTTGACTATGTACATCTACAAGACCACCAAGAACTTGCAGAGCAGCTTGGACTTTCACTAGCTAGTAAGTATCCCTACTATTTCCACAAACTGTTCTCCAATTGTGTTAAATGGAACGATGTAAACGGAAAAAAATAGGAACGATGTAAACGGAAAAAAATAGGAACGATGTAAACGGAACAAAAATAGGAACGATGTAAACGGAACAAAAATAGGAACGATGTAAACGGAAAAAATGAACATTAATATTTTAAACGTTTGGGAAGCTGCTTCAAAAAATATTTTGGTGAAGTCACTTTCCTAAATACAAACAATCTTTAAATGTTCCTGTACGCTTTACGGCTTCTCAAGGTACAGCCAATCTCCATTGAGTTTAAATAGGGCGTTCAATGATCACATGTGAAGAAGAAAAACAACCATAACATCTGTAACTAAATGTTAGCTTCTTACTCCGTATTCCGACCGTTTGTTGGATAAAGGGAAATCGTTTGTGCAATACCCAAACCCTTTTGTAGATAAATATCATTTCAGATTATTGCTTCATCCCATTACAGTTATTGCATCCGGAAGTTGTTAGTAGTAGTAATAGTGACTAGTAACCTAAATCGTTCGTTAAATTTTAGAGCATTTTAAATTATCATATGTTCATGTTTGTCGCGTAGATATCATCGGTATATTTGACAAATATCATATCCGTTTCACATGACAGAAATAAACCACAAATTACGTCCAGACAATGATGTGAAACACTGTTAGAAAGTTACATGTGTCGCATTTGGAAGTTATGATTTTCCTGTACAAGATCATAAAAAGTCGAAAAACCTATTTACACTATGTGACAGTTGATATATTTAGGGATATTTTGTTGTTATGTTATACGTATGGTATATCTTGTTGCATTTCCTATTTCCTTTGTTTCGGCTGTGTATATTCAGCCAGAGATTTGGTGATTATGAAATGGAAAGTAATGATTCTCTGTATTACATGAGGGTAAAAACGAGTTGATATGCCAAAATGATCAATATGTAAACAAATAACAAGAAATGATATGCCCTATGTACTGACTTGCTTCTGTTCAATTCCATTCCGCAAGTTTCTGAAGATTTAAATGCGCTGTGTTTGAGATGGTTGTGATTTAAAAAAACGCACAGTTGATTAGTATTTATAACATGTATACATTGTATGAAGACGGTAGATTTGTTCGTCATATTTTGTTTCTGTGTGATTTATTTCTTCAACTGTCTTTAAATTACTCAGCATGTCAATTGCTGCGTTAAAATTCAAATTATTTGTTCTAGTGTTCTGTTATCAAATGGTTCTCTCCGCCAAATTAGAAAAACTCTTTTAAAATTACAAATTCCTCAATACCTTTTATTCTTGTTCTGTTTTATTGGTTGCAGTTTGCTGTACCGTGTTGTTTTATATAACGACACATTATTGTAGATAGTTTATATCAGATCATTGCCCATGTAACAAGAATTCGGTGCATCAACGGTGGTACTCTTATGAACACACGTTAAAATTCACACAATATTGCATCAGGCCTCTTCATGTTATAACTGTAAACTCAGAGGATATCGTCCCTCCCTCGTACATTGAATTATAACCGTATCTCCACAAAGGCTCAATGAATTCTCTTTTTTGAACAGACAAGTATTCAATGGTTGTATGAAACATTTAACGGCTGTTTGGATTGTGTATCATGTCAAATGTTTGGTTATTCTGGATGAATTATGGGGCTAAGGGGGCTTTATGAGTTATGGACTTTCACTGAATGAACGCAACGGGGGCTGAGTCACGCTCGTATATAAATGTGCAAAATTGCTGTCGTCTAGTCTAGAATTAGTTTTGTAAATTGAAGTAAAAGATATTCTGTTAGTTTTTTCTTTTTCTTTTTTTATGTTGTTTATTTGTTTTGATTTGTTTTAATTTGTTTTGATTGTTTTGGTGCATGTTTGTACTACACATAGTTGATGTCTTGAATAATTTTCTTGTTAAGTTTGTTTTCATCATCTTTTGTCTGGATGTTGTTGTTGTTAGTATTGTTGTTTGTGTTGTTACATAATGTAAGCTGTGTTTTCCCCGGTACGTAGTCATCAAAGTCAATATCTGTTCAAGGATTTTCATTAAGTTTAAAACTAATTATCAGAGTCCTTGCATGTACAAGACCAACATATTTAAACATACATTGACAAGCACATTCAGTCAGTGAAATCTATGTTCAACATGACAAGTTAGTTTTATTCTGTAAGTGCTATTAAGATCATTCTTAACCTTGTTTATGTAACTGTGATGGTGCAATGTTCAATGTAATGGGTTTCACATGGTATCAACCTCTATAAGTGTGCTTTTATGAAACAGTTACCATAGTAAGTACTGTCCAATGTTACATGGGAAATCGTGCTTTAGAAGGTTAAAATGTTGGGATTCTAATGTTGAGGTAAACTGTTCAAAATTTAAAAGTCGTTACAAATGAAAGAGCTACCTTTCATTAAACAACATGTACTCGGATAACGCTTGAATATTATAATAACATTCACCAACAATTGAACGGACATAAATGTCGATGACAATTTCTATGTTGACCCACGCGCCTAGATAGACTCGCAACGAACAAGTAGACGTGACAGTAACATTTAGGTATCTCAACAGATGTATTTGAACACTTGAACCCTATACGGTGTACTTCAAACTTATGTAATGCATTACACACTAATCAAATAGATCAATGAAAGGGCGTGTCTGGAGGACGGGATGATGTGAATAGTAATACAAGAAGTGCAAATTGTGTTGGACCAGAATACGCGTTTGAAGTTATTGTACATGGGATAGTTCATATCATGGTTTCCGCATACCTTGGCTAACTCCACATGGGAACCGCTGAGATACCGTGACTTTTTGGCGAAATAGATTTATAAGTGTTTTGCGAGATAGAATTAGAAAGGTTTGAAGAGTTTGTTGTGACTGGTTTGACCTATAACGGGACTACAGTATTATATATGCCATACAACAGTCCACAATCACAATCTAACAAAAAGGCCTCCGTTTATTGAATGACACGTACCAGTATGAAAGAATCTTACATAATCAATAAGCAACTAGAGGTACGTCGCCCTATGAGAGTCAGTCTTGGATTGCATCGACAACACGAATAGTTAGATACATGAGGTTAGTTTGATGTAGATATGTCTGTACTGGTGTATGTTTCCTATGTTCATCTATATTGTCAACTATGTAAATCACTAAGTCATTATGTTATCGTTGCAGGTATATCAGCCACAATGTCGTCACCCTCCTCACCAGCTGTAGACAGTCCCTCAAGTTCAAGGGCCGTAACTCCGCCACTGAACGATCGAGGTAAACTATACAGTTATGTTCCCATGCAGAAAAAACCCACACATATTGTTTTACAAAAGTGTTAACAAATGTCGGTTGACAAGTTTGACAAGTTTATTTTCATTATATCCAAAAGGTCACAGACCCATGAGGAAAATACATGTAGAATCATT
>ENA-OREC01001499-OREC01001499.1-marine-metagenome-genome-assembly--contig:-NODE-1499-length-11923-cov-13.810147_pt1 | contig 11923 bp, 5 predicted proteins | sample MGYA00248626_ERZ508543 | MGnify/ENA primary metagenome ERZ508543 (study PRJEB26211, sample SAMN05518279) | marine metagenome | isolation source: Puget Sound, Washington, USA | host: Bankia setacea... | reverse complement strand
CTTGCATTAAAAACTTCTACAATGAATCGTTTAAAATATCATTAATGTGAAATATAACGCGCATATCTACTGTAAAGATTGTGTTTTCTTTTTGTGCAAGTTTAAAGACATCGCCTGCAGTGTTAATCATCATTATCACGTTTTCCACGTACCGCTACGGTTTTATTCTGTAAACAAAAGTTGCTCAATCGTCTTTTAATTACACATGATCCCCGATTATGTAAGCAATGTATATCGAGTAACCCGTTGACACCACCTCGGGGAGATGAACTGGTGTCAAACTTGGCTAGGAAATACACAGGGAGTAAGATTTTCACAACTTGCATTGTGTAAACCGCGATCGTCTGCTGACATTTATACTGGAAAAATATTTGGGAGCCACGCGGAGACCGCATTATAATGAGTCGCAGTGTACTAATAATATCATAATTCTATGTAATATAAAAATGCAAGATCAATGGAAATATACCTGTAGAGCAACTATTGTGCAATGGTAACACTGGGTGACATGCAGCATAATTCATGGCATCTTTAAACGAGCCTTTCTGTGAAATAATGGTTTCTCCATCCAGTGAGTTGATTGCTGCGCATGGTCCATAATCTATAAACAATTCTCTGGACTTCTTATGAGCAGGAATCAGAATGGGAAAGTTGAAGGGTTGCTGGTCATCCATAGTCTGAAAATAAGAAGATCATTTCCAATAGAGTAAAAGACAATCCTGAAACTAGTTGTTAATGCGGGGAGGCAGAATATGGGGCTCAGGGCTCCAAGAACTGGGGTTGCAGCCCATCGTGCCTGTCCAAAATAAGATCTGTGTGTGTTTAGATAAGAGAGATACACACAGTCCCTAACTATCTGATAGCGACTGCATATTAATCAATTTGACGGGTCCATGATTCTCAGACCTTAATTGCCCTGATGTTGATAAACTAATTGTTTGTAAATTGTACAGCATAGCATGGTTTCCAAATGTGATAACTGTTAATCCCCCACCCACTTGTTTTCACAGTTAGACTGGGTTATCGATATTACTCCCCACTTCTCGCTTGACAGTGTAAAACAATGTTATTTACAAACAAAAAAAGCATGCAGTGACGTCATCGGAGCATACGCATAGCACTATGTGATATAAACAAAAAAGGCGTCAAAAACAGGTGTGACGATATTACAGGTTGATGCTCCTTGAACATATTCTGCAGTTTAACTTCAACCCAAGAACTTTTTGTGTTTCTTTTTTTTGTGCTTTTGTGTACAAAATACGACGATTGATAACTACCAAGCATTCAATGATCGTTCATGCTAAGATGCAAACATACAGATTTACGTTTATTTACCAAAAACAAGCATTGAGCTTTAAAATGTTTTGAAAATGCTAGTGTCCGGAAGAAACTTTATATCCGGAATATTACATCTTGTGGTAAACTCTAGCTGATGTCGACTGTACTGTATGCTATGCACACTTCTTCGTACATGTTATGAGAGACCAAAGATCTGTATTATCTTCAAGTAGTCGAATGATCAGCAGAGTTTAACGTTGCTAAGAAGGTAGTAACATTCACAAACGTTTTAAAACTTGTAGCATGGGCGTCGCCATTTTGTTTTTAAATGACCACTAGGCGAACAAAATATCAGCAAGATATTTTTGGTTTATGTAAATTAGTTTCAAGGTGTCATGCTTCTCTGATATTTCTGATAAATATTAGTATGAAAACAATGAAAGAAGTCAAACTGTCGATTAACATTGACACACATAAGTATAGTGTTCATGAGGTGTGATACGGAGTGACGAATTGGTGTTATCTGACCGGTTCTGGTGGTGAAATATTGTAAACAAACAAGGAAGGCAAGATGTCAGTCAAGACACTTTTAGCTGCTGGATTAATTGTGTTTAGAAGAATGTCAGGCAACTTAGAGTACCTGATGTTAAAGGCGTCCTACGGAGACTATCATTGGTCACCACCCAAAGGTAGAACTTAGTCTGTATTGTTCATTGTCATCAATATTAATGAAACATGTTATGCCCGTTTATTGGAAACCTAGAGTTGCACATTTGTTATCACAGTTGTGCAATGATATATAACGTGTTGTCTTTCTGATACGTATAGCTTTATCTGTCTATCTGTAACTGTTAAATATGTTCCTCATTGTTTAAAATAAAGTGTAGATTGATATATATATATATATACCTTTGTATCTTAACATCAAAAGGTATGCATTTACAAACAAAAATAGAATGTTTCATCAAAGTTGTTGCCTAGCTACATTGTAGGTTAGTAAACAATCATATATATCGCCAGTATGATTGTAACTTAATTAGCAGTGTCAGTTTCAAATTTACTTTAAAGTGTATGTTGAAACATTAGTTGATTTCAAGGTAAAAGCATAAACTTTAATTTTCTACTAGTATACATACAAGTATACAGGTTAGTAGAAATTAAGTGTGCAAATAGAAATACATGAGGCCGAGATAAAGTGCTTTTAAATAAGTTCCCACTGAAGATTACTTACCAGGGCCGAACACGTTTAAGATCTCTCCTTGTCCTGCTTATCAAAGGGTAAAAAACACAAGAAAAACATGTTACTAAAATTCCACTCATTCTGCATCCAAAATCACTTGACAGGACGTTAGGACGAGTGGAACTTTGCCCTACTGAGTTGTCATGCATTCAGGCTTTACAACAGCGTCTGAGGTCATTGATGTTATTGTTTATAGAACTTCCTTACATGAATATTGTCATTTCTTTTCTGTCTCAGGCCATGTAGATCCTGGAGAGAAGGAGTTTGACACTGCCCTGAGAGAGACACAGGAAGAGGCTGGTCTAACCAAGGATCATCTGAACATCATTGACGGCTTCAAGATGGAGATACACTACGATGTCAGGGGAAAACCTAAAACTGTGATATACTGGTTGTCTGAATTGAAAGATTTAAACACCAGTGTGAAAATATCACATGAACATACAGACTTTAAGTGGTTAGCTTTATCTGAGGCCGTGGAATACGCAAAGTATGAGAACACAAAAAAAGCTATCATACAGGCAGACGAATTTATAAGGAAAAAAATAAAAACTTAGGGCCAATAGCTTTTATCTTCATATATGACCTATGACTCTGTTTGGTAGTTGACCAATCTTATACATGTATAGCAAACTTGTACCGTAATACAACTTATTTAATTTAAAAAACAAACAACAGCTGTATCTAGAGACCATAATTATCATTATTTAGGTACATGTACTTTTAAAACATTTTCTAATGTACGCGATTTATTGCATGTTTTAAGAGTTTGACTTTTGTTAAATTGAGTATAACAATACATGTAGAGTTGAGAGTTGCATGATGTAATACCGGTATCACATTTGTATCAGTAGTCTGGTCAACTATTTTTATCATTAAATGTTTGTATACAAGATGTGAATATACTTGTATGAGTTGGTTTTTTTTACTTTATTTAATGAGGAAGCTTTTGGGACGCAAATCCCAATGTACCATAAACTCAAGATTGAATCTGTTCCTGGAACCAACCAGTACTGAGCATTGGTTTTATTCCAAATGTACCAGTATTACTATTATACTATATTGACCAGCAGTGACTGAACTTTACACCAACTGTAGACACCAAAGGATAAGTTACCAGGACTAGTTTATGTACTCTCCTTTTCCTTTATTTTCATTTATGTTCTGTATGAACATCCCCCCGATGTTGTAGTGCCCCAAGCAGGCAACGGTAACACAACATATTCCAAAAAAAAAATGAAAAGAAGACGTTCCATCTTACAACAGACTCCTAATCACCTATATTACAAAGAGTCCAATGACCTAATAAAAAGTGGGGGCTTAAATTTACGTCATGCCATCCTGGTACTTACTCAATCTCTCCAATCCAATATTTTACGTAGCTCCCTTGCTATCTTTATTGAAGACCAATGATTATCATCAAAAAAACACTTCTAAAATTAGCCAGAGTTATAATGAACACAGAACCCATTTCTACAATGCAATCTCCTTTTTAGACAATGCTTACAGAAGCAACGTTCAGCACTTCTATTTAAATGAACACAAAATTTATTCAATGAAGGGAGGAAACTCTTTTAAAGCCTCAATTATATACAGAACAAATTGTCTACACAACCAAAAAGTCAACATAGTATAGCATGAATATGAAATAAATATAATGGTATGCCTACAAATACAGATAAATAGAAACTAGAGCTGTGACTAATAACAAATTATCTCCCTTGATATTTTTCAGACTGGGATTATTTTTACTTCATGTACATCCTCAGTTTATAATATACTAAAGTTTTATGAATATCCGACTATTCGTGGGGACCAACTCATACTAATTCAGATTTACACAATACTGAATTTGAGTTGTGAAAAGCATTCTCCATCAGAAAGTTAATAGAATAAAGAACCAAGCATGATATTTGTAACTTTTTTTTTTTAATTCTGATACAAAACATAATACACCAAATAATAATTAGAACTCTGTGAGATTAGTTGTAAATAGCAAAACAAGTTCAGTCTGCAGAATGAAGATACATCAATACAAACGGAAAATCAACTCAAATTATTCTGGTATAGTTTCTTATACAAATGTACAAACAAACTGTGACATAATTAATCGTTATGAGCACACATAAAACACAAGTATGTCATAAAAAGTACATGAAATTAAATATTAAACCTCACTTAAAATGTAAGATCAGCTTCTTCACAAGCAATATGATCTGATTCCAAAGTAAGATCGTCTCATTCACAAGCAAGATTATCAGATTCACAAGTAAGATAATCAGATTCACAAGTAAGATTATCAGATTCACAATTAAGATTATCAGATTCACAAGTAAGATTATCAGATTCACAAGTAAGATTATCAGATTCACAAGTAAACCAACTTCTATGTATCAACTGTTCTCTAGTTTTACTGTAACTTGATTGGCTTTATATCAAACAGAAACGTAATACAAATACATCAAATAAAAGTTAACACAAAAAGACAAAATATGTGAAATAAAAACAAACCTTTGCTGTTTAAACAGAAATCATAATTAGCAATGAAAGGCTCACATATTGAAGCAGCACAGTGTTTAATTAGTCTATATCACTTTATATAATATTTTAGCCTTGACAATAATTTTCTTTAATTTTACTTGTAGGTATCCCAAGAAAGGATAAACAAGATTTTTGAGAGGTGTAAAAGTGAAGTATGATTTTATAAGGATGTGTACATTTTCCTACCATTTGGGTGGTGTCGTCTGCTGTTCAGATAATAATTAATGTATGAAACTTTTCTCATGGAATCCGGAAGTTTTTTTCTTGCTGAATATGAATAATTGATGTTTATTCAAAGAATCTTAATGTGTATGTGCTTTTTCTAGGGATCTAGATATGCATGCTTTTGGGGGAAATCTAGATGCATGAGTTACCCTTGAAAACAGTTGTGCAATCCTCCAAAATGTACATGAGTAGTTGTAATAGAGACAACATGTTGAATGTTCAAAGTACAAGATTGGGTATCATACAAGAAAATATCAAAATAATAAAACAATGTGTTATTTCTAAACATAACACAAATCATAGGAATTCTAGTTTATATACCTGAATATACTCAACCCATCAAAATAGGGTTGTACATGGAATATATTATACATGAGGCAATACTTCAGTGATAATGAAAGGACCACTGTTTGACATCCCGGTAATGAAAGGTCATAAGTCCTTCTTTAACCTACAACACTTATGACGTTTCATTACCGCGACATCGTGGTGTCACTGTAAAACATTTATCAGAGGTATCTGACTCAAACTTTACCAATGAGAAAACACGGATCCGACTTGTGATGTCCCTTTACCCTAATGTTAATTACATGTGTATGGTTAAGAAGTATGGTATCACGGTCACTATGTAGTTTGGGTTTGGATGCCAAGGCACGTAAAATGAACAAATATTATCAAAATCTCTACGAGTCCTGCTTATTATCGGTGTAGCCAAAACAGGACAAAATGCATTAGAGATTGCAAAATGTCCGCTTGTCCTGCACGTAAAACCTCTTGTCAGGCTGATATAATGGGTGGATTGTTTTTAGCCCTGGCTGGTGTTGCGATAATTTCTTTCCTGGTAAGACTCTCAATATTAATCCACAACTAACCAAACAAAGTATCAGTGAACATATACATGATATCTCAATACAAGTTTTACACAGCAGTCCTCACAACAATATTACTATACTTGTTATAAGGTGTAACATTCCTGGGCAGAAAAAACACAATATGTAGTTTGCGTAATTAGCTTATAAGGTTAGTAAACAAAGTTATATCATGGTTATATGAAGCTACAGACACAAATACAAGCTCCCAAAGGAAATAAATCATAATTGAGATTCCAAATGGCAGAGAAAATTCACGAAAAATAATTGCAATATACCAACTGTGTGAGAAATGTTATTTTAAAGGTGGCCTAACGTAAAAATCAAAAGTTTATATATTTATCTGTACTTCAAAGCCAGACAGTATATATTCAAATATTTTTTGGGGAAAATCAATTTATTGGGAACAAAAGGGCAACTTTAAGAAATATTCAAAATTTATGAAAACTTGGGACATAAAATGATATTCAAAGCTGCAAGCAAATACAGCAAAGCCACTCTGGTGCAAACAACTGTTCAACTATGTGTGTAGTGTGTGTGTTTGACTGTGTAAACATAAGCTTATACATGTAATATACAAGCATTGTTTAGTTGAACCACATAATGTACATTGAACAGTTACCATAAATAAAAGTGTTGCTGTAAAAATTTATGAAACCTGGTGTAACATTTAATCAAAGCTGGAAGAATCTACTAATGAGTTGTTGAGTCCAACATAACCCCGTCCTCTGTGCAGACACCAATAACCATAACATAAGGTTTCCCTTTCTACATAAGAATATCCAGATTACAAGATTTGGATTTCGAATTTTATTTTTAGGCATTTAAGCTAAGTTGGTTTTTCCACATACAACCATAAAGGCCAACACGATATGAAGCTAGTATGTCACCAGATAGTTCAAAGACACACTGAGCATTGCATGTGATAACAGATTTAAAAAGAAAAGTGTAGAACATTAGAGTACTGGTACAACACTATGCAGCCGATGCTAAGAAAACTAGCACCTTTTTAACCGCTGAAGTATCATCATTTCCAAACAAAGAGTTATCCACATGGATAAGAATACTGAGACTGTAAAAACTTCTATATATTATCTTAAAGGATGATAACAAAAGGGTTCTAAGTGCTATTGAAAAAATGAAGCCGATAGAACACTTTTGCATTCATCTCCCTCTATAAACTATACATCAAAAGACACTAAAATGACAAGAGTTCACACGATGTATTGACACAAAAAGACAGCGGAAAAAAACTTTCTTTAAATACAGGAGTACATTATAACACCAAATTCTCCTCATTTTTACGTTTACATTTTCACAACAATAAAGAGCATGTTCAAATAGACTAAAGGAATGTTCAGTTTGTTCAATAAGACACTGTGTGTAAAATAGAGGTATTTCAGACGTGGCAATGTACATAAACAATATCTATAATGCTAATCTATGACAACAAATAAATCACACTTAAATTCTAAACTTTAAATTAATATACTGTGATACAAAGTTTTGAGAAAACAAAGATACAAAATCACACAAAGTCAAAAATGTCAGGTATCCTTTAACTAAAGCTATTCCACAAAACTTACCCTTACGCACACATTATAGGCTTGAATTAAATCTAAATCACTGAATAAAATCAAACATAAACATTTTGTTCAGATGTACATGTATTTCTCATATTGTTTTGACCACTTTGCATTTTTTTTATATGATCAGCTGTTTAGGGAGTTATTAAGATCCAAATTGATTGCGTAACTTGATGTTCTGTGTAAGTGCTTTAGTTAAACGGAATAGAGATGCTCAATCTAAACTAAGCTCTAGAATATTATGCTTCACTCCATGTGACTGGAGCTTTATTGTTTATAGCAACAAAGATTCTGATGAGTATATTATTGTGTAAAACAAAGCTCGAAGCTCACAAACAGTACAATGGTTATTTGAAGGGAATTAATCTGACTCAAGTCTACCATCATCTCTGAATGGCACATAACCTAGAGAACAGAAAATGGTTTCAATCTGTTTCGTATACCATGGTTTTAACTATATCAGGTAATAAAATCTAGTAAATCAAATCAAAATTGCTGGAAGGCTTTATACATAACATTTTATGCATTAAGCTGTAAAAAGAAGGCTGACGCATGGCATCTGAAATAATATGAGCTCAATAATTTGGATTTATTGAAAAAGACACTACAGCTTGTAAAGAAACATTCCACGTTAAGTTGTTGTCATGTATCAACAAAGTCTCATTATACCTTACACAATGTGTGATGGATACTTGTACTTAAACTCATACTCCTTTACTAGTCCTGATTCAAACCAAGTGTAAATACCTAGATGCCGTCTATCATGTAAGCACAACTGTGAATTAAGCAAATTTTCCTAATACCTGGTAGTATTCATGAGCATATAGTAAAGCATTTGATCTTAAAGGTGAGCCATCCATCAACAAGAACCTCAATTTGAAGATGAGTATTCAATTACTAGCTTAACTTCATTTTACTCCATGTAATATCAGGCATTATAATTTCAGATCATATTTGAATAATATTTAATTTGTATATTTTGTTTTTACATTTTTAAAGTTGATTATAGTTGGAAAAATAAGTGTGAAAGTCAACATAAAGCCATTTTATTCATAATCAAGCTATTCCTGGCGACTATGATGGATGGTTTACCTTGAGAACACAAGTATCAAAATTTTGGCATTTCAATTTCCTCTGAGCAGAGTTGTAAAATTTGGCATAAATAACAATACTAGCGGTACTCATATATGTACACCAGTAAACACACATTTAGTCCACACACATTTACCTGAAGCAACATGTCTTTCACCATACTGTCACATCAGACATTACAAAAACAAAATTTTAACGTTTCAACAAAATCAAATAGTTGACAATGTTGCTTCATTTTCACTATTTAAGTAAACATTTAATACACCCCACCCCCACCTCTCCATATTCTTACACACTATTATACTTCGAGATTTCCTGACTTAGCACATTCTTAAGGATATTCAAATGTTTAGGATTTCTCATATCATGATAATCAGCATAACATGTAAAAAAAATTCTAACAATAAGTCTCTGAAATATTCTACCTAAGTTATAGCCTATAGCACTTGAACCCATTGCCCTATTTTAAAGGTCATGTCTTTAATATAACTACAAATATTCAGAGTTGGCGAAAGACAGTCAACTTTAACTGGTCTGAATAAAATATTTTGTTCTCTGCCGATTGTGAAATTTGAAATAGTTTTAACTGGCCCAACGCATTCTTTACCAGACATGGCCTAATGAGTATTTTCTAGTTTCTACACAACTCCTGGTACATTAAATGACTCAAAATAACTCTCCTTAAGGATATAAAACAAAAACCAATAAATACCCTTCCCTATTCCAATAAATTCAAGTGTAGTTTGCATTGTTTTCTTGAAGCATTGACGTTCATCTAATAAGACTATTTTATACACACAGATACACTTCATTGTCTATGAGGATTATACTTAATACATGTGACTGCAATACATCTTTGTGGATATATCCATCTAGCTACTAACTACCTATCTACATGAGCTTGTTAGTATGTTAATTAGATTCAACATTATACCCTTGACACCAAAACAAGAAAAAAGTAAAATAATTTAGCACTTGGTTGTATTGCATAAGAGATAGTTCTATGCAACATATAATTATATAATACTGGTACAGATTCATCATTTATTTAATCGCCTACATGCTTACTGGACTTTTTCTGTCTTCACATGATCCACTCGCTTCTCCACAGCTTTCAAATAGCGGTGGATAAACAGCCTAAACCTATATAACAAGAAAACCCAGCAGTGAATCAAAGGCGCTACGAAAAACACGGATATAAACGCTGTCGACACGGCCATTCGAAAATTGTTGTTGTAGTCTAGAGGCTTGTATATGAACGGTTCCCCTTTATGGTTGGTTCCTCCACATAAGTGATACATGTAGCTAAAGGCTGTGTAGATTATGCCGAGACCCGCACACTGGTAAAGGTGAAGCATACGGATTGGTGTACGTGAGATTAAAGTATCGACTAACACAAATACAGCATTCAGGCCGTGTGTATTCACATTGATGAAAGTAACGCCACTACCTGAAAAAGAAAAGAGATTACACATGATATATCTCGATGAACCAAAATATTATGTTGAAGCATAAACATACCAAATCTAGCTAAGTATATGTAAACTATTTGTTTGTTAGAGTGCAGGGTTTAACTCCATTTTATTTTTTAAACAGTACTACAGTTGCGGTACATAGTTCATTGATTCCTCACCAGACAAACACCAGTCCTAACAACTATTACAATTCTCCATAAAGTGAAGAGGAAAAAGTGAGTTTATGATAGCCCTAGACCACTAAGAATGGTAAGTCCAAATACTTAATTATTTAAGCATTGAAATCAATAAATTCTTTTGATTGGTTATTGGTGGCTATAAATTTCAACGAGAATACATCCAACAAAACAAGGGAGGTAATTATGACAAGTAGAAATAACAGAGCTAAAGAAGCAGATTAATTTTTGTCAGAGGTTGCAAATTTTGTAGCAATGTAGCACATTAACTGATTAAGAACCTGATGGGGTAGCGAACATTCCTGACTTAAAGTTATTCATAACGAGTCAGACGCATTCACAGAGTTCCTACTCACCATCATAAGCTATAGTCCAGAAAAGCACTGATACAAGTGGTGCTGCATTACTGGAGAGGTTGTGAAGAATCCATTGTGTCTTCACCCTCTTCTTGTTCTGTAGAAGCTCAACTACATCTGAATGTAAAGAAAAACATGTACTGTAGGGAACGTGCAAGAAAGCCATTTTTTACTATTGTGATTTTTTCAATATCTTTACTGGACTGACTCAGTTAATGAGAGTCATGACTGATGAACCAGTGTCTTTTGCATAGAGTGGTACTGGTTGTAGTTTCACATAATACTAAATACAACTGTTTTATAATTCATGTAGGGTTCTTGTTTTGTTTTTCCGTTTCGTTTAACACAAAGCTATTGCTTACACTGATTTGTTCTGATAAAAGTATACAAATAGATGTACATATACAGAGAGCTTGAAGGACAAACTATTTTGTTCTTTGTTTATTGTGAAACGTTGAACAGTTTTATTGGACCGACTCATTTTTACCAGCCATGGCCTAAGCAGTGACATCTTTTGCATAGAATTCTTAAAATCTTTTATTTTCCTACTACACTAGACTCACCTTTGCCTTCTTTTTTCAGAGATATATAGTACCAGCAGTTAGCAGCTCTAAGTATCTGTGTAGCCACGAGTATATAATAGGACCAGTATGTTAACATGATCACCATCTTTGTGCCTATAGTACCGTAGATAGCTGTGTAAAATACCATCAGTGAGAAGTACACAGCTACTATAGTCCTGTATATAGCATAAGGCACTGGGTTGTCACTCCACTGTAAAAAGATGGTTTTACATTTGATGATATCAAGTAAAACAAATAAACACCAATAATTTGGCTATAAGGCAATATATATAGTGTCTGTAAAATGTAGCACTTAGCTGTCAAGTTTTTGTAAAGGTCATATAAAGGTCAAAGCAGGATTTCACAACTCAAAGATCATATCTTTGATTCTAATCAAACAAATTAAAAGTGTTTTATCTTTATGTCAATCAATAACATCTATACTACCTCATTGGATTTTGTATTTTTAAATCATATGTAATCAGTGAAAAAAGAACAACACCGTATAATATTGTTAAACTC
>ENA-OREC01001498-OREC01001498.1-marine-metagenome-genome-assembly--contig:-NODE-1498-length-11924-cov-13.418925_pt1 | contig 11924 bp, 4 predicted proteins | sample MGYA00248626_ERZ508543 | MGnify/ENA primary metagenome ERZ508543 (study PRJEB26211, sample SAMN05518279) | marine metagenome | isolation source: Puget Sound, Washington, USA | host: Bankia setacea... | reverse complement strand
TAATACCTTGTATGTGTATGACAGGGCAATCGAATTAATACCTTGTATGTGTATGACAGGGCAATCGAATTAATACCGTGTATGTGTATGACAGGGCAATCGAATTAATACCTTGTATGTTGCTAATTACAGCCTACAACTTCTTACAAGTTATAGAAACTCTAACAAATAGCTGCTGGTAAAGTCCGGTACAATGAGTTTGCTATACCTTGGACTGAAGGTAACTGTTGACCCTTGGTAACATGAATCTAGATAAGTATAGTCTTCGAGAAAAGTTCTGTTCCCGATTAAAGAACTCACTAGTTAACGTAGGCCGCACTTCTAGATGATGCTGAACTGCGACTTTCATTGTAAGGTTTAAAATGATCCTTTGCATGTAAACATGTTTGCTAGTGTCAGATGTTTAGTATACACTATGATATTAATTTGTGTGTTAAGTTGCCGACTCTTTAGGCACACATTCCTGAACTTATATATAGTCCTTCAGTTTGATTAGTATGTTCCCAACACGAGTAATCACCTTCAGTTCCATTTGGTTTGGAGATGGTATATGGAAAATAGTATGTGTTTTTATAATAACATATTCGCATTGCAGTTTGGGCTGGGCTGCTGATTTGTTACTCTTAATTTTCTTCAATTTACCCTATTTACTTCGTTAAGTCTACTTCTGGCAACGAGGGTGAAAGGAACGTATATCTACCCGGGACTTATCTTAAGCATAGATGATTAGAACATACAAGGTCTATTTGTTTTAGAGTTTGCCTTTCTTTCACCCGTTCAGTCCTTTTTATCTATGTTTTTCTATGACGCTTTTGTACCTAGTCGCAGATTAGGGGTTCCCCGGTTAGATTAGTTAATGTTTGGAAGAACTCAGTCTTTGACAGGTGTGTTAGTTCTCACGTATAGTCGAACAGAAAGTGTACACACATTACTGTAATTATAAACTTGTCTCTGGTGAGTTGTATGTACAATGTTTGTGATTATAACATACGTTATTTACCATTTCGATTGCGATTTACTTCCACATTTACGCAAAAATAAAACTTAGGCATTTATTCAGAGTTTGTATAGAATCAAATCCCTTAATAGTTGTGTGATTCTTTCAGGTAAGATGTTTTAAAAGTTTTAAAAGTCGCTACAAATGAAAAAACCTACCTTGCATAAACAATTTGTATTAGGATAGCGCTTGAAAATTATAATAACAACGAAATCGCATTTATTGCAAGTCCATCTAGGGGCGCAGGTCAAGATTGAAATTGACATCGAAACTCATGTCTGTTAAATTATTGGATATTGTTATTATAGTTTTAAGGCGCTATCATTGTACATACAGATTAATGCAAGGTAAATATTTCATCTATAGCAACTTCTAAATTTAAAAAATATTTACCTCAAAATTAGAATCACAACCGCTAATAGATAGAACAGAACCTTACTTTTGAGATCGTGTGTGATTGCTGTATTTAACGCTGTGGTATCTGTTTGGTCATATTCAGAGATGTTTTAGGGCTATTGAAATCTTAAATTAATAACCTTTCGTTCTGCGTATTAATTGTTTAAGTAAAACGATACAATGTCTTTAAAGAGAGCAAATATATGTATTCCTTTATTATTAATCGAATCTTCATCGAACTATGTCATTAATATGTCACATATACTTATAGCATTGCTTTGGAATTGTTAAAACATGTATTCGTTAGTATGATCGAGTGTTGATAAAACTGTTCATAAAATGTTATGAAACCGAAGTTTGGTGTTTACTTAAAAAGAATTTGTTGAATCGATGAGTATAAATGCTACCGTCAAACGAAAATGTGCAATTTTCATTTCTTGTATGGCCATGTTATATTTCTTTTAATGTCGAACGTATGTTTAAATTAAATTATTGGATTCTTTAAGTCAAAGACAAATCGCTTGAGACATTCTTATTCATGTAAAGTGGGAGCTACTTGCGATTATTGGTTGAGATTTATTGACAGTTTAGACTCAAATGAAGGGGCAATCAAAATCAAAAGTAAGTGACATGCCTCCGTATTGAATACACGTATTGTTTAAGATTTATTTGACATGTTCACTTTCACCGTATAACTGTTTATTGAATAACCGGATAATGACTGTAATTTATTCCGAGAGCTTGGCATAGACTTTGCACCGTGTTATATAAAAGAACCGACGCGGATATAAATCTACCTTGTTTGCTTGATAAATGTATACATGTTGTACCGAATTAGGTAAATTGGGTAAATATAGAGGGTCACTGAGAGACAATTCGAGAAATAGGAAAAAATTGACAACGCTTAGAACAATGTTGCTATCACCCGCCCAAAAATTATCTTACGATCTTAAACATTTTTAAAACAAGGAAATTGTAAAAGAGTTATGTAAAGAAGGATGATGTCTTTGTGTTAATTCGCGATTAGCATGTTCCCGTATGGTTACCTATTTAGTCATCACTTAGAAAAATGTTGCTATCACCCCACGACACATAATTGTTCAAATGATGGGTTCAAGAGAAACACAAATCTGCCGTTCTGTGAGGTAGGATGATGTCTATGGTTAATATGAATCTATAGTCATTGCGAGACGATTATGTATGGTTCAATTTTAGTTAGTGTTTAGAACACTATTGCTATCACCCTGGTTTATGTATGTTACAAACAAAGGTTCGAAACAGAAACATTAATCTGCCATTCTGTGAAGTTATAAGGCGATACCTCTGGTTAATAATTAAGGAATAGAACATCCGTACCCGTGTTTTATCGCAGAATAAAATATGGATACGAGTTAGGGTGCGTATGATCGTTTTAAAATTATATGTAAGGTTTAAGTTTAACTTTCATACTTTGAACATCATCTGATATTGGCAGGTTGTCAGAACGTGTCATAAACAAGTACTATGTGATAGGGTTTTAAACATGAACATTGTCAAAAGCACTACTCAAGATACAGGAAAATCAGTTTACTTAAGTAAAAGAATGTGTCAAACTGAAAATGAATATTTGTCTAGTACTGATACATTATCCTTGCTGTTGACATATTTGAACTTGCGAGTTGAAAAATTGAACTGCCTAGGTTTATGTTTGTCTTGACTAAACAAAATACAAGGTCAGAAAGCGGGGAAAACTGTTTAGTCGGTACGTCATAAGTATTGTTTTCAATCAGCATGTGTTATGTAGGATACAGATTTTTGATGATCGATTAAGAGTTTGTTAAGTCAGTGTTTGAAACTAAAAGTAATTGAGTTGACAATGATGGTTGAAAAGACAAATGACGTCATCCAAAGACCAATGTCGTCTACAAACTAGTATAAGCTTACTACAAAACATATACAATGATTGAACAAACGCGTATTAATGGTTTCATTAACTAACAACCTTTTTTTTTAAACATGATCTTGTTTAGAACGTATCTTTAATAAATAAATGAACTCCATTGGTTGGACTAACTTACACACTTTTGCACTTTCCCTTTTTATTAGAATATACCTTTCAACATAAGAAGTTTCAAATACATTACTGGAACTTGCAACAAGCACGTCAACTCGTTGGTGTTACTGACCGGTATATTCGGATAATCGTGCACCGAACTGATGAGAGATGATAGGCTGATTGTCTGATAGAAAAGTGTAAATAAATAATTCTTCAGTTATAGAACGTTTATGATCCGTTTGATATGCTTTATGTGATTAATGAATATTCTAGAAATACGGCACCGGAATTGCATTAGTTCAGTTTGTACCGAATAACTTGATCACTTTTAATCAATATATTCAAATTCAACCTATCTCTCTTTTTAGATAACCATTTCCTAGAAAGGATCCTAACTGAGTGTATGTTAATGTAAATGAAATCTATCAATTCAAAGAAATGAAACCCGTTACTTCCAAAACATAACGATTTAAATAGGTTGTACTTACATAGTGGATACAATGGGCAATGTTTAAGACCTAATTATTACAAAAGGTATAACGTCCAAGAAATACTGTTTTATGTAAGAGTAACAATGAATAACTGTTCGCCAAAAACTAGGAATGTTCGTGTTTACACTTAAGGTTGGATTTACCCTCTGGCATCGCTTCAATGGTTCTGTGATTTGATTAATTAAATATGAAAGAAATCACGTGTCTCCCTACTGACTACGTACACATTTGATAGGGCTGTACTTTGGCACCCGCAGTCAGCCCAAATCCAATCAGTTCTTAACCAACCAGTACACCGGGTTCATTTTACAGTAATTTTCTCGTGTTGTTCTGCCTCTAGATAACGATCTGTCACTTTCTTTCGCTAGCAAACACGTTAGTAGCTAAAATTAATAAATTATTCATATTGAATCACTGTATAACAAATAAGAAGGCGTTAAAGACGTACTCTTTATTTGGGTCAATTGTCTCACAGCATGGACACCTAAGGAAGCTGGGGCGATGGATAAAGGTCGGCTATGATGCAAGCACGAGATTATAGGAAAAAACGGTCCATAGTAAAAATGGTGGTTCAAAGGAGGAGAATTGTTTTCAGAGAGATATGAACTTGACTGAACTTCCTATTTGTGTATCACGTCCGACCAGTTGCATCACTACGACATAAAACTCTCCTTCAGAGACTCGCATGCTTGTTAAATTTAACTGAGTGGCCAGACGAGATTGTTTTCATTCTGGTTACATTTTGTGCACAAGGCGATTCATTGGAAATACTAGTAACCGAAATAAAGACAACCATGACGAAGCTTTCTGAGAATCAAGGTATTAAATATTAATTATTTCTTTGTATTGTTTGTTGAATGCTAATACTTAGTTGGCAGTCTAAGTAGTTTTTATGACAACTTTTAAACAGGAATCAGGAAAACTAGAACATATGCATACGAACGTTTATGATATTCAGATGTTCCGGTACATGCTTAAGTCATCAACAAGAGAAACAATTTTAAAATGAATTAATATTAAAACATTTTCGGACTATTACAAAGTTACCAAAAGTTGTATGATATATCGTTTGTGTTGTACGTTAAACTGCCTGATACATACTCAATCTAGTACAAAAGTATTAAGCCTCACGACGTATCCATACTTACCAGAATTGTATTTGTCAAAAAGCAGTACATCGCATATTTACAAGTGTATGTTTAATTTTGTTTTAGTGTTAATTCAACTCGTCAACTAGTCGAATAGTGTTATAGAACACCATCAATCAGGTTACGTATGCTTGTTTCGTCATTACGTCATAGTGCAAATTTACTTTTGGAACTTGTACTTCCAATGTTTGATATACTTGGCAGGTTCTATTGAGTCTCTTGTATATCAACTATGACCGTTATAGAGAGTATTGACCGGAGAAAGGCGTACTTGAGTTTGAACATATTTGCACAGGTTCGAGCACAATGTTGACACTTTCCACGAGTTCTGTACTAACAACAGATGCACAAGGCAACAAACATCGATCTAAATTATGCACGAACCTTGCAGTAAATGGGAGGGGTGGGAAATGGAGGACAATGGAGGACAATGATCGAAGTGTTATAGATAGTGTGTGGCCGGTGTGTTAGTTTGGCTTTCATCCGTTGACTAAATGTACTTTTCAGATCATTGCACCTCTTGGTTATGCACATACGTAATAGTGACAACGATATAATTGGACTGGCTGTCATATATACGTCATAGGTACTCCAATTATCTATTATCCCCCCTAACAGACAAATGTACGTAGTTATTAATTAGAAATACTATCGCAATCAAACGTGATACATGTTGACATGAGCCCTCTAAACCATTACAATTTGGTCAATTTCAATCAACGTGCATGTAGTCTTAATCTACTAAAGCTAAGGTCCTTGTATTGGAGTAAGCCTCGTGCAGCTATCGGAGTTTAAAACTAAAACATGTAAGTATCAATGCGTTTCTTGGTAGGCCTGTTAAAAGTACCTGTATTCAATAAGTAACACTAATTTGATGATCATCTTTTGATAAGCAGCTTCAACTTACGGTGTTAAAATGCTATAATGTCAGCTTTTTTCTTCTTAAAGGTTGTAACGATTTGTCTTTTCGTTAATATAAAGATTTATAAATACCCAAAGTTCTTTGCCGTTCCATGAATTCTAGGCTTAGTCCAGCGTGATGACAAATGTGGTCTTTGACAAAAGCAATAAATTAATAGAAATGGTATCAACGCGATAACGTTTAGGTGGTTGTTCGCCCCACGCATTAATTGAACTGTTTGTTTAGACAATTTCCCGTTTGTATGTATACGTGGGTGGCTTAGGGACATCGATGTGTGAACTTGAGATGTTTGCTAACAAAAATTATCCCTGTAATGCGTTTATGACGATATTAGTCTAGTTAAGTGCGTGAGTTCTAACAAATGTCTTTCTTTCATCTATTTAATGTTTCAAACTTTCGTTTAATATAGTGATGAAAAAGTTAACAAGATTGTCGCTGTATGAGTACGTACTTTTTTTAAACAATTGTCATTTGCTCGATCTCTGAAAAGTACAAAGGCTTTATATGATATTTAAGGAACACTATATATACACTAGATATATGCAATTTCAGAATGACTTTAAAATGGTTTCTGAGGTATGCATATCAGCGGGGAAATGTGAATATTAATTCATCTAAAACCACTAGAAAAGTTGATGGTTATTTGTTAAGGAGGAAGGTTTGCTCGTGATCAAAGTTAAACTCATTTGTTTCTTTTGAACTACAATCTTTTTTCTTTGTGCATCATATTGCGCAGGTGTTTCGTAGCCTCATAACCCAGTAGTTGTGGGTTCGAATACCAACGGAGGAGTAACATTTATATTTTTTTAATTTCTCTATTTTTAAAAACTAAATTGTTAAAAGACGATAAAATCTACAGAGTTTTTGACCACTGTTTGTTAAAACAATAGCAAATTCAATTGGTTTGGGTAATAAAGACTTTATTAACGAGAGTGCTTATTAAATGTACATCTATCTTCCATAAGGCCCTCAACACAACATAGTTTAACAATAATAACAACATGATTTAACAACAATAATAAATGACCATGATATGGTATTAATGCCCTTATTAGATATGAGGTGAACCAGTCAGAGTATGATAACTAATAAAGTTTAGCAGGTAATAAACTTCATGTGGGTGAGTTTAGGCAAATCATTTTGTATTTCGGGCTTTCTACATGAACTCATATTGAATATATAATAAATAGTATTACGGTGACATGTACCTTTGATCGATACGTTTGGCTCGAAATCGCGAACACTTAGACAACAGAACAGTCGGAAAAAAATCAACTAGTTTAGCACATTTTGTGTGAACAATTTGTGCAATGACATCCTATTAATGAACAAGACTTACAGACCGAGCATTTTGGTGGGTTTTTTCAACTTAATGACTTGATAAGTGACAATATAAAATATCCAAATAAAGTGAAAACGGCAAATGTGGGTTTCGATAAAAACGAGCTCGGTGACCTACTGTTTTTTTATAAGCTTGTCGAATACAGCATTAAAATTCCTGTAATATATGAAAATATAAAAAAGATCTATCGAAAATAAAAGCTATAGAAAACGTCTTTAGGCGGTGAATGTTCGGTAAAAACCAACGAGTTCGTACATAACGAGTCTTACTAAGATACCGTTAAGCAGGAATGGTGTTTCATGGTGACATAGCTAAGTTGGGACATGTATAATTGAGTCAACCTCTTCTGAACGTTACAAGTCTGTTTTGCGTCATAAGCTTCATTTAGCCTTTAGTTTGTGCAATGTTTGTCTTTATGTCCAAAAGTCAGCAAACAAACGTGCCAATAATTGAAAGTAAAACCCATCTTAATATCTCCGGAATTTACGTAAGTGTCTTTAAAGAACACATCGAGTGTTATCTAAATTAGCGAGTGTTGGGAGTGAAAACCCATGTCATCTTGAATGTTGACACCCGGTGTTTATGTGGATACGTCTGGGCGATGTAATTAATGCAGGTTGATCTCTTCATTTTGATATACAGGCCAATATTCGATCCGATAGACATTCCATACTGCAAGAGTTATCCATGGGGTTTTGAAATATGTGTGAAGGGCTTCTGTGTTACGATGGTCGATACTATGTCATGGTATATGTCATGATGTATACTTACAAATACTTACAATATTACCACATTCGTTTAAACTTCTTTGCCAATCTTCTCGGTCTAGCTGTTTTAGATTCGGTTTGCATTATTTCTCGTTTATGCATTGTGTAGTTTAGAGCAAAAACAATCCTTTAAAGAGAAAACGTCATTGGCATATTCTTTTTCATATGTATCCTTGAACGGCAAATTGCGTCAAACGGTGTGCAATATACCATTTTATCCCCACAATCACCAGTGCATTGTTCTTAGTGGCCTCAATCCTCAAATCTTCCAAATTAGACCATACAACTAAATGTTTCCATGTTAAAGCACGCTTGTTTACCTGGGCTCATAGTTTGAGGCGTCATCGTGTATGATCTATTAGGGTTACCGTTTTAGACTTAATCCCATAGGTGACTTTATGAAGCGCGTAGTTTTACGTAAATTGGAATTTCATTATATCGATGAGTGCGTACATATCCCTGATAAATATAGCAAACAGACGTGAATAAAAGTATCTTCAATAACTTCAAACAAATCGATACAGATCATGTTACAATATCTGAAGGTCGTTTACGTGAGCAAAACGCGGCGTGACGATAACTCGTTGAATGATTAAATGTAATACAAAAGGTTATTCTCGAAGCGATTTCTACGTATTTTGCAAATGTCTTTTAAGTTCACTAAAGAACATATTGTAGTCGTTATTCGCTAGACTGGAGTCTGTGGTTGGAACGTATGTCGCACCGTCATTCTAGAATCAGTACGCGTATGAATAATACAACATGTGAGTGTGTTTTGTTTCCAGTAAAACAAAATGGATAAACAATATAACGTTTATACTACTGTGAAACACATTTCAACTTTGAATACATTATTATGTGGATAGGCTAAGTCGGTTAAAGAACTATGTAACTCATTATCTCATTAACAATCGGATTTCCCGTGTGGATGGAATTCTTTTGCAAACTTAAAAAAGTAGTCCCCGGTTAAGTACCATTCATTCGGCTCTTGCAAATTCAGAGATGTCTCAGCAGAAGGTGTGGTCCAACGTTAAGTACAAACACCTGATTGTTGGGGCTCATTAAAACTTGGAGAAATAAACATGGAAAAGGTGATAACTATTTGGAGCAAGGCCGTGAAACATTTAAAGTGCCACTCTAGATGGTTCTGTAAAGTACGAGTACACATCTGGGTCATGCAAATGTAATCAAACGAAAAGTACATACGGTAGGCCAATAGGTGACGGTCCCAGATAACACTCCGCTGGACGGCAAAATACTGATTTGAAAATAACAGCACTGGAGTTGAAGTTCATTAAACACCTGTTATCACCAAACTCATCATTGATTGGACCACTTTAAATAGTTCTTTTATAACAAAATCTCCATAACGTGTTAGAATACCACCCATATAAAATGTCCTTATAAAAGTATGTGAAAAATGGTTAGAGCGAAAGGGCTTGTAGAGAGTATGCTGCTAGGTCTCTGAACAGTCAAGAGTACGGTGTGATTTCTCTTTGTTATGGTACTGTTGATGAACCGTTGCGATGAATGAAACAATTAGCTATTTGTCTTACTACCCTTTAAGTCAAACTGATCAATATCAATTAACTTAGTGTCAATTTTCGAGGTTTTTTTCAGTGTCAGTTTTTTGTCAGCAAATGTACGGTAGACCGAATCAAAAGTGCACACGTTCGAGGGATCACTTATAGACAGTTGACCTCTTTGAGACTTGTGAGTTACCTTCCATCAGAACAAAGACGCCAGCACTGAACCCCGACCCGTGATCAGAACGCTAAATATACTCGACACTAAGCAGACTTTAAGAGAAAAACAATCTTGATAAAGTAGTCCTTGTCTTGGGGGATTTCTATCTCTATGTCATTTAATCTTACAAACATGTCACAACTAAGTCCTTCGTCAATACAGTGATCATTTGTTGGATACAAGGATTGGAGCTATTCCACATACAGCTTGATCCCCGTACTCAAGTCCTAGAAAAACACTTTCTCTTCTGTTTTAAGAATGGGTGGGAGAAAGATACAGAGTAAGTCGTCGAGATTGTTTGTTTTTGCTTGGTTCTATACGTTCCTTATTTGTGAACACTTAAATGTTGGCATTTAATTCTACCGTTTTTCATATAACATGTCCCTTAGTACGTCGGTCATATTTGGTAACTTCTTAAACAGATACTTGGTACATTTATAGAACATTATTACTGGGACAATATTTCTAAACAAATCGAGCAATTTGATAGAACCTTTAAATTTACTGGGGTGTACATTTGTACGTAGGCATACACGTACAAACGTTCCAATGTAACACTATGTAAATACGTAGGTCACGTAAGAAAGTCTACATGTAAGGTTTTTGTTCCCCTTTCTTATCATAACACACACTAAATTATAATAACATGCGTAACCTATGAGTCGATTGGTATATGTACATATGTTATTGGCCAGTCCTCTGTTATGCTAAATTGGTGACCCAACTTTACCTCGGTCTGGACAGTCAGCAGTTTAAGGTCCTACTTTTCTTTAGGCCATGTTCCTACTTTCTACTAACTGTTGATTAGAAAAATAAATACCAATACTATTTAATTAAACCGTATAAACTGTAAGAAAACTACAACTGAAAACAAGGGAAGATAAACGAATGGCGGAATCGATATCAAAGTTGGGTTCAAATACAGGGTCCTTAGGTTGAACACGACATACATCCATAACCTAAATAATCGTGGTCATTTTCGCACTAAAAGATGGAGTTTATGTTTGACTATGCTGGACAACTTCATGAACAGAAACCTCACGTAGTAGATTCAATTAACACTAGTATACGGTAACAATTGCAAAATAAAACAAATGTAATCGTGTAAACCAAAGTTCAAATCTGCTAAACGTTGACATATTTGTAACAGAAACACGTATGTTATCAAAATAAGTTGCCAGCTTGCATTGTTTGGGTGTATCTTGAAATTGAAATGTACATTTTATGCCTAATAGTCATGTTGCAGATATCTAATATGGTCACTGCTCGTTTTTAAACATTGTATCTGGTTTCTACCTTGAATACAAGATTCAATACTATACAACCACTGGTGTTAGGTGGTGAGAAAAATAAAGATACTAAAATGTACCTGTTCAACTTGTATGGGTCAAAGTTATCGTTTAAATGTATGTCACTATGAACAGCCTCACGGAACATGTAGTCTGTCCATGCATTGAAGGGTAATGTATCGACCAGAAATCAGTACTCGCAGCCCTTTGATCATCTACTGTGAAAGATAGATGCGTCTAAAGAATTTACAATGCGTCTTTATTGGAAAGTCCAGCGGAAGTAGTTACACAGTTGTGGTCGTCATCGTCTCTGTTTAATTGCTGTTTTACTCTTTTCGTTGCTTCGAGTTGGTCATATCACCAGAAAAGGGTGAATTATAGTTCGTTTGTTTTTAAAAAATACGAATAGTTTAAACAATTACAGAACCAGTATGTCTTGTGTATTCGGTCCGTGTGCGCACAATTAGGCGGAGTGCACTTTAAGGGTGAGTTTGTTTAGAAATGGACTGTGTCTTTGAATAGTGGGAGTATGTATTGGTGAGTTATGATGTGAATCACATTAACGGGCGCAAACAAATTGGTTCTGGGTTACATATCCATGTCGAGTCAGTGTCGATAAACCATTAGTGATTATTAGTGTTGAGACATCGACCTTAAGATAATCATCGTCGTGTTTTGCCCCTCTTTCCTCCTCTTGCGGTTGTCTCTTCTGATCATCATTGTCGTCATTCTGAACAGCAGTAGTAGCAACCACAACACTAGAAACATAAACCCCGACCTTAACAGCATCA
>ENA-OREC01001497-OREC01001497.1-marine-metagenome-genome-assembly--contig:-NODE-1497-length-11925-cov-13.408170_pt1 | contig 11925 bp, 4 predicted proteins | sample MGYA00248626_ERZ508543 | MGnify/ENA primary metagenome ERZ508543 (study PRJEB26211, sample SAMN05518279) | marine metagenome | isolation source: Puget Sound, Washington, USA | host: Bankia setacea... | reverse complement strand
TAAAGCAAGTTTGTCACTCGTTTTCACGATGTCGCCCGTTACACAATCGTCATTCGTCGAGCCAAAACGTAGATCTACTTGTCCGACATAATTCAGATGTCTCTTATATCCAAAGCTTTAAAATTTCAATTACGATGGCATCGTTTAACCAAATCTCTTAGAGTCAGAGTATGACCACGTGCATTTTTGGCCGGATCATCGTTTATGGATATATAGAAAGAATTAAACATGTTTTCTTTGTGATAACAATTATGCATTTTAAAGAGATACACAGTAATGAACATTTATAACTGTAAATTATGAATAAAATAGTTTTTATTTGTAAACATCAGGAAAATATCACGTATCGGAACAAAAACCATCTAGATGAGTAAAGTTGAAAAAGAACAACGGTAGAGTTCTGTTGGAATGTGCCGGTTACAAACGGCAGAGGTAGTTTAATGGTAAAAACAATAGAATAAAATACTTTACAATTTGGTTATTTGGAGTTTATAATGGCTTATCACAAGACTGTCAATTAGCGACTTGACTGTTGCTGTTGCAACCATTTTGTCAGGTGTTAGAAAGTCCCTAGATAGAGGTCCCTTATGTTAATTTGTGCGTGTGTATAAAACGCAGAATAGGGACATGTCAATAACTTAGTGATTCAAGCAAAGAAATCAGGTTGGCCCTTTCGATTTAATAATGATCGAGAACATTGTTCCAAGCTGTGATCCATGTGTTGTACTAAATACAACCTACTCGATTAAATTATAAAGAAAAAAACGAGTATCCGTTTGCGCAAACGACTGCGACTGTCATAAAGATGGCAATCTCAGTTGACACTTCCTGGATTACCTGGACATGGCCGTTATACGGGCCCTAATTTCGCGATGGGGGACGCTTTAGACTGGCCGATGGCCACGGTCGACAGGTGACCCTTATTCTCAGTTAAATTATATAGCAATTTTCACGGGACCTATATAGATTGGTCGTTTTGACTGTACACGCAAAAGGGCCATTAGTACAGAATCGTTATGGCTACAAATAAAATCTAACCTGGTATTTTATTTCATTGGAGTTGAACTGTTTTATACGAACATTGACCCGAAACTCCCTAATAAATTACATGGACCAACACATTGCAAAATAGGTGTTACATGTGTATACAATGTACACGTGTTCTATACTCTGTTGTAATAACACGACAGTCTAATCCACCTAATTCACAATTCAACAGTCCGTGTAACGAATTCATGAGTGTCTGGTCAATGTTTCTACACAATAGTAGTAATGGTGAGATATGATTTTACTTTTGTTAAGTGCTTTATGATAATGGAAAAGACACTTAAATTCAGCACCCTGACTGTACACTCAGATACTTATGACAGAAATATTCATTGTGTGACCTTTCTGTATCATAAAGCTCAAATCTTGGTCACATATAAGGTCCATATTTAGATAGACCAACTGAAAAATAGGTATGTAAAAATACTCCAGATCATTAAGCCTCAAGGTGTGTTATTTATCTGTTTGTTTGATTGCACTTGAACCATTTTTACTTTTTCTTCAGACCATATAGATGACCAACAGACACAGACATTGACCCCTTCATACAAAAACTAAGTCAGGGTCATATGAATAAATTACCATGAACAATTAAACACATGTCGGCTACTGAGCAGAGTCTAAAGTCACACTGTCAAGTTCAAGATTTATGCATCTTAGCTACTATACTGTGTGGGCATGGTGGTTTCTCTCCAGACAAGATGTTGCAAAAATGATCGGGGGAGGGGGATAGGGACCACAAGGTCAAAGGTCAATGTTCAAGATACAATCTCTGAGGACAAATACCTTCAAGTATGTCAGATCAAGGTCACTAATCTGCACAATTAAACAAACCTGAGTTTTAAGTAACTGTCTATGGTATGTATGCTTGTATATTGATACTGTCAAGGTTGAACTCCAAGAACAATGTTAGGATAATTGACTCCCATTCATAATTGCAGAACTTAATGATGTGAAATCGAGCAGTAAAACGATACAAGCAAACAAGTATAATCTCAACCAATGACATTGCAATAGACGCACAATATTTAATTCAAATTGGTGTATTAAAAGTCAAGAGCTGATGATTCATTGAAATGTCTCACATCAACCCAGACGTACTCATTCACTCAAAGCATGACTAATGAACATGGTATAACACATTTATCTTAGTAAATTAATATTAAATGTCAAGAATTTATATAGCTACCTGACATTCAAAACGTGTGCTAGCTATATATTCACAACTTGATCGATGGTACAAATGTAACTTGTTTTTACATTGTTTTCCGTTGTTAACTTAAATAACAATGCAGTACATGGTAGCTGAATTTTTATTGTTACTAGAAAACCATAGTTTAATCTACAGCAAAGCAACCATAACTAATCAAAAAGAAAAAGATAATGTAAATGTTTTTTGGAATTGTACTTGATTCATAACTGTATAACATGAACTCATGAACTGCAATGAAATGTGAAAACAACTAAAACCCAGCATGAACTCCGCTTATCATTTCCACTTCATGGATTAACAAATGACCACACAACTCTGGCCCTGCAAATGACCACACAACTCTGGCCCTACAATTGACCACACAACTCTGGCCCTACAAATGACCACACAACTCTGGCCCTACAAATGACCACACAACTCTGGCCCTACAAATGACCACACAACTCTGGCCCTATCTGTTGTAGGTAACCACAAACTGTACATTAGTTCATGCATCTCTGTTCTAACCTTGCCCTTTCCTTTCCTCCCCTCTTCTGAAAAGCTGGTGCTTCTTCACACAGTCTGTCACCCTTTAACCATGATTAAACTTTTAATACAATGATTTCCCACCACAGAAGCTAGTGGGCCCATATGCAGAGTTTTCACTGTTGTATTATCTATCCCAGGGTAGTCTGTGTTGTTTTAAGTGCATTCTCCTTTATTGTGGTGCATGCATTATGAGAGATTTTCATCAGCATGAGTAATGTAATTGTGTTCTGAAAACATGTTGGTAAGCATGGTGTAGTCTATGTGTACATGACAACCTTCACATCCAGGGTGGCGGGTACTTTGCTAATATGGTTTTAAATTTCTTTAGATGTATTTGTAGCCCAGCCCATGATATATACGTACTGTTAGTTAAAAAAAGATTTAAGTTTTCAGATTTAAGCCAATTTCCGTTTTCTTTAGTGTTTGGTTTGGTTTTGACGATATAAATAATTCATCTTTGTAGTTTTAATGTTCAACACAGGAATATGAAACTTTAGTGTGCGACAATCTGTAGAAATTTGCTTGGATGAGATAATAACTTTCCTGGATCAAAATCAATACTGCATGCACTATTCTTGTCATGTAATCACTAAGAAAAAATTGCCGCATAAAAATAAAAGGCTTTGATCTTCATGTACTTGGCTTTGAGAAAAACGAAAAGGAGAACAAACTATTTAGAGACCACCAAAATCCATTGTTTGTAGGATTTCATCATTGTTTAGACCCAGCCTGTTTGATGACATCAGTTAATTGGTGGATAAACAAGTAAACAGGGTTGTATTTGATCATGTGTGCTGTGCATGCTGCAGGATTCATCATTCACTCATTATTTTATTTTTGATTATAATCAAGATGGGAAGAGCACACGTGTGAATGTATGCACGTACAACAAGTGTTGATGTTTAGGCTTATTGAAAAGTTTACAAATAAGGAATAACAAAACATAAATTTAATTATGTATGAAAAAGGAGAAAACGCATAAACGTAGAGCATTATTATTAACTTTTAATGCTATTCATTCAGTTATTTTCTTTGTGTGTTTCAGACAAAAAGTCATACTTATAGTCCTACAAAATATGGCTGCTTTTCCTAAAACTTCACATACCTTGAAAGCTGTATGAGATTTCAAGGTGTTTTACCAGCGCATGGTTATAAAAAAAAAGCTGAATGAATTAATGTTGTGTCCTTTTAGATGTTTTACACTTATTTCATCATAACTGTACTTTACATAAACATGAAATCGATACACACATCATTGTAGAAGTGCACTGAGATTGGTTTCACATGTCTGTCTTGTGTTTAATTTTACTCTAACGCTTTGCTTTATGACACACAGACAATGATAGCTGTGACCCACTGCCCTACTCTATACCCCACTCAACAAACCCATACCCTACAGTGTAATATTCCCCCACAGTGGTGCATGTAAACTGAGTCGATGGTAAAATGCCAACATACCCATTGATAGAAAACATTTATCTCACAGAACTCACATGTGATCACACTGCTGTATAAAGTAAATCTTGTTTTATTTGTGTTTTTTATTGCAAATGTAAATGAAGTGTGTGTTTTGATGGTTAATTGTTCATTCATATTTACTAGACTGTATTAGCACACTACCTGTTTCTGACACAGATAACAGATAGATTTAGAATATAAAAAAACACTTGTGTGAGAGCCAGAAAAAGGGCAGTTTATCGTAGTAAAGAAGGCAAATTGTTCTTATGTTATGGTAGATATAGGTCAGTGTAGTGTAACATGTAGAACACTAGAACATTCGATACAATTGTACAGCTGTCAGACCAAGGACAGTTGACATTGAACTTAAAAAACCCCCGTAGAATATCGCAACAGATAAAATCTAGCTGTGTTGTGCATTGTGTGATTGGTGCAGTGTATAGTGTTATCGGATGTGAGTAATTTATCTGAGTGATCAAGGATTAAGAAATAATTTGTTAGATTGCAGGATTTCTGGCATTTCAATTTTGTGGGTGCAGCGGTGCTTTAACTTACTTATCAGTGATAAATTGTGGAAAATGTCACCAGATTTGGGGGAAAAAATATGTGTGTATAAAAGGTTGAAATGTTTATAAATAAACTGTGAGTTTGTGTGCTGGTTTGTTTTGAGAAATGATTCACGTGTTTATACTCTTTGTGTTCCCAGGGTATATATAGGAGGTGTTTTCAAAGAGGAAAGTTTAACATTTGAAAGTGGCTACAATATAAAACAGACTGATACGATTGAGAAAGGGTAGATAGTGAAAACTTGAAGGTCTTATAGGATTTCATTATATATGTAGTGGCATTGGAATACTCATTTTTAGTGCAGTTGTTTAAAAGTTGTATGTATAAAATTGTGTGCATTGTTATTTACTTAATGATTTTATTACATTTCTTTTTTTATTGCTCTAGTGAAGAATTTGAGATTTTCTTTAATTAATAACCTCTTACCTTTAGTTACTGTACATATAAAGGGTGGATTTATATTGCTGATTTAAGAATTATTATTTTTTCATTGGAATTATAATTATGGGATACTCTGGTTTGTATATAGAGTGGTTTAAGGCTAGCTCAAGTTAAAATGTACGTATGTTATCTAAGTGTTAGTTAGCCAAGTAAAGTTTGTCCCGTTACTTGTGACCTAAAATGAATCAATTTAAATAGTAAACATAAAGTGATGATTTTTCAGTTGGATTATGGTAGTTTTAACACTCTATTCAGGTGCAGAATTGACGATTAATAAATATGAAACCACATTAATGTATAAGTTTGAATGAACTTACTTACTACTAATAATGATCACATAGAATTAGAAGACAGCTGTTTTCCTTAAGATTTATGAATAATTTCATGAAAATCTTACAACGTGATACAAGTGATGCAAGCTAAGGCGGAGTAGTTGTAACGGGTATTGATATTGCAGTGATGTACGTAAGCAAATAACATTTATTACCAGAAATTAATTCAACAAAAGTTTCCTGCATGAGTACTTGAAATATTCATGATTAAAAATTGAATGTTAAATGATTGAGTCATAGATAGAGTACGTCACAGATTGAGTACGTCATAGATTGAGTACGTCATAGATTGAGTACGTCATAGATTGAGTATGTCACAGATTGAGTACGTCATAGATTGAGTACTTGCCCCTCATTGCTTCTATTTCAACAGGAAAGAATAAGTGATAAGTAAATGGATATTGTCTTGGATCAGTCTTCATGTATTACAACTGATGAAATTTGATATCCAGTTTCATCAGCTGATACTCCCATTTACTCTAAACTCAGAATCCAGAGCTTAATTAAAAAGGGTCACACATTCTCTAAATGGCAAAGTGTAACCTTTCTTGTCTGTTTCATGTGGCGAGGTTTTCAGACACTTGTATGGAAATAAGTTAGGACCTGTCAAGGTATCAAGGAAATCCTGATAACAAACTAATCACTGTAAAATTAAAATATTGTTACAGTGTCATAAACAACACGTAATTCAAATCTGGAAAAAATTGCATATATTATGTTAACATGAAGCCAAATCAACGACCCTAATTATTCTTCAGGGTTGATATTTATGCTTCCTTATATGGTCCACTGTTGTTTTTTATTAACTGTATAAAAAAGAAGAGAGAAAACAACAACAATAGAACTCTTACAGTGCACTATGTTAGCCCCTCCCTGAATTCCCCACGCCCTAACTCATCCCCACCCCCTCAAATATTACACTTAAAATGGATGCTGTCTGTTACGTGATTATTTCATCAATATCAAGAATGATCAGCAGGCTTGGATTGAGTCTAGTCAGGGAAGGATAGAATGAAGATTTAACGGTCTATATGTGAAACCACATTACTGTACAGCTGGCTTATTCTGTGGTGACAGTTTTTTAAGCTTCCATACCTAGTGCAATTTTAGTAAAGGACACCATATCCTTGATTGTTATGCAATTTCAAGTAATCTTTAACATGCTAACCTTTTAACTGAAATGGTATTAGTTTCATGATAAAAAAATGAGAGAGAAATAAATGTTACAACTCAATACTCACTTGGTTTTACAGTATCTCCCACGCTTGGAGTGCTCGTGCATAACTTATAGATAGTGGATAGTGCAAGCAATGTCATAGTATAGCAGTGTGCATTCTGCTTGCCTAGCTGTGGATTATTGATAGTGTCTGTAATAAATTAGTATCACCATCCATTGTACAATAGTGGTAGCATGGACGTATATTGGTAAAAGAACCAGTCGGATTTGTCAAGTTTTTTAATTATATTTAATTTATAATGATAAGGACAATTTTATGATTTAAAGGAAACACTAAATTAAGAGCTGCTGGTAAATATAAGAATATAAAACGATTTTTTTACTAAAAGAATAACATCTGCATTTTATAGGGAATACGTTACCGTCATGATAAAGAGTCACTTTTCTTTAAATGTTGGCTTTAAAATAAAATACTGTTTAAGATATTTTTCACTAAAATAATGTTAAATATATCTTAAGTTGTCACAAAGTTTAAGAAAAATAAGAAACAAATATCAAGACTCGCTAAGTTAATTAGTGTTTCAATTTCCTCTCTCAATTTTCTCTTCTTTGTTTTAGTATGGGTAATTTAGGCTGCAAATGGATTTCTAGGAAACGTCTCTTTTGCAGGAACTTATGAAATATTCAGTAGTTTAAACAATGTTATGAGGATTTAAAGCATCGTTATGGAGATAATAGAACTGCCAGCAGACAAAACTGCACACAGGGACGATATTGCCTAATTGTGCACACGTTAGGAAAGTCTAGGAAATATTATTTGTTCACCTAAAATTAACATTGTATACATTCCATGGTTGTGTATAAAACTTACACTGCTTTTCCTGCATCAGACAGTCCCTTGTTGTTGCAGTGTTTATGTGTATTCCATAGACCATCTCTTGTGGAGGGAATTTAAGGGATCTGGAGTTGAAGGAATATAGCTAAGAATGTTTTAGGGAGCTAGGCATTTCTAAGTTAAACATGGCAGAAAATTTCACATTAATTTTCACATTCACAGAAATTACATTTAAAACCATTTTTGAGATTTTAAAAGAGACAGCTTAATCTAAGTAAAGGAAAAATAGAAGGCAAAAGATTTGTATGTGTTTTAAATATAAATAGTTGGCACGAAATTTTGCATTGAAACTAATTCAACAAATGTTCATAAATGGAAAATTTTTAAGCCAACATCTTATACAATGTCATGATACAATAGTAAAATTTTAGTCCCCTGAATGATGTAATGATTATTTGTGTTTTTAACAGTTTATAAGATAAAAGACGACAACCGTGCAGTAACAATATCAGTCAAACACTAGAGTTGAGTGCAGATTCAAACATTTGGAGGACAACTATTAATTGATTATAAACCATATCAGTGAGTTAGTGCAGAACTTGTGTTTGGAATCATTGACAAGGACCAAGTGCTCATTATCAAACTTTTGTGCATATTTTGTGCAGAGAGATAAACCCAGTAGATCTTCAACATGCCGTGTGCTCTCGGAGGAGTAGGTAAGAACTTTGTTTTGTTTTCTCAGAATATCTGGATAATTTGATTTACTTACGGTACATTAATTTGAAGTTCAGCCATGTATCTGTAAAGTCCTATTATAAATATTCTGTCCCAAAGTTTTCCCCTAAAGTCTTTCTTAATCTTGCTGTTGTTTCAATGTGTTCCCAAAATGTGCAAGCAAGGCCAGTGGTTTAGCATCTGCCATTGCGTTTAGCATTCAGTTAAACTTTTACAGCATGTCCTGTTGTAGACGGTTCAGTCTTTCACCGATTTACCAGTTTCACAACAGTTCTACTCAAGTTTGAATGTAAAGTGTTGCTGAACTAAGAAGTAGATAGTGACTTTTGCATTCACCCCTCATACTGCTTTCATGATACTGATGTAACCTTCAGTTTATGTCATATAAATAGTGCTCTACAAATGCTGCCTGTACTACAATTATTAATCTTTTCTGTACCATTGTTTACAGTGACGTCATTCACTAGTACTGTTATATCTACTATTACTTTAGAGAATATCTGGAACATTGTTACACATATCAACAGCTCTGATTTCCATACTATTCTAGTTCCAACAGGATTATTCCATGTGTTTTGGTTTGCAAGAAATAGGTAGTTAGGAATAGGTAGGAAAATCAAGTACTAACATTTACAACTATACTGTCAGTGTGACCCTGACATAATCCAGTTACTATGGTGATAGTATTTATTTATTTTGTTGTGGGTGAGAGAGAAGGTTTTGTTTTGCATTGTGAAGAAAAACATGTAATAGAAAATGCCATCTAAATCCAGCCTGTGAGAATATTAGTAAGCTGAGGCATGGAGGTTTGAGGTTTGTAGGCCATGTTTCCTTACCTAACTTGACTTGACAACAGCTTCATTTACTATGTTACAGTGTATTGTTTTACTACATTAGTAAACAGCACATAAGTAGAGTGCTTGAGAAGTGTTATGTGCTTTACAATCTCATTAGAAGCAGTCTGGGATTGTAAGTTTAGTCATTGTTGTCTACGACACATTAGTGAACCCTGAATCAGTGTATTTCACTTCCACGCATCTCCCATGGGTTGGGCTAGTCGTCTACATACATGACCGGTTTCAAGCGATTATTTGGTCTGGGTCCCGGATATTACTTGCAAATGTAAAGGCAGAGTTTCCTGAAAATGTGTGGGATACCAAAAGTAGATGTGATCGTTAAGGATTGTGTGATCGTTAAGGATTGTCTGTGGAAATGCAAACTATGAGATATATTGATGAATTAGTTGTTTTAGTGCAATAGTTTGACGTAATAGAATGTTAATTATAAAAGTGCCACTACAAATTTACACAACATATTGACTGTTCTATGGAAAGCTCAATGAGTTATTATTGTTTGTTGTGTGTCTTTGTGACTTCAAAATAAATAAACAACAACAAACAACAACAATGATAGTCCATCCTTTTACTCTTGGGTTTCCATTATGTTGCTGCCAATTGAACAGCCTCCTATATCTTGCCGGCGACTTAAAAACACCAGTCTCCTGTAGATGACAGATGAGATTTGGAACAATGTCCTTGAAAGAGGTGATATTTGGTTATCTTTTATTCTAGTTCCAGGAATAGTTGTAACTTGAGTTTTTTCCATTCACAAGGGATGTCTGTTGACTTGAACGTATTGATAATCTGAGCTGTATGCTATGTTTAGTAGGAAAGTGTGATAGTTCATATTGATCCTTCACAGATGCCAGGTTTGGAGAGGAAGTAACATATAACATATATAACTAATGTTACGACAATACCAAAATTGAATGTCTAGACAGTATATATACTCAAGGTCGTTCCCGATTGGCAAGGAATGTATTGGTAAAATACGATAACTGACCGAAAAATTGATCACCAACTTCCAAGACCACCAACTTTTCATTGTAATATGCTTAATGTAATGAAGAGAGTGTGCTGGCAGTGATGCCCATATTAGTGTTTGTTCACACCATGAGGTTCTCCCTGAAGTGTCACAAGGTACTCAGATACAGTACTCATTTCCTTAACATTCTCACAGGGCTCAAGCTTCACCTCTGTTATGGTACACAAAACTGAAATTGTATAGCAAGTAAAACATAATTGAGTTAAAAGATGTAATAAGATAAGCTAAGGAGAATTTAATTGGATACCAGTCTGTTAAAACTAAAGTGAATATTCATAAGACAGACATTTGAAAATCATACTAAATGGTCCTTTTATAATTCATTGTTACATGTCGTTTTTTCTTCGAGTACAATGAAATTTGCCAAGCGTTCTCTGATGTTTTAATGTTCCTAAACAATCTCAGACTGAAACTTGATCACACGACCAGTCTGACTAGTTCATTTGCTCTATTGATTTCTCTTCCATATTATAATCTGCATTAAAGCCAGCTCTACCAACATCCTGCACGTCTCAGTTCAATGAGTTGTTTGGCAGAATCTTGTTTGTTACCAATGTCACCTTCAATAAATAACAAAGACACACTTGTACAAAAATGTAAACTGTTAAATCAAGTAGCCCTGTTGTGTTTCCTTGATTCAATGAGCTTTTTCCCAAAATGTCTGTGAAGAGACCCTGTCTAGGAAATAGACAAGGGGAGTAACTGCTATAATCTGGAATAAACTTGTTCCTGCCAGTAATGTTTGCCTCTCTAGCTATAAAGGGAGGCTATAAGAGCTGAACATCCTGGTAGTACTCACAAGAGTTGTTGTTCTTTATCTTAAATTCATAATGTGTGCTAGGCAATACATGTTCACCCTTTGTACTTGTGTGAGACCTGTATACAAATTATTACTTATAATTCACGCTCACTTTTAATGCCATTTGCCTGATTTGCTGAACTTGTTCACTCTTTGACCACACATTGAAAGGTGATTTATTACATTTGATCTATAATTGTAGTGTTTAGATTTAATTGACAGGTGACTGGTCACTAGTAGAGTATTGTTCTAATACATTGTACCTCAGGACAGTGCTTCCATCTGTGTTCAGTTGTCATACATTGTACCTCAGGACAGTACTTCCATCTGTGTTCAGTTGTCTTGTGTGATGTTTTTGTTCAAGATATTTTTCTTAAAACTAACTGGGCACTGACATCAATGTCTTGTAGAATTGGAGCAAAGAAAAAACATCAACTGTCCTTGTCTCAAACTCATGACCTTTTGGTGAAAATAGTTGCCTTACTAAACGCTTAGGCAGTGTTGTTTATCACTTTATTCCAGTTCATAGAAATTAAATCACAAGTGTGCTAGCACGAGTGATTTAATTACACGCACCCGAACGAGTATACCCATATTTTATTACCACGATAAAACACGGGTCCATAATGTTTTATTTCGATTCCAACATGTTTGTACCTCTTAAATGTCCTGAACTATCCTTTTGGAAAGTGGATGTTGACAGGATGACGTTTGGTTGGCTGTTCCTTTTATTCCCCCCTCCGGTGAAGAACACACATTTAGTATTTTAGTTTTAGTTTCATTTTCTCTCAAAAACACGTGGATTTCTAGTAACAATACACGTGTACAGAATGATGTTTTATTTCGATTCTAACACGACCGTACCTCTCCAATGTGTTGCACTAGTTGTTTGGAAAGCTTATGTTGACA
>ENA-OREC01001496-OREC01001496.1-marine-metagenome-genome-assembly--contig:-NODE-1496-length-11928-cov-11.210362_pt1 | contig 11928 bp, 8 predicted proteins | sample MGYA00248626_ERZ508543 | MGnify/ENA primary metagenome ERZ508543 (study PRJEB26211, sample SAMN05518279) | marine metagenome | isolation source: Puget Sound, Washington, USA | host: Bankia setacea... | reverse complement strand
ACGTTCCAAGCCGGAAGAGAACAGACGATGAACCCAGGATATATCACCGATGATTATGTAGCGTTGTTACACGGTTTTCAAGAACTGGTTGCGGTATCACATGACAAGAGAATTAAAGCATCGTACAGGTAAATCTGGACTAATATAACAATACAAACACGTTGCATGATCATAAACAGCAAATATAGAATTTCAGTATCCATCGACAATCAACTACCTAACGCAATACCATGTCATGTTGGATAAGGAGTTCGTGTGATCAGTTTGCGTGCGTGTGTTCTTGCAGGAAGTTACACTATGATTGGTAGAGCATTGTATTACGGAAACGAAAATGTAGGTTAGGTTATACCATGTTCATGTTTACCCACTGGCAAGTCTACTGTTTCTGTAATAAACTAAAACAAGTAAGAAATGAATTGGATACTGGACTAGCCTGTGTTCTTCTACACATAACAAAACACATGCTTCTTTTATGATACACTAGTCTGATCGGTAAATTGTTTGTCATCCTAATAGTTTTATGGGGGAGATAGAGATGACCGATGTCTTTACAAGTTTGTGAACATATTTGAATACGCAAGGTATGATTCTGAAAGACATTTTACGTAAGCTTAGTATTATATTACTACATTACCTCCGCAACGACTGCATCTGTTAAGAAATGTTTACAAAAAGCGTTCAATACAACAAGAATGAAATATATGTGTGTGCGCAAGTTTAGGTATTGTGTGAGTAGTTTAGTAAAACAGCGTCCAGTGGTCAGCAGAGAACTACGAGTACGCTGCATTTAGTAGTGTTACATCAAACAAATGCCTCAATTGTTAGCTAACTGTGTTTGTGTTGTCCTCAGATGGTTGGGTACAGTGTTACAGAGGAGTGTGCACTACCTGAGGACCATGGTGCGTCACTTGGAACTGTCGGGTAGAAAGCGACAGAAGAAATCCCATGAGACTGCCCGTAAGCTGGGTACACTAAAGGACAGAGCCAATGGTGTGATCAAACGATTGTTTGAAGAGATGGAAGAATCGGTTAACGATATCTGCGGGAAGGTAATCAATAATAGGTTTACATTTTATTGCTTACCTTGTTTCCTTTCGTTCTTCGCTAACGTGTTTCAAAGTACACGTGTTTTGGTTGTTATTGATAGTCATTTTTGTCTGTTTTCCCTTTTTTCTTTTATCAACTATTCTTATATTGTGTTGTTGGTCATTGGCGCCGCGACGTGGTTCATGGGTATGACTTGTTGGTGTTGTCTCCCTCTTTTTAAGAAAGAAAAGCTTGACTAACCTTCGTTGGTTATAACCATTTATGTTGTAGTTTGACAGTACACGTCGCAAACTGTTGTAGAAATTTTGTAGAAATGTGCACGTTTAACTCGCTGTATGTAACTTTATTTAATCCACCCGTTTCGTGTTCGTAGGTGCGGATATATCTACAAACAACGCAAGCAAAGTTGAAGCTCACGGAGAAATTTGGCAGCAAAGAAGGTGAACTACCAAATATGGACCGAGCTTCCGGTACATGGGAGTGGGTCAAGCGTCACATTGACAATGCTTTTGACAATCGTCTGACGGACCTGCTACAGGAGTGGGATAACGAAGAACACGTGATCCAAAGTATTGAGAGAAAACTTTTCCGGGAGGCTAAGTTAGAGCTGTGTGATTTGGAAAACGAGCTGGCTGAAGTTGAGAACGAAGCACAGACAGAGAAGAAGCGTGATAACAAGGACCTACTATCGGCTAGCGGAGTTTTCTTAAACAATCTATGTCGGTCAATTGAAGATTTTGATGACAACGCAAGTTTTGAAATCGAGGTTCCAAAGAAATTGTTTCACCATTTGACTTTCGCGTTAACCAAAGCAATCAAAAAGAAACAGGACGGTTCAAAATTGAAAGACTTTGAAAAAGATCCGAAAAAGGTTGCTAAGAGGAGAGCGGAAAAGTTGTTGGTAAAGATAATCGAAAAGGACGATCGGTTGGAAATGTTTGTGAGAGAGTTTCTTCAGCGTCCGTTTAATTACATTCGTAGACTGGAAAGTAAGATCCCATTGCTGATAGAGACGAATATGAGCTTGTTGGATAAATTAGAAAGGGCTTTGATGGATGATACAAAAGGTACACAGCAGTACATGATCATGATGGAGAGGGTAGAGAAGCTTAGGACCGATCTGTTAAGGTATGGAGAGCATCATTTCTGTGTCAATGATTTTGAGCCGAATGAAATAGAGATTGTGTCCTACAGGCATAGTAAACCGCCACTCAAGAAGTTACCGACCGAGATAGAAGGATTGATAAAGACAGCAGGATCGATCAGACCAAGTCCTCATCATCCACACGGCATCTGGCATTCTGGTAAGAGTTCTGCAGTGTATTTATAGAGTTGACTATTAAACAAATGCGAGCTAATATGCATGAAACAAAAGTGTAAAAAACATAAATGTTATGAAACTCATATGAAACATAAAATAGATATCAACTGTCAATAAATTAAGTCAAATATAACATAAAAAAGGTTTCATTACTTAAGCTTGATCTTGGTACAAATAGATGATGTTTACTTGTAAAAAGAAATTATAAAATGATTCACTACTCTTAATTCTAGGCCGATTGTTTTCCTTACACAATGCCTTCGAACTGAAACCCTTTGTTAAGACCTTAATAAATCCTTTGCTAATAACCCGTAATATTTAGAAAGACTCAGTTAACATAATACATCTGCAAAAGCTTGACAGCCAAGTTCGCAGCACTAAAACATTACTTGAAGGTTGGTTTTCGTGATTGTGTATGGGTGTTCAACCTAGTACATGCGCGTATGTTGGATTCGTACTACAATTAAACTTATGTCGTCTTGTAATTCAGTGCATTTTGGGAAGATCACAAAAGGCAGCGAGTCGAGGTTCGTTATTGTCAAGCTGTACGACCAGAAGTTAACAATGACAAACATACAACAGGAAGTGGCCAAACTCAGGTAGGTTGTCGTTGTTGAAGCTGTTGTTTGTACGATGTTGATGACGATAATTATGACGATGACAATGATGAACTCTTTTGGTTTGTAAGAAATGTAAAACTGTTTAAGGGTCTGTAAAAGGTTGTCTTATTTTAGATGGCATGGTTTAGTTGGTAAAAAAGTCTGAAGACAGTCTAAAGAGTCTGTAGATCTACATGTGTTATTCTTTGTAACTATGTTTCTCTGCGAGTGCTTCTTTAGAAACAATGGTCTTCATTCAAGGCGTTGGTCTTAGTTTAAGGCGACGTTCTTAATTAAGAATTACAAAATATGTAACCGTATTTTATAGCAAAATGAAATAGGTGTACTAGTTCAGGTGCGTATGAATTAAATCACGAAGGCGATCATGGGACCGTTTTAGAGTAATAACTATTTTCAGACAATCGCATAACTGGATTTGAATAGAATCTTTACTAACCTTTACTATCTTTATGTTTAGATGCCTCCTGCATAACGACGTGGCCATTGCGGAATTTCTCGGCGTTTACCATCAGGTGGACGTTCCCATTCCCGCCCTAATTTTTGCGGGAAAACTCATGTCGGTGAGGAACTTTATCAAGACGATGCCTCCAGACAAATTACACGAGAACAAGCTATTGGTGGACATCCTCGCTGGTCTTCAATACATCCACTCTAAAGGACTTGTACACCTGGAGCTTACAAGAGATACAGTAACGGTAAGTATAAACTTTACTTTAAATACCGCACCTCTTGCGTCAATGGCGTCATCTCATTGGTTATAATACGTCACGTGGAAGATGAGTGTTAGAAATGATCACCGGCGTTACGTCTCATATAACACTAATTTTGTTATAACACACTTTAACTAATTTAATAAATGTTTTTTTAAAAGATAATAACATATGGTGATTGTATGACTGTATGTTCTTTATGAAAGTTACCGTTGGTTAGAGTATGAACACCTTAAAATAATACATGTTTCTTTTTCTGATTTCTTACTCTTGTAGTTCTAGTGTAAAGTTCAGTTCCATTGTCATTGGTGTAAGACTTTTTTGTGATTTGAGCGTTTTATTTACTATGCAGATCAACGGGACAGGGGAGATAAAGCTGACTGGATCTTGTCTTCCAAGGAACGCAACTCTACCTACGGTTGACAACTCTAACCCCCTCTCCACCAGTTTTGTGTACCTACCACCAGAAGTTCTGGCTGGCGGTCTGTACATTGCACCAGCAGACATATACTCGTTCGCCCTGCTCTGCATAGAAATCAAAAATCATCAATACTTGCTATTCAGGGAGTTTCGATCGCAACCGAACTTCAGTGTTGAAATCTTCCAGAAAATCAGTGTGAAATCATCCGTTGAAGAAGACATACTCGCTCTACCATTTCCATCCACGTTTTCAAAACAGAAACTTCACATGTGTCTGGACCCTATAGAGAGTGTGAGACCTACAGCTGTCGCATTAGCCAGGGAATTCGATAACATGTCCAGACTTACGAGAAAAACCAGCAGCACACCAGGCAGTATTTTCCGAAGAGCTACCAAAAAGATTCGATAAACTGTTGAACCAGCACTCATACATCTTAACCTTCGTCAGTATTTGAAAACCAGTGAATCAATGTTTGGTCGTGTATTGTTTGTGAACATCCTTTGCTGCTGTATTATGTATACTACTGCTTGTATCGTATAGTAACACGGGATGAAAGCGAGACAATTTAAAGTGATATTAAGTAAAGAAGCAGATAGACAAAGTCTCGCATTCACTTCTTGGTATATATTTATAGATGTGACTTCACTGATACATGTAGTTCTTATAGGAATTAAAGATATATACTCGTGTGTTACCTTTAAGTTAGTCTTAGAGAATTGTACTTTCTCTATGTCTTCATTCTCTTATTCATACTACATGTACTTACAACCCATTCTCACCATTGTTTTTTTCACATCACCACAAGCATGTAAAGGTAACAACTATGGTCATAATTGAAAATTGAAAACCCAGTTGAAAATTCAGTTGTATACTAAATTGTGTGGTACATAGTTACTGCCAAGTAAATATGTAGTCATCTTTAAGTACCTGTAAATAAAATGGTATCCGTAGTATACAGATTAGATCTTTTTTAATTTTAAGATTGACAAGAGAAAATTAAGACTCGGTTTGATGAAGGGCATGTTATTTGTGGGTTTGTGAAATTGTCTATCACATGTAGCAACCTTGTGTGTAAATGATGTATTACAAGGAAAGAGACTAGTCTTAGCAACGCTAGTATACAATATATTTTAAACAAAAAAAAACAAAAACAAAATTTCATTCTTTTTTATATAGGAAACTTTTGTTGTCATTGTTTACCACTTGTGTTAAACCAGTTAAATTTGTGTCTTTAACACTTAAGCAGTTAATAACATTTTAGTCACAATATAGGCTCCCTTCATTCAGTATTTAAGTTAATAGTGTTTAAAGGTACATGTAACTTTGTGCGTAACTAAAGATTGTTTCCTCTAAACGAGTGAACGTGTATCTTTACTGTGGTAGATTTTTCAAATTGTTTCATGAGCATGGACATTAAAATATTTACCCAAAAGAAACTTGATTCGACAGCGGCTTAGTTGTTTATTTGAGTTTCTATCAACTTTACCTCTTTAAAATCACCCAAAACAGATTCGTATATGACTGAGATCCATTGTTGATGTAAATATTTGATGATATAGAAAGTTTCGCTACACACTATTTGAACCACCAATGTGTATGTGTGAGTTATTTGAAATAGTTTACGGCTGATCCAGAATACCGTTATTCTTGTGATGTGGACATTGTGGTTATTTACTAATGCATGCAACCATAGTCACTAACTACAAACACCTAAAACAAGGACCATATCATTAATCAATCACATTATGAAGCATATGCACTGAACAGTGTAAACACATGCACAAGCTAGTTTCGTTTCACTAGGTAAGAAAACTCAAGAATAATCCATGCATTTAAAAGATTGTAATGGTCAAAGGGAAAGAACTGTGTAAAACTGTAGCGTTTTTGGAAATTCGTCTATATATGGAGTGTGTGTGGCTCGTCCTCGAGGGCAACCACTTTGTAGCAATGTCTACATATTTACATCAGCATACGAAAAAGAAGAGGTTCCGCCTTGGAACGCACACTTACCAAAAGGCCGAAGGCCTGATGGCAAGTGGGGGCTTAAATCGATTTATGGCTAGCCAACCTCGCACTTACTCTTCCATCCCGTTTAAAAGTTTGTTTTATGAAACCACAATGCAAAAGCTAGATTTGAGACTTTAAAGACTTAAATTATCTAATTACTTCCCTTTCTATTTAATATATAGGGGAATTCATTACCTTAAATCAGAAAGATCCTATGCTTTTGGGGATTTTTTTTATAAACTTACTCCCCAACTGATAAAGTTTAACATCCCTAAAATGGTTAAATTTCCTGCATTGGGAGGTACAGGTGTTTTATCTAAGGGAGGGTAAATCCCATTATAAACAGTGTAAAACTTTCATTTTGGGTGAGTATAGTTTGATTGGAGACTAATGACAATTGATGGTATTAAGAACAAATGAATCAATGAATACATATGCGCTATGAACAAGAAACTCATAACTTCAAACAGCACTATACAGGCTAGCTGAGATAGCAGGGCAGCAACACAAGATACGGATAACTGTGGTTAGTCCGATCTCGGAAGAGCATGGTACACCACCTACCTACCCGAAGTACACTTGCTTGCTACAACACTTCTCATGCATTAGTGTAACGGTAGTCTATCTCCGTTCACTACCCATAGCTGGAGTACAATCAACTCCCAGTCACACTAAGCTGACCTAATACGGCGTATCACGACGCCCGCAGTAGTGCAACCAACCAGACCGAAGTCTACTATACAGGCCAGCTGAGGTAGCCGGGCAACAACACAAGACACGGGTAACTGTGGTTAGTCCGATCTCCGAAGAACGTGGTACACCACCAATATAACTCGTGTCCACCCAATGACAATAGTACTGACCAGTAAACTCAAACATGGTCAAAGGGAGACAACAATAGGAAATAAATGTTAAAAACTGAAATGAACTTACAATGGACAAACTTCACTAAAAATGAACCCTGTTACACCTACGATTTGAACATGTGTCCCAAACTCCCTTAAATTTACTCCTTCCATCGTATATGTATTTAGCTGCGCCTGAAGAAGCTAGAACTTACTTGTGATGAACACTGTTATATCAAACAATCTGAACATTAAAAAGGAACTCTTCATCAATATATCCAAAACGTGGATTATGTTCACAAACGACTCCACTAAAGCGTGCCATGCGCATACTAACAGGAAGTGTATGTTCTATCGGGAACGTTTAATCCGAGTTATTAAAAAAATGTTGTTATATTTTCGTTAACACAATCACTTCGCTCACAGCTGAAAATCTTTATATTAAGTGCTTAGCAAAGAATTCAAATTCCCGATAAACTGAATGGACGTGTGTGTGTGCTAGTGTCAACGTCAATAGAACTGTCACATTGGTTCCATTTCTGTAGTCCTACACTGTTTGCGTTTAAACTAAGGGGGGAGGGGGCGAGCATAACTATTGTCAGATGGCTGTAGTTTGTCCTATTTATACTTGCAAATGTTTTCTGAATTCTGATTTCAGAGAAGTAGGGTCAGATGTTTTGACTCAAATATTTACTGACATATGTTTGTTAGAAAATCTACATTATAGTCGATCAGTTAACACGTACATGTTAGTTAGTTGGCGTCATGGACCTGGTCAAACGATAGTATTGTTTAACTTTACAGCAAACAAACATAGAAAACAACTCGCTAGCATAGCCCAGCATATGCTTTTCTGTTGTTCGTCGCTTAGTAAATGGTTGTTTTGGATTACATGTCTATACAAAACAAACATGTTCTCTAGCTGAACTATCTGATCAGCTACACAGAGTGGCAATCTGTCTGCTTGATTTTGACTCTACTGTAGTATTGCTTATACTACATAATTACTATTATTATGTGTTCTGTCTGACGGACCAGTGACCTCTTCAAACTGACACAAGAGTTGTTAGATCCCTTTCTGTTTGGGACTTGACCTGTGAACCTTCCCAAGTACTCTCTAGGAGCTTTGAAGACCAACAGTCACAAGCCACGTAAGTTGACGTATTATAAATAATAGGTTTATACATGTATAGTTTGTATCCACCTTAGATGATATACGTGTAGCTACTACGAACAACCACAGCCAGGGAGGATTCATTTTCCGCCCACAGTACATCATCATCGTCATCATCATCATCATCATCATCGCTATCGCCTTCGTCGTCGTTGTCGTCATACATCATGATATTCAACGTAGTCTGCAAAATGTTATAGTAGCTATATAATTGGCTGTTATGTACCTTTAGGTATCAGTATGATTTCGGCATTTGGCCAATCTATAATTACATATAGATGTGTTAACACATGGGGTGGCGTGGGGCAATTTGTACCGCATCTGACTCGTAATCGTAGGTTCAGTTGTGAGTTCGATCCCCATCCAAAGTTCCGGTAGTTTCCTCAAGCAAGAAACTTTACCCTTAACTTTATTACTGGTTGGTTCAAGGAACGGACTCGAGAGAGATTTACAAATTCATTAATAGTTGTTTGTTTCGACAATATAATGCTGTTGGTATTTGGTCATTATGTGCATATTAAAGACACATGCATTTATTTGCTTTAGGATTTTTTTGCGATTTTTAATGATAATTACACAGGAAAAAACATCATAAAACAGTTTGAACTAATTGTTATCATACTTTTTGTAAAACTATTGTAATTTAAATGATTTCGCATGCATTTGGATTAATATCCATTGATTGAAATGCATACTAAACTAAGTTCGCGTGAACCGTAAATTAGGAGACCGGGTAATACGCAGAGAGACCGAGAAATAGTATCGCCCCTTAAATGAAGGGAAGTAACTTGAGGACAATTCAGTACTAGAAACGACTGTTGAAATTTGTCCTTCAGATCGGTAAAATGGCCAATTATGCGCGAAGGCTGGTATGTACTTCATTATTAGAAGTAACTTTGATTTAAATTAAAGTGTGTATGTCATACACTAGACACACTTTATAATTGCATTACACGTTTATTGTGTGGAAAGTTTCTTGCGAAATGAGTGCCGTTCGGATAGTGTATATTTCGGATATGCCAGAATATTACAAACGTTAAAAGTAGTCAATGTGAAATACAGATTACTTTCTGTCATTGAATGTTTGCGTTTATTGTTAATGAAAGACTATTTATTTATTCTGCTAAACATCTTCATGTTGCTTCCATGTTTTCAGGGCACTGGCCTGACTGGGATGAAGTTGGTAGAAGAACCACACACAGTAAGTTTACCATTAGAATACCTAGTACAATATGTGTAAAACGTTTATTTTGGTTATCATGAAATTCAAATTTATCTATGGGATATTGTGCCTGGAAGATAGTTTTGACATGTTGTAATATATACCTATATCCGTTTCATGCCTAACAATGCGACAGAGAGTAAGCCCCTATTCTTGGTCACCCAGATTACTGTTTAAAAACTGGATCTGAAGATATTTCAATTATGGATCTCCTAAAATTGCTCTCTGACAAAGTAACAAGGTGTTTGAGCGATCTGCAGGTAAAGACTGCAAGGTGGCTAACTGGTCCCTGTCAGTTACATGGTCAAAATGTGTACAGCCCCTCCTACAAATCAGCTACAAATCAAATCTATAATTCTGCTAATCAAATAATGTCAGGCAAATCACATACCTCACACAACCTAATACACTTGTGATCCTTGTAAATAGGGTATCACATTTAACTTTGATTTACACACGTGTGTTGATGAGACCAACATTATTCCATTACTACACCCTTTTAAACTAAAGCCACAGACATGTGTGATGTTGCGAAAAAGTGTGCTCATATTTGATGATTCAGTAAATTTCTATTTGAAAGTCAAAATAGCTAACAGAAAGCTTTCAATTTGACCTTACTACAAGTAGAATTCTGTCGTAATTTATTCCTTGAAAAAAAATTCCATTCACTAATTTCAATTCATAGATAGCATACCGTCGGAAATTGAAAATCCTTGTTTTTCTAACTAATTCAAGCAGTTTAATTGATGATTCAAAGATTACACATTACACAAAGAGCACAGCATTGTAAATTAAGTTACAAATAAGTTGAACAAGTGAAGGCCTGTTTCCTAAAACCTGAAGCTGAGGTGTAACACACTGTGACGGTATGACAAGGTGACATGTACATTGTAAATTGGAGTCTCATGCTCATCATGATAGGTTGTACCACAAGGTGACATATTAAAACCTTTCTTTTATCAATTCATACATGCAATTAATGTGATATTCTACTATATATTCATATTGTTTATCCTCAATCATTTACCAAAAGTTCCAGTAACCTTTGTCTGGCTTTTTTTGTGTTTGTACTAGAACAGAAAAAGGTTGTTAAGTACTATTGCTCGAAGTATTTTAGTCAGATTTGTGGCAAGCTATGTATGAGATTTTAAAATGTCTTGTTCTGCATTGACATTTATTCTAATCATTGTACTGATTACTGATAATAAACTCAGTTGAATTAAATGAATTTGAAACCGCCTCCTAGAAAGCCTAGTAGTAGAGTGCTGGCTTCGAGTGCGAGAGGTCCCGGGTCTAATCCCCAGTCAAGGACTGCGTCATACCAAAGACGTTATAAAAATGGTACCAGTAGTGTCCATGTTTGGCACTCAACATTAAAAAGGGAAATACTGGCTCTTTCTGAAGAATAAAGATAGGACAAAAAATGTAATGGATAAAATCTGAGATAGAAATCCTTCGAAGTCGAAGGTCATCGGCCATTGTGGCAGTAATGAAAAAACTGAATGGCCACGCAGAACCGACAAAAGTCGAACACTAAAAAATCAAAAGAATTTGAACATTTTGTTTCAGTTTTCCTGGCTAGAGATGCACTGAAATATGCATAAACTTCTCCAACCTAAATATAAGTAAATAGTGTTGATATTTTTTTTAAAAACACATGACTGAACATTTGTTCATTGGTAGCATCAAGCAAAAATCTCCTTCTTGAAGACCACAATATCCCACTAACAAATATTAATAAACCCTCTTTGCAATTGAAATTGGATGGCTGTTTTCTCTTCCTATAAAACATTGTTTTTGCTACCCAATAGATAAAAAGTCAAGTTTAGATATATGTCTTCTCTGCTTGCTGACAATTCTTATCAATGACTATTCTCTCATTCTTTTACCAGAAACTGAAGACTTTGTATGGGCACATATTCATGGTTCTCAAAAAGATGCCAGAAAATGCTGCCTACAGAATGAACACTGAAGCCATCGTCAGAAATAGATATGATATAGTGAAAAATGTAAGTACTCTTCTTTATGTATTTGACATTATTTCTTTGTATTGTGTGGGATTGTTGTTAGCTACAAACATTGGCAAGTACGGGTTACTGGTTTATTTAGCCTGGAACAAGAATTGGTTATTTGACTCCAGTGAAAGACTTGTACTGTTCAAATGGTCTTATTCTTATCCCACCATCAGCTTTAAGGAGTTTAAGCCAGAAAGCATCTTTAGGTTGACACTTAAAAAAAACACTTGCAATCAATATATACAAGCTTACTTTATTGTTTAAAAAAATCCATTTGACTTCGCAAAAAAAACATAATACCAAAGTGTTGATGTTTTTTTTATCTACTAATTATATTGATCCAGTGACCCAGCATACATGATTGACATGACATTATTCGCTCATCATCCAAGCATGCCACTATGCAACATAACATATTTAGCTTGGCAATTTGTAGCCAACTAGCTAAGCCAATTAGCTATAAACTGGAAAATGCCTTATGAAGAAACCAATATATTTTCATCCCTAGACAATTCAAAAACTTATAACCCCCCCCCCCCCCCCCCC
>ENA-OREC01001495-OREC01001495.1-marine-metagenome-genome-assembly--contig:-NODE-1495-length-11928-cov-12.573960_pt1 | contig 11928 bp, 5 predicted proteins | sample MGYA00248626_ERZ508543 | MGnify/ENA primary metagenome ERZ508543 (study PRJEB26211, sample SAMN05518279) | marine metagenome | isolation source: Puget Sound, Washington, USA | host: Bankia setacea... | reverse complement strand
ACATACTCATGCATTTAATCACAAAGAACACTTCCACATACTCATGCATTTAATCACAAAGAACACTTCTACATACTCATGCATTTAAACACAACCACAGTATAATCAATTAAGCATATAATATTTCAACATTATCTCACAGGAATAAGACTACTTCAATTTATTTCCAGAATTTCAGCGATTTTTGCGACCGTTTTCTGTTTTACATTTGACACAGAAAAAGACCACCTTTTATATCATACCTCGTCTATATTAGTCATAACAATGTATTATTGATTCTGTTAATACATTATATGATTCACTCTCGAACGTTGCTTATACAATTTACGTTTTTGTTATTAATAAAAGAGAGGCACTATTTGTTAGCCTCTGAAATTACACCAACACTATTGAGATATCCGTATAAACCGTTGAGATTGTATCCTTGTTTACTTTTAAAACATTGTTGAGCTTACCTGACTGGAATAAGTGAAAGCGTAAAACTGTCCTTCCAATAGATCGAACAAACGCAGTCCAAAACATAAGAGACTCAACAAACACAAAGTCTTCTTTAAATTATATTAACATTAAATAAAAACAGCATGCACACTATTCCCCTCCCGCCTTCGCGAAAATTGAAAACAGAGCAAACAGCTGCGGACAAAAGTAAACAAGCGTATTACGTACAATGTGTGACGTTTTCAAAATCTGAGCAAACAAACACGTAACTTGATTAAACCTGAACAAATAAGGATATGTTTTAAAGATTTGAACGCATGGGTAAAGTTAAGTTCCTCCGATATACATGTAACCCCGCTTTGAGAGATTTAGTATAATTCAAAATATCATAAAACGAACTTGCATATCTTTAGTTATATACTGTGTATTGGTTGTCGTCATTATCATCAACTGCTGACAATCGAATGTTTTAAAACGTTGTAGATAAAATTAAAAAAAACAGAAGTGAGCGTAAAGTAGCTGCACATTGTTTAAGATGGTTGCTAAGTTAATAATTCCATTCTCACACTTTAAGGTAACACAAATAACAAGCCACACATTCTGACATAACTGTAACACCACCAAATATATAAAACATAAGCGTGAGCAAAATCAGGTTCATCTATACATAAATCATAATACATCCATACATGATATTAAATCAGTCTGTAAAAGTTGAATCCTTATACTGAACAACCGCTTTTAATTCTTCAACGTATCAGGATTACGTCTCAAGTATCGTGTGTTTGTAATACAGCTAACTTCGGTTTATACGTTTCGAGCCATAAACGAGAAAATTAAAAAAGAAAAAGCCACTAACAAGTTTTGAATTTAATTACAATGTATATCTAAATAAAAATGCACATTTGAACTGCTATGTACAATGAATGTATAGCTTATAATCCCGATTATCTCCAAACGATATGTTAGAACCGCTGTTTCAATATGTTTTACGGACACTTAAGTTTTAAGGACACCGTTTATAGCGGTCACTGTTAAAAGTACGTTTCATAACACCCAAAATGTATACTAGGCAAAATATAATAAGGCTTATAAACGTTTCTACAATGATGATAACATAACTTTGAAATAGTTAAATTCAACAATAACATCATCTGTAGTAGGGAAACGCAACACAACCTAATTAACAACAACAACAACAACAACAGCAACAACAACAACAACAACGAAGCCAAAAAGTCTAAACACTATCACAACTAGACAAAAACAATAATAACAACAACACATCCAAAACTAACAACAATATCAGTAGCAACAACATAAACACAACATTAGCAAACAACATACTGCAACGCAAATAACCTGAAAAAGCAACACACAGCAGACTCACACAACAACATCGCGCCAACGTTTCTTTTTAATTAAAGAGTCTCCGTTTATTTAGTAACTGTATTAGAATTGTGCCCACATATTGGAATCACTATCAAGGTTTTAGTTTACAGATGTAGCATGAATAGAAAAGTAGCATTTGAAACAGTGTTTGGCTTCTTTTTGTCTTACTTTCATTGCAAGTGAATAGGTTTAGATCACAAGAGAAACACTTATTTGCAGAGTATACTTTCTTCGACAGTCTGATAAGTTAATCTTTCAGGTCAAAGCAATGCTAGAGTTCTTAATTGGCCAATTATAAATCATATTAACAATAGAAACTTCAATCTTAATGACCTTTTACAACTTGCAAATCAAAGCACTTCAAATCTGGTACATTGTATGGATCAACTAAAATGACACTTAGCTGGTCAAATGGCCCATTTTTAAGTTGAACGCCTTAAGGTTTTGCGTCCATTGATGTCGGCAATTTTCGTCTCTGTTCGTCAGCGTCCGTTAAAACGATATATCTCTTTTCAAGACAAAAACGAGCACTCAGGTTTAGAGAAACTGTGGATATTCATGCAACTCAAAAATTGTATATGTTTCTTCATACGATAGGTATGCCTTAAACAGTCAACTTGGCGCACCACGAATAATCAAAGCACAGCAGGCTCTTTAGTATTCACTGCTTGAATGATATGTATCGGTTGGTAAATGTGATTGCATATAAAAGCGAGTACGGCCTAACTACTTTCCTACAACTTCATTATTGTCGTAACACTATGCCTTGCTGTTAATGAACTACTTTGTCTGAAGAGTTGGGGAACGCAAAGTCACCAGTTCAGTTTCGATAAACGTTTAAGTATGTTGACTCAGTGTCAAATGCAAAACATACACCACACGATGTGTTTGAACCGCTGTTTCAATATTTTTTATGGACGTTTCCGTTTTAAGGACACAGTTTATAGCAGTCACTGTTAAAATGTACGTTTCATTATACCCAATTTGTACCCCATAATACCCAAAATGTACCCCATAATACCCAAAATGTACTCCATAATACCCAAATTGTACCCCATAATACCCAAAATGTACCCCATAATACCCAAAATGTACCTCCATAATACCCAAAATGTACCCCCATAATACCCAAAATGTACTCTATAATACCCAAAATGTACCCCATAATACCCAAAATGTACTCCAGCTTTATATGACTTTTATAGCCGCAACAAAAACGACATCCATAACACAAGGTGATCAAATTACCTACCGCTGTTAAATTACCTACCGCTGTTAAATTACCTACCGCTGTTAATTTACCAACCGCTGTTAAATTACCTACCGCTGTTAAATTACCTACCGATGTTAAATTACCTACTGCTGTTAAATTACCTACCGCTGTTAAATTACCTACCGCTGTTAAATTACATATCGCTGTTAAATTACCTACCGCTGTTAAATTACCTACCGCTGTTAAATGACATATTTAGCACATGAATGATTCTGAAAGAGTAGAATTTTGGAACTTTTAGATATTTAAATGATATGGTTTACTATTGACAATCGTGATTCTTTACAGATAAACATTTAACAAGGAGCTGTGACACTTATAGTTAAATATATCAATTGTAAATTGGTCCTTTATAAGTCCGTCCTAACACACACCTACAAGAACATTATAACGACCAAACCAGGAATGCATGACTATATCACACTGTATAGTCGTATCAGAGTGAACTTCTTTCATTAAGACCACTCGATATTTAGACCTGTTCAATATTAAGATCACATACATCCGGTCCCAGAATGCATTTTGTTACAGTTGCGTCTCGCTATTAAGGCTTTTTCAAACAATTCACTCTGAAGACAACTGCTACTTTGGTTAAACGCTTGATTGATTAACTTTAATGATTTAGTTGTAAAGGTCAATGCTAAAGTGTAAAAACAGCAACTTACTATATCTTCAAATACATCAAGGCTTATATAATCTTCACATCATCAGTATTTGGATAAAAATGAGTTTCTTAAAATAAAAATTCATGTACAATTATTCTTTGTGGTGTATACATGATACATGACTTATTTCCCTCACCGTTTTGAATTGTTTGTTTGACACAAAACCTCAATAAAAAACCGCGACTAATAAACAATTATAACTAAGGTAACTTACACGTGAGTTTATACTGGCATTTATATCCAAGACGATAAAAAACGGTTATCCGAACTACATGTATAGTCTCAAATCTACCTACACCTTTTCTACCTTTAGTCCATACACATCTTTCTCTTTAGTTCTTTTCTAACTTTAGTCTTATGCCATTATTTAACATTGTATTTGTGTTTAAATAGTTCGCTTTAGCTAATGATCTATTTAACAGACTTTCGGTAACGTGATATAGGTGAACATAGATCTACATTACACTCGTAAATGGAATGACACCGTGGCTAATTTTAAGTACAGTTTTGAAAGTCAAAGTTAGGCTAGCACTCGTATATCTACGTGTGAAGTTAAAATACACATACCAACCCTCTGCTGTTATTTACCGATTTGGCATAAACAAACGAAAGTGATTGTATGCTATATTTGTGTTTATTATTTAAAAACTCGATATAAGTATTAGAGTCACACGAGATCATTCACTTTGTTTAACGTTTTAAGATTGGATTTCAGTCTTGTTGACTTCATTGACTTTGAGAAGGTATTAAAGAAGCCCCACACAGAAACTAAAGTACTTGAACATAATACACCTTCAAACCAGATCCCTTAAACATGAATCACTAGTCCGTAATTTAAATATTTGAGAGCTCTTGAAATTTGCATAATGACACCTTCAACACGATAATTGACTTTTATTGTAAGTTTGAACATCTGTGTTTGTTCTCTAGAAATTAACATCGATCTGGGAAAATGAAAACTAACCGAAGTAAAAACGATAGAGACGTCGACAACCAAGTGATGCATGATTTTTTGGGCACAATTTCTTGTAGACAACAACAACAACAACAACAACAACATCAGCAACATCATCAGCAACAACAACAATAAAATAACGACAACAACGACCACAGCCATTATTATTAACTACAGTTATAACAACAACGTAAAATAAAGCGTTTACCATAGATATATAGATAAGAGCAAACGTATAAACAATCCAAATAGCATGGATATATTGTTCCACTCATTTCTAAACGTTCTTAACATGTAAAACCACACAAACACTCTACTACTTCCCGTAATATATTGAGTGGTTCAAAGACAGTGACAAGACAAGTAACCGAATAAAATACAAGTAACCAACACCTTACCTTATATCAGACTCATGTCGCTTGGTTCGACTGTCTGTTTTTGAGAAGCTCTGTCGAAACATAAGTGTATCTAATTAACCAGTCTAGGTTGCACGAATTTTCTTTTGTTAATCATCGTATTCAATATACTTCAATACTCACTCATACACAACGAACGCCAAACTAGAAGCATCAACATCGATATGACAACAACGTTATTGACGAACTGACGTCACAAACCGGATGACGTCATGACGTCACAAATACAGTTACAGCGGCACCGTGAAGAACCCCAACCACAGAAAAGTGATGTTAATTAAGAAAGCTTTACAAACAAACAAAACAAATGCCAATGTATTATTAAACGTCAGTAATTACGAAACACTGAACACATATACAGTTTTGATGATATAGAGTAAAGTACGACGGGTAATGTCATAACAATAATTGACAAAGTATTCAACTTACGTGTGATGCCATAGTCATTATTTCGGTTTTATTTCCAGCAAAAAGAGAAACGTAAAGGAAAAATCGCGGTTCTATTAACGCTTCTTTTTATTTTAATATTTCTCCAATTTGATAACAGAGGCGTGAGGAATCGAGAGCGTACATGCTATCCATCCTATCTGATTTGATCACAGCAAGACTATGTATCTACCAAACACTATAATTGCTCCGTGGTTCGTGTAGTTGGCTTTCTTACAAGTCAATATTCCATTTTCGAGATAATTGTCAACATTTAGTCAGTGACGATAAAATTGACAGAAGACTGCGATATCTGTTTACTAAAACTAAATGTAGCGAACAAAGTCTATGAGCAAATAAGCATTAATATAAGTGGCAACAAGTCATGTATTTTCGCGATCCTTTTTTCCGTTTACCCAACTTTGTAAAGAGTGAAACCTCAGTCTAGATTTTGCAATTTTGTTTATGGCAATCACGCTCAAAATCGTTCCTGGAACAAACCAGTACCATATTATGTGGATCAACAGCCTTGCTTAAGGAAACAACATGAGCCTTTGATGGGATTTGCAAGATGACGACAACAACAACAACAACAGCAGCAGCAGCAACAACAACAACAACAACAACAACATCAGCAACATCATCAACAACAGCAACAAAAATAATAACAACAAAAACAACAGTAACACCGCCACCACTAACAACAACACCACCACGACCAACTCCACCAATTAGAACAACAAACAACAGCAGCAGCCACAGCAGCATTAGCAGAAGTAACAACATCATCAACATCATCATCATAATCAACCACAACAACAACCACAACAACAACAACAACAACTTCAACAACAACAAGAAATACACTACAGCAACAGAGTCTTGAACAGTTAACCGCGAATTTAGTTGCAACAATTGATTTACAGTAACATATGTTAAAGTTAAATACCAAGAGAAAAGTCAATATTTGATATTTAAGGATACCGTTCCTTTCTTCAGTAGTTAATGTAGCAAAGTACACCTATATACAAATGAATCGTTATGATAATAATTGGTATAGTCTGAATTGAAATACCAATAGTTGAAATCGCCCTAGCGTGTTTACAAATTCTTTGAAAGTTAGAGTGTCTTGAGAACATTGTTTGCTTTTAAACTGCGCGTATACTTATAGTGATCCATATTCAGTCGACGTAATTCATATCTAAAATAAATAGACACAATTTTAAATCATTTTTAATATTGGTTGTTGAAAGATTTGCTGATATTTGATTCAATAACTGGCAAATCAAAATGTACACACAATATATACCTGTATAGCCAAGCCATCCGCGGCCTCATCCCATACGTCACTTCCGGAGCAGACGATAACGTAATATCAGATAACGATGACGTCACATCCGGTAACGAATATCGCCTCGTGCTGGATCCATTATTTCCTATGTCTAACAACGTATCGTCAGAATAACTCTCCCTCTCTAATCTACCAGGTGACCCCTCAAATACGATAGAAGGGAGCGTCTGTGGTGGGTACCTTTTTATCGGTGCCACCAACTGAGTGACGCTTAGTTCCATATCTAGGAGTTTCAAACGACTTGTGCGTGGAAACGAACTGATTTTCCGAAATTGCAATTGTTACAATAATTTCTATTTGTCGGAAAAAACCTGCCTCTCTAAAGTTACACCACGTTTATAGTTCTTAAACTAAATACAATCTGTTAACGATTAGTCATACGGCTTTAACACATAAGGACATAAAGCTGCTGTCATAGGAAAGTTCGTGTATGGTTACGCAGTTTACTTGTACAGTTGACCATCAATGTTGTCATAGAAAATCGCGAGTTTAAAAATAAATTAAAGGAATTCATGGAAAATGTGTCAATAAACGGCTAACAACGTCGTTACTTTGGCAAATTATTTACACCAATGAATCCGAATGTTGCTCATTCTCAATTATGCGAGTTCCCTGATTTCGGGTGGCTTACGGACATTGTCGAAACTACTAACGTAACTAACCCTTGCGAAATGAAAACCACACACATACATCACGTCAATATGCGATGATCTCTGATTGTTTTATCACATGTATTCATTTTTCAAATCGCAAATTTAAAGTGCGAACCGTTGTTATCAAACATTCTTCCGTTCACCCATATTAAAGTGTGTGTTTTTTCAGTCAAGTAACTTAGCGATGACGATGGTGTTGATGATGATGATGACGACGACGACTACAGTGACTATATATTCAAGTTTCATTAATAATAGACATAACCAGATTAAGGGAAGCCTGTACTACCACCACTGCAATGCTTATCAGACTGCATATTTGTGTAAATGTTGTTTTTTCAATCCTGGCTTAGAAAGAAATAACTCGATGTAGGATAAAGAATTTTGGTCGTATATCGATAACTTTCAATGATAAAGTCAAACATTACCTATTAATCTAAATACACTGTGTCCTGCTCTAAAGTGAATTATTCTAAACTGCCTTAAAAACACATTTACAGTAATTTATATATTACTCTCGTGCTTGCCTTTGTGCGGTAATAGTTTGTAAAGAAGTGTTTATGGATTCTATATCTGTTGACACAAACAGTTGACTTGTTTCAATAGTTTTTGACATAGACAAATGGTGATTTAAAATTCCGGTGATGTATTGGCGTTTCAAAACGTGTAAAGGTATATAGTTTGCGTTGAAAACAAACTAGATAATGCAGTTTTATTAGATCTATTTTCAGTTTTGGGGAAGTAGTTCTATTCAGTGAATTGATTACCTAATGACAGAATTCTTGGCAAGACACACATGTTCTATGGAAAAGACTCTTGTACCTTATATATGTGACAACATACACTAATTGCCACGCGTTCATTCGCTGAAAATACAGTCACGCAATAACTCGGAGTATGATGTATGGTACAAACAAGTTAGAATGTTAGCTTAAAGTCGCCCTATCCTTCCCAATTAATACATTTCATAAAAACGATATGTTAAGGAATGAGCAGACACATATCATGATAAATGCTTCTAATGAAGGAATCTATGTTGAGTTTTTAAGAAAAAACAACACAGCCTTGGTTTACCTATTTTCAAATTGCCGACAAGTACTAAACATCTATTAAGACTAACCCGTAAATATTATTTGTGACGATTTCAGTATATGATAATTAGTTGTCTATATCTTCCACAGAGGCATACTTTCGTAAGCACTGTGTGGCTATGAAGTACAGATGATTGTGTAGTCGACTTTTAAATTACAGTGATTCGTCAATGAAGCATGGTCAATAGTGTAAGAAGGAATAAATTATAAGAAGTTTTATCTTCGCTTTATAACGATCTTGTGCTAACGTGCTGTTCAATCACACTTAATAAGTGTATCACAGGCAGAAATACGGTAAAAGACAAGGTAAAACCGCAGTCATCAGTATAACATACGCAAACTAACGATAACAGACAAGGTAAAACCGCAGTCATCAGTATAACATACGCAAACTAACGATAACAGACAAGGTAAAACCGCAGTCACCAGTATATCATACGCAGAAATACGTTGAATTAAAGGGAAACATTATAAATAAGTTTAGTAAAACTAAGAAGATGCATAAACGGTATTACTTATCTAATCAACGTCAAACCCTTTACATTACGATCACCTTCGTTCTTCCACTAAACCGGTCTTTCTGTTGAAGGGATCTATTTGATTGCGTTTCTTAAACTGTGTCAAGTAGAATGACACACATACTCGAAGTGAATTAAAATGAAATGATACAATTCATAGAATTAAAACAGACACAGTATTCACCAAAAGAAAACCTTTATTACACAAGGTATTATATTGAGCAGTTTCCAAAGAGGTCCGTTAAAGTACATAAGTACACATTCCTCGACTACTGTTGTTTAAACGAATGGGGGATTTACTGCTTAGTTCCAATAATATGCGAAAAGGCAGAAATGAAAATATTTTATCGATAAACACTTAAAGAACGTTTTCGATTTTGATAAGGATTTGTTCATATCTTATATTCAATGATTAGTTATAGCGGTAAAAATATTGATTCAAAAACCATTTTAATTTATATTCTCAACTACTTGATAAGTATGTACATGTACAATGACAGGCGGTTAGAAGAGCACATCGTCAAAAATATAACAGAGCAGCGTCAAGGTAAGGAACAGTTCATTAAGAAGATCGTGTAGATACTAATACCAGCTTGTCTAAGGACAGAGTTTACCGTAGAGGTATATGTAATTACCGGACCAGTTGAACCTAACACTCGCTCTTTTACCCAACTATGAACGATAGATGGATTTAACCAATGTAGAAAAAACACATGACTTATTGGGTAACTGGGAATGCATAAACGAAAGACAATGTGGTTTTAGATAAACGAGTAATTGCAGGAATGAATGAATGAATGAATGAATGAAAGAATGAATGAGAGAACGAATGAAAGAACGTCCGAAAGAACGAACGAAAGAGCGAACGCACGCACGAACGAACGAATTATGCTCTAATATTTGTGAACTTTGATCATTGAAGTTTTTTATAAAGAACGGTGCTCGCAGAATGTGTTAGACTTAACTATGTATACACGACTACTGTATAGATGACGATTCAAATGAACTATTTTAAATGAGCACCTGAGCATTGTACACATATTAATAATGATGTTTAACTAGTTTACGTGTACATAAATATTGCACAAGTGTTCGATGTATCGATGCAAGTCAGGTAACCGCCAAAAAACTTAACAACCAAAACTATCAACAGCACAATAACGGCTACAACTAATCCGAATAACGTTTCCAAGCGTATTGTTTTGTACGAAGTAAAAACATATTATTCCATCTTGCCTTGCTATAAATATTCTGACACACGCGTGAAATAAAAGAAATTTCAAACGTAACCACAAACCAAAACGATCTTCTATGACAGCTTTCGCGATTTAAATATTTACGCAGGATACAAATGATTCGGAAAAAAGTTTGTTGTATTTATCAAATTGAAACTATTTTTTAATTAAACTACATTTCTTTGGTGCATTATATCAGTTTACTCATTCACTATAACTATGCATCATAAACCTAATGAATCATGATAAACGAAACCCGAAATAAATTCACAAAATCCTGGATTAATTTCCAACTAATGTTCCAAGAAAATATCTTCTATTTACACTGTTAATCCAGGCCACTTAGAATAAGAAATGATTTTTCAAAACACTCTGGAATGATTTCAAGTTGTTTTACTGTCCATTAAAATAAAAAGTTTCCAATTTTATCACTGTAAGGCTGTTCACATAAATATTTAAATACTTTCATATCATCGCCCGCGTGCTTAAATAGCCCAATCTATTGGTTTTTCTACTTTATTAGTATCATTTAAAGCTGGACTTAATGTTGTGTTTGCAATCAATAAGGGAAACTTCTGTTTTGTCCTGCTCTTGTATTAAGCTCCGGGCTTGTTTTTGTTATTTAAGGATATTTGAACTCGAGCAGTTGCGTACACAATTCAGCACGGTTAACTTGATATCCGGAGAGAAAATCTTTCAGTAAATAGGCGTCTATTAAGAGGGGTTTATTGAATTGGTCTATCGACTCTTGAGTCTAAACCCCAGTCACCAGTTTTCGTGAATAATCGTAGAAGGCACGTTGCTATATATGTGATAAGCCCGGTTTTCTGATCTTTGTTTTAATTGGTCCACGGACGTTGACGAAGTTGCACGAAATGCCAAACTGAACAAATATCTTGGTAAGACCTTTCAAAGACATCTCTTCTGCAGGAGCCGCAATCAATAGTACATTCAGCGTTGGTTAATTTGTTGAGCCCGATCTTTTCTGGAGTAATTAAGTGTAAGTATGCATCTAAATAGTGTGTTAATTCCTTTTGAACGTGAGCGTCGCATGGGGCCATCGCCCTTTAGCTAAGATTTTAAATTAAATCGCGTGCTTTTCGAAGAGACGTGTAATGAAATGTGACGTCATGACATGCCTACGTAAGTTGCAGACGAGATTAAATTATTAAATGATGGTTTGTACATGTATTATATTGTCGCTATTATGAAGATATGCGACCATAAAATGCCACAGACACGTTTAAAATATCAAAAGAAAATCCCGATAAAGAAACTAAATGTAGATCTATATAAGGGTATACAACCAATATGTACAGTCCAGCTGCATCTATATAAGGGTATATAACCGATGTGTACAGTCCAGCTGCATCTATATAAGGGTATACAACCAATGTGTACAGTCAAGCTGCATGTATATAAGGGTATATAACCAATGTGTACAGTCCAGCTGCATCTATATAAGGGTATACAACCAATGTGTACAGTCCAGCTGCATGTATATAAGGGTATACA
>ENA-OREC01001494-OREC01001494.1-marine-metagenome-genome-assembly--contig:-NODE-1494-length-11929-cov-13.144195_pt1 | contig 11929 bp, 6 predicted proteins | sample MGYA00248626_ERZ508543 | MGnify/ENA primary metagenome ERZ508543 (study PRJEB26211, sample SAMN05518279) | marine metagenome | isolation source: Puget Sound, Washington, USA | host: Bankia setacea... | reverse complement strand
TTAAAATTAGCTTTAGTTTAAATAGGTCAATCACTCGAAGACCGCTTACGCCGTCGAAAACCTGCTAGACGGGGATACAACATAATGTAGTGTGTAAGCATTAACGGTATGTCTCGCCAAAATCCAATGTGAAGAAAACTACCTCATCATGTCACCCATATTCCTCAACTGCCATTCAAAAAGTTATAAAAATGTTTGTGTTGTCGTTTTGAAGATTAAATGTTTTTGTATCCTGCATGGCCCTATTATCGGCCACTAGAATTAAGGAAATAAATATAGCAAAACTACCAACTTAGAACAACAAACAAAACAAAGAGCAAACAAAGAAAAAGCCAAAACTTCATCAATAATAGCTAAAACCCAACCATGGCACAGGCCACCACTTCTTGACTTCAGCAGCAGCAACAACTCTAAGACATTTCAGACATGTGACAGTGAAAGGTTGTCCAATATTTCAGAGGATAACATTTGTTGTGTTTGTAAAAAACTATCACTTGATGCTATGCATTTATTATACACTGTTGAATTTGTAACCTGGGATCAATGTGACAGATGCAACCACAGGTCACACCTAAAGTACTGTTCTAAAGTCAAGAAGTTGAGGAGAAATGAAAGTTTTTACTACCCTCTTGGCAAAAATTATTGTCAAAATGTTAATTTATTATCAAAAACGAGAAAAATGGTTTCAGTTGAAAGTTAATATATTGTTATTGTAGTATTACGTTGGAAGTTTAGCCGAGTTGCATATTTCTTGTCTGGGAATATTTTACCATATCATCGTCAACAAACCTAAGGCCGCATCACCATATCTATCTAAAGTGCTGTAAACTGTTATGCAAGTGTGTCAATTCATGTTTTTGCATGTTATTATAATAAAAAATAGTTTTGTTCTGTTACACAAGTCAAGATGTTTACATTCCTTTATTTGTTTTTTTAAACTGGATTGTTTCCTTAGATCACCGATAATAGAGTACACCAGGATACATTAAAGCAGATGATAAAGGATAGATTCTTACATTTCCTTATTATACAAAGCATATACATTTGTAGCAGGTTATTTTTTGACGTTATATTGCAGAGGACAACTGAACCGGTCTGTACTGCAGTCTACCCAGGTGCTGGAGGAAACTTCAAGTTTCCGTATTGAGAAGTTTGGACTGCCACTACCTGTACTAATCACAGAAGCACTTACCTACGCTGATAGTACGTTTCTTTCAATAACTTTTGATCATTTTCTTACAGTTTATAGACAAATGAAACATTGATTAGAACTTCCTTTACTAAACAATTAAGTATGACAAAATTCATTGATTTGCAACATCCAAGTATTCTATGACTTTTGGCAATGGGGAATATTGGTAGAATCTTTATGATATAAATGTTAGAATACTGTACTGTAACTGTAAATAAGAGTTTTTCAGTTAAAACAAATACAAATATTAACATTTCTTAAATAGAAAGCCTAAAAATGCACAAGTTGACAATACTGATATCAATACATTATTTTATCTTCAACAGTGTAGCTGTTTCCTGCAATAAGACCGATAGGGAAACATTTTGCTATCTATGAATATTATTTTGTTGTAGAATCTACTTGTGTAAGTGTTAAAACAGAAGAATCTGGATGGGCCTGGTTGGTTGGTGGAAGAAAATTATTTGTATGGCGGTATAAACAAGCACCTGTCGGAAGGGTATGTACCTTTTTACAGCTTTTAAATAGTCAACTTAATAGAGAGATAATTAAATTTCAAATGATTCATTCCAACCTGTAACAAATATGTGAAGATTTATACTGCTTATGATTAACAGTACAACCCCTCTAAACCAAACCTGGTCGGGACCAGATAAAAACGCACCCTAGAGATCGTTATCTGATTGAAGCCACAACAGATAAGGGGTGTGAAAACTTTGTGTAATTGTGTCAACACATGTATTGTTAAAATAATGAAGGTGACAACAAAATTAAGGTTGTTCGGTTTTGAGGGGTAAGATAATGTTGAAATTGGTTGGAAATAATAGAAAGCTTGTTCAGTTTCAGTAATACAGTTTACCGGGATTTTTATACAATGAAAATAGAAGGTAAACATTCGGGACCTAGGCAATTGTTCTGTATCGAGGAAATTCCTGTTTACCGAGGTTCCAGTTTTGAGGGGTTCTACTGAACATCTTTTCTATCTTTCAGAATATTTTGTGTAAGGAGCTGACCTTACCTCCCAGTGACCTTGCTCATAGTGCAGACCGTGTTTGTGTCATACCAAGTGGTGGAGATAGTCAAACAGCTTCATGTGTAGCTGTATCACCAGAGGGTGTGGTCAGGTACTGGTCAAACATAGCCTATGAAGCATCGTCCATGGAAATCAGTGCCGAGTTGAAGGGGGAAGAGTGTGACACTGTTGTAAACTTGTTTGTAAGTAAAACTGTAAACTGTTTGTTTGGTCAGATTGTTTTACATATTCTTCAACATTTGAATACTGTTTGATTTGTTCTACCTTTTGTTTCTTGATAATATCTATTCATTTTTTATGATCCTGACTTTTTTTTAGATGTATTGTCTTTGTGTTTTAATAACTCTTGTATTGATTGTGTTCTTAGTTTCACTTTACTTTTCAGCCATATGGTTGTCTCCTAGCAACTACTACAAGTTCTTTAATTGTAATCTCAGCTACCCCAGGCCAGGTGAGTGTCTGCTCTGTTCTTTTTCTGTACATTCATTCACATGAGAGCATTCCATGATATTGCTTATAGAAACCACTTTGTTTGCAGACTACATTGTTTTAATATCTGTCCTGATATGATATAAAATTTCATGTATTTTTTTTGTTAAGAAATTCCTTAACTTAGGGTAGCTCCTAAGATGAGTATATACAACCTTCTCAGGCTATATATATCTAAAAGTTGTCAGATACCAGTTAAAAAAGGCAGATATAACGATATTGTTGAAGGATTAGTTTTGAGTATTCAAATTATCTGTTAGCAATGTTAAATACTAATATATAACAAAATTGTGTTTAGTCAATTTACCTCTACACTTATACTTATTAGAATTTTACTACTCATTATCCTATCGTCCATGCTTATAAATTACAGAATTCTGTGACATGTCATGCCTTGAAGTCGGGACAAGGCATGTTCTCTGGAATTGGAAGGAGAATGTCGTCACTGATATTTGGTGGTGGGCAGGGACAGGCTACTGGAGTGGTACGTACGCATGTTTGTTATAGGTGATAACTTATTCTCTATATGTGTACGAGTTTATTCTCTATATGTGTACGAGTTTATTCTCTATATGTGTACGAGTTCACTCCCTTGTTGATATAAGTATTAGTATATGTATATATATCTAAAAGCCTTAAGATTTAAATCCTAATTTAATTGCCTACCTTAATGGGAAAGCACTCTCTTAACCATAACCAGAGTTATCCCTCAAAATAAAAAGAGTGAAAAAGTACAGTTATTCACAGACAACCTGATAGTAAATTACTTGAAGTGTTGTTACTGTTAATAGTTCAAGTGTTGTTCATATAAGTTATTAATTGTAAGAGTCCACTCTCCTTCTGTTTATATTCAGCCCCTACAATCAGTGATAGCAGGTCATCATGAGGAAGATGAGAGACCATTCTATGTACTGTCTGGTATACATCTGCACAAGTGGGTTGTAGGAGACTACAATATGGAACGGGTAAGTTATACTGTGACACTTGCATATATAAGTATGTTTTATTTCAAATGTGAATGAATGATAACAAGAAAATTTAAATATACCAATGTCATGTAATTAAAAAAACAACAGATGTGTGGATGGCCATTGCCGTGTAAACAAAAAAAACTTCTAAACCAGACTCCCTCTAAACTAAAGTTCCCTCTATACCAAGCATGACTTGTCATCCCAAATCTACTGATCCCTATATAGATAAACCCTTTAAACCTGAATACTCTCTAAACTGACCATTGTCTGGTCCTTTAAACCTGAATACTCTCTAAACTGGTCATTGTCTGGTCCTTTCAACCTGAATACTCTCTAAACCGATCATTGTCTGGTCCTTTAAACCTGAATACTCTCTAAACTGGTCATTGTCTGGTCCTTTAAACCTCAATACTGTCTAAACCGATCATTGTCTGGTCCTTTAAACCTGAATACTGTCTAAACTGACCATTGTATGGGCCTTTAAACCTGAATACTCTCTAAACCGATCATTGTCTGGTCCTTAAAACCTGAATACTCTCTAAACCGATCATTATCTGGTCCTAAGGGAGTTCGGTTTAGAGGGGTTTGACTGTATATCAGCTATGGTTGTTAAATGTTCAATCAAGCTCTCAAAATTTATACCCACATATTTCGAAAGGCATTCTCATTGCTTGGTATCATTTTTTATCACAACCTATTTGTGAAGATGTAAATATTCTGTCAGTGATTGAGTCAGTTGTAGATTTGTGAGAATATGTTGGACACTGTGCTCTCTGGCTGCTGGATTTAAGAGTGCTTCTATGACTCATATGGTTGCTCTTTAATTTCAGTTTCTGTATCAAGTGGATGTGGACAGACTGTTCCGTGAATCTCTAGCTAAAGTAGTCTGGGTAAGCAATAACAATTAATTTCTGAGGCCAACATGGTTCTGTAGTTATTAAATATGAAAAAAGGAAGTGTGTATTGATAGCAAGCTTTGTTTCATAATTATGTTAACCATTTTTAATTTAACAGCACTCAATACAGTTAAAAGTAGTTTAATTCTTGTACATTATATGATTACAGTTCTTTGCTCTTCATTAATTGTCACACTAGTTTATCTAGCATGCTTAGTTTAGAAAGGTTCCTACTCTTTAATGATTACAATTAGTGTGCATAAGTATGAGACTGATAGGTATAGCAGTTCACAGGATACCATCTGATTAATGCAGGTATTATATATGTTGTATTGTAGAACAAAGATGCCATACAGATGACCCAGTTGACCACTTGGCTCCTAGACATGCAGCAAACAAGGTCTGTATAGCAGCTAACATAGAAAGAACATTATACTATAGAAATTGTGTGGTTAGGATAGCAAAACTATTTTGAAGCACAGGAAATCAAGTGTTTGAAAATTTAACATTCATAAACTCAATCAGTCTATTGTGAATTTTGCTCACTGTTAAAAGGGAAATGTTTGAATGAAAAGTACAGTGGAACCCTTCTAAACCGGAACCTCAGTAAACCAGAATTCCCTCGAAACCGGACAAATATCTAGGTCCCGAATTTTCAGCCTCTATTTTCATTGTATAAAAATCCCGGTAAACCGGAACAACACTATTTTACCCCTCTAAACCGAACAACATTTTTTGTCATTTAAATTGTTTTGACAATACATGTTTTCACACCCGTGACCAGTTGTGTCAAACTTAAATAACGATTAACCATTTCCTAAAACCCCTCTAAACCGGAAACCCCTCTACACTGAACTTTTATCCGCTCCCGACTAGGTTCGGTTTAGAGGGGTTCCACTGTATTCACAAAATTGACATTACATGTATTTGGTTCAATCCCAAGTTGAAAACTGTGCATGTTGTATGATATTTTTATTTTTATTTAAATTTCCAAAGCTTTTGGGGGGGTAGCTTTAAGAATGATATTCCTTTTACATAGAAGTTTACACTAGTGGTTGCAACTTTGAATTGTAGGTAATACGTGACTGTTGCATACTTTGTTACCTTTTTATAATCAAAGATTTATCCTTATCAGCTAGAAACCATTTTGTCAATATTTGGAACAAGTGAGTATAATATTTGTCCATACTGGTGTCATGTGTATTATTGTGTATTATTGTGTATTTGAACAGAGATGGAATTGTTGTACTTGGTGCTGGTATAGACAATGAGTCACATCCTCAGCTTCACTATGCAGTGGGTGAGTAGTTACTGACACAAACAGTCTTTACAAACAATTATAGAAGATAATATTACTTTTATCTTCAGACTTTTATGATTTCAAGGCACAACAATACCACTCATCCTACTGCCCTGACAAGTGATTTTACATGCAGCATAAGTTGGAATTTTGAAATAAAAAGATAATGTAGTTTGCTTGTTATTATCATATATCATGAGCAGAATAAGTAGAGATATGTAGAATTTCTGTGTCCTGGATATTCATTTTCTCTCAAATATTTACATAGCCAAAATACTAGGTTGAAGTGTTCTGTGTTGTTTCTTTTTTCTAGTCAGTTAAAAGAGGATATTTCTCAAGCATAATTCAATATTTTCTTAAACATAGGTCCTACTTTTAAAGTCGTTGATAATCTCCTACTGTTATAACTTGGTTCCCTGTAGTAAGAGCCATTATGCTACGATACTTTCAGCTACCCTGGCCACAGACAGCAGTGGAACACCCTCTAAGCTGGAGTCCTTCAAAGCTCTAGATTTTGTCAAAATGTATCGAGTAAGTACTGCTTCAATGATATTAGATAATTATCAGTTGTTTTTGTAATTCTAATGTAATGTAAGTTTAAAACTAAGGAGATTTTCCATGTTAGTATGTGAAACAAGTGTAGAAAAATGTTATCAAGTAAAGTATGTGTAGCACAGTGTTGTTTTGTTAAAAGAAATCCCATCAACGTGATGCAAATGGCACATGGGAAGCGTGTTGGTTTGTCGGACTCGGTGCAAGATGTTGAACATTCTGCTTAAAATTTAAAGTCTTGACTTTTAACCCAGCATTTATATGCACGTTGAATCTGTTTATCAAGTATTATTAATAATTTAGACCTTTTTTGACATTGACCCTTTTATATTAACAAAATGTGAAAATGACACAAACTAGACAACCAGTTGATGGAATTTGTTGTTTTTCATATTGCTGTTTCTTCTATACAGGAGGACCAAGAGCTGGAGCTACTGTCATACAAACTTCTCCTTCCAGAGGACAGACAGAGCACTGTGTACATGTATAATGACTACTCAGTTGTCATAGAAACTGGTATGTACAGCTGTTGTACTTTTGTTTTAACCATCCTTGTGTCGCATGTTAGATTTGTGTCAAAAATGCTTATTCAGATAATTTAGCATTATGCGGACATTTTGTGACTGATTTTATTACTATTGCTGGGATCATAGTTTAAATAATGTGTATGGATATAAGCTTTTTTCAGCAAAATTTTCCCAAGTAAATATAGAAGCTGCTTATGCTGTTTATCGATATCGTCACATTAGCATATCAACGAAGAATCACTTATACACTGTTTATAATGGGATTAACTATACCTGAAATAAAAACACCTGTACCTCCCAATGCAGGAAATGAAATTCAATCATTTGTAGGGATGTTAAACTTTATCAGTTTATAAAAAAAATCCCAAAAAAGAGCATAGGATCTTTCTGATTTAAGGCCATGAATTCCCCTATATATTCAATAGAAAGGGAGATAATTAAAGAATTTGAATCTTTAATGTCTCAAATCTAGCTTTTGCATTTTGGTTTCATAAAAAACTTTTCTTCTTCATTTAGTTTTGACATAAGTTTCTCTCAAATGGCAGCAAAAAGAACATTTGATCCTTACAACCAATTGATTTTTTGATAAACTGTCTGTTTTCACTATATGAGTTATCTTACTGTTATGCATGGCAAATGACTTACTTTTTGGCATAATATACCCTTTGTTATGTGTCCTATTTTATAGAGGCAGAGTGAAATACATTGATTTAATATTGGGTTAGCTATTTGTATTATAAAAGTGTAAAGTTTTTATTTTAGCTCAGTATACATGCATATGTTCTACTTTATGCAAATTTAAACCTTATTGTCAACTTTAACATTCTATGAATTAACAAGAGTGATATATTTGTGTATATGTACAGGTGAGGGTATGGAAGAGTTACCTGTGCCTGGTGGGAAGTTACTTGGAACTGGTAAGTATCACACCCACGTTTCTCAGTATCTCTCATAACTTACTTCACTGTCTATTAATGGAGATTCATTAACTTGTATAACTTATTAAACAGTATATTGATGAGTTATATTGATGAGTACATGTATCTCTAATGCTGAGAGCTCAGTTACTTACAATATTTCTAAAGCATTGCTAAGTTATCTTAAACAAGTTGGATCCCCGGCATCAGGCATGAGAGATGGTCATGTGGTCACTTAGGCGGACAGGTGGGTTTCCTCTGGGCTCTCTGGTTTCCTCCTACACAAAAGGCCACACAAGCCAAAATATGTGTGCCAACAAGAATGATTTGTCTATAAGTTGAGGCACTTGTTTTGTAATTGTTGTAAATGATTGTTTAAGATTAAAGGAGCAATGTGTGACTATTGTCTTTTATTTTACCTTATAAATGCATTTTAAACAAGCTATTTCTATATTATTTTGTATCTATGGTGATTGTGTCTTAATACAGGTATAAGTGACAGAACAGCTGTGTTTTTCTCCATCAGCCAGGGGCTTATCAGTATCTCCTCCACACACAAACAAGATGTCAGGTAAATATGTCATCAAATAGAACGATAGTTACCTGTAAGATGTTAAACCATTTTTTTCTGTGGTCAGTTGATCCAAACAAAATTTTCATGAATTTGTAAAGAAAGAAGTGATGTAAACTGTTGTACTAAGCATACAGTTGTTATTGATTCTATTTCAGTATACTAGATGAGGCCACACAAGAACTTGTGTCCAATGCAGATATGGTAGGACAAATCTTTTTTGTCTATATCAATATGTCATTTGTATGTACAATATCTTATCAGACAAATTTCAGAAAAAATGTCTGTCATAAAATTGTAATGCTTAACCATTTGGAGTTAATTCTGTTTCTATATGCATTGATCTGTCTGTCAGTGCAACCACTGCTGGAGTGGTTATAGCATCTATTGGTAAATGTTTATTTTCTATTTCAAAACATAGATTTCCATTTTAACTCCTAAGCTTTCCAAATTTAACTTCTAAGCTTTCCAATTGAACTCCTAAGCTTTCCAATTTAACTTCTAAGCCTTCCAATTTAAACTCCTAAGCTTTCCAATTTAACTCCTAAGCTTTCCAATTTAACTCCTAAGCTTTCCAATTTAAACTTCTAAGCTTTCCAATTTAACTCCTAAGCTTTCCAAATTAACTCCTAAGCTTTCCAAATTAAACTTCTAAGCTTTCCAATTGAACTCGTAGGCTTTCCAAATTAACTCCTAAGCTTTCCAAATTAAACTTCTAAGCTTTCCAATTGAACTCGTAGGCTTTCCAATTTAACTCCTAAACCTTCCAATTTAAACTTCTAGGCTTTCCAATTGAATTCTTAAGCCTTCCAATTGAATTCCTAAGCCTTCCAATTGAATTCCTACGCCTTCCAATTGAATTCCTAAGCTTTTAGATTTAACTCCTAAGCTTTCAAATTTAACTCCTAAGCTTTCAAATTCAGTTCTCAAGCTTTCCAGTTTTAGTCCTAAACTAAAGTTAGTAGAATTTTATCTATATTGTGTCTTATGTTACAGAGTCAAATGTCGACCAGTGCAAGTCAGATACAAGAACTGAGTGTGAGTGAAGACAAGTCATCCAGGCTGAAAGCTGCCTTCCTAAGTGCCTGTGGTGGAAACCTGGTATATATTACTTAATAAATGTCTGGTTCTGATGCAACACTTTAACGGTAGTACACTTTGACAGTCATCTGTTATTCTGTGATTCTGCAAACAATTTTCTTGTTGTCTTGAGTTATTCAGAGGTTAAATCAAGCCCATGTATGTGGGAAAACTTTCTTGGAATCTTTGACAAGAACACTCAACACGTTATGCTCTTTGCAACTCAAATCTTTTTTTCAAGAAAAGTAGAAATTTGTAAAAATGTGATTAAAATCTTTTTTTCTCCACATCAAACAAAATGGTGTATTACTCAGGAGCCTCTTACATATATATAGAAACTTACATGAGTTGTCATGTAATACAAACTTATGAAACAAGTTTAGGGAATGTTAGTAGCCAAGCTTTATACATTTTCAGGAACAATTTTCATAAAAGTTTATACTTAAATGACAAGATGCGCAAGATTCTTTTTGTCGCATGCCTTTGCAGCTCGTACAGACCCGCCACCAGAGATATTTTGCATTGGTTGCCTGCATGTTGTGTCTCGGGTTATGTTAACCTAGTGTAAAGGTATTCATATAGGATGTATTACATTAAAAACAAGGTTAGTTGTGTGATAACAAGGCCTACATGTGTTGTTACAGAGAGGAGCTGAGGAAATCATAGCCGAGTTGTTCCCTGAGATGTCAGTACCAGTGGGTAATCAGCCATCAGAGCTTGATACACTGGTAGTGAAGCTGAGCCAAGACTTGATTGATGATTACCCAGCCTCAGACCCACGATGGGCAGAAAATGCCAGATCTGGTAAATATAAAACAACAAATATATACTGATTGAAAGAGGCATATGTAAAGCTTATTGTCTGTAAATGATGTTGTATTGTTTTGTCACTAACTTGACAGTCCTACATTGGTTTTCAATAAATTGGATAACTTCTGTAGATATATTTTTTTTTAGCGTTCGACTTTTGTCGGTTCTGCGTGGTAATTCGGTTTTTTCATCCTCGCCACAACGGCCAATGACCTCCGACTTCGAAGGATTTCTACCAGATCTTATCCATTACATTATTTTCTTATCTTAATTCTTGAGAAAGAGCCAGTATTATCCTTTTCAATGTTGGATGCTAAACAAGGGCACTACTGGTACTATTTTTATAAAGTCTTTGGTATGACGCGGTCCTTGACTGGAGATTGAACCCCGGACCTCCAGCACTTGAAGCCAGCTACCACTAGGCTATCGAGGAGGCAGTTATATATATATGATTTTACGTTTGTGATATTTTTTCTGTTTTTTGGAAATAGATTTCTTATACTTCATTTTTTATGCCAACATTATATATACTCAGGGCAGACATTGTGGTGGCATGGGATTAACCCATAGATTTACACTTAGTTTGTTGTATCCAAGTGTTTCTTACATTTGAACTCATTGAAAGCATGGTGTCTACATTTGTTTCAGAAACAGGCAGTAGTGTGACATCCCTGATCATCTTGCAGCAGTTAAAAGACAAACAGAAGGCACATGAATACATCATCAACTTTCTCAAAAAACTCAACTTATGGAATAGAGTAAGAATTATTTTAAGTTTAACCTGTCTTTTTCATTTTTCTTTAATAAAAATAAACTCAAAAGGTATGATAGAAATGTATGTTAAATCAAGCATGATACTAAATACTTGGTTGTGCACATAATATGAGTTTAACCTATTATACAAATGCATAGATGAAAAAATGATTTTTGTTATATAAATGGAATCAACCATGCAACTTCTGTTTGTTATTACTATTGCTTCATGTCTAGAGAATTTGTTGTTGCAGTTACGTACAATGAAAGTTGGAGACTCGTTGATGTGTACCTGTTTATTGCTATGCCAACATGCGGAGCTTCTGGAGGCTACCATTATACTAAGAGAAATGCACAATGAGTAAGTAAAAACTAACATGTATTCCTGGGGCACTAATTGCCTACTATGTATAGGGTCGTCTTAGCCATGAATTTAATTGCCTGCAAAAGCGTCCATAGAAGGAAAACTATGAACTTTTACAGCTTCACAAATGACTTATTTCAAAGGAACCCAACATACATCAGACTGAGGCACTCACTCAATGAAAGAAATTGCAACTGAAAATCATATGACACACCACCATTTCTGCACTGTTGTCCAACTGTCACTACAATGAGTCTCGTTCAAACGGTCACTATACAATGAGTCTCGTTCAAATGGTCACTATACAATAAGTCTCGTTCAAACAGTCACTATACAATAAGTCTTGTTTAAACGGTCACTATACAATAAGTCTCATTCAAATGGTCACTATACAATGAGTCTCACTCAAACGGTCACTATACAATAATTCTCATTCAAACGGTCACTATACAATAAGTCTCGTTCAAACGGTCA
>ENA-OREC01001493-OREC01001493.1-marine-metagenome-genome-assembly--contig:-NODE-1493-length-11934-cov-14.169689_pt1 | contig 11934 bp, 10 predicted proteins | sample MGYA00248626_ERZ508543 | MGnify/ENA primary metagenome ERZ508543 (study PRJEB26211, sample SAMN05518279) | marine metagenome | isolation source: Puget Sound, Washington, USA | host: Bankia setacea... | reverse complement strand
TACTGGAGCATTATACACACAAAGGAAATGTAGTCCACCAATAAAGAAAACAAGAACACCGCCTACTGGAGCATTATACACACAAAGGAAATGTAGTCCACCAATAAAGAAAACAAGAATATTCATAAGCAAATATTTGAGAAGATACTCTTGTTAGGAAAGGACGAATAAAAAAATCCAGCCTTTATGCACAACTACATACCATGGGTGACAATCCCAGTAGGTTTCAAGATCATCAAATGAAAACTGTAGGAGTTGTGTTCACAAGAATTTGCTAATGGACGACAGAAAGACAGCTTGCGCCATAACATAATACCCTTCAGGCGTATAAAAATAAAAAGTTAATAGATCTTTAAAGAACAATGTCTCTTGTTTCTGTAGTATGTCTGAATTAATGTGAGAAAGCATCAGAAAAATGAAAAATGAATACAAATATAGGGCAGTAAATGAAAAGAACGTGCATAATTGGCGTCATTATTAAGAGTAAAAGTGATATATAAAGATGCATTGAAAAGTTGATAAATAAGACAAGTAAAAGTTTCATTAACAAAAAATGACGTTCATGAGGAGGACCTGTGTGCCTTGATAAAAATACAGGGACTTCCACTGGCTCAACAAGCATGTCAAAAGTTGTCAACAATAGAGCTGAGTCACTGAGTGTGACGAGTTTACTCCATATTCATGAGTAGTCACAAAAATAAGGCAAACCATAACATAATTCCTCTTTACATACAAACTCTCTTTTAATGGATAAATAAAGATTTTCGAAAAAGGGATATAACGCTGGAACCCCATGGCCGGGGTCCACAAATATTAGCTCATGCAAATCTACCCTTCATAGAGATGTGTAGCAAGTTCTATTTATATGACATGAAAACTGTGGAAGAAGTTCAAGATACAAACTTTCACCAACAGGCCTTCAACTAGAGTTGCTATTGCAATCCATCCAAACATGACACCACAAAAAATCTAATTAAACATAAAGTGACATGAACTGTGAATAACTTTGTTCCAGAGGCCAGTTTAAATAAAAATAAAAACAAAAATGATACAACGCAGAGACTGAAAGTATGCCCAGCTTACAGTACCTAGTATTATAGATGTATGCAATGATTTAGTTTACTTTGTGTGATATGAAAGCATGATTTATGAGATTGTATGTGCGAGACTCAGATATAGGATTTCAATGCAAGCAGCCAAAACTATATATACTATGCTGTCAAAAACTTAATGACACAGATGAAACTGGGTTTACAGACACACAAGTTTCATACCTTAGATTTTCGTCATCATCATCTACAACATTTTCATTGGAAAGGAAATCAAAGGTAGCGAGGACAGACTCTTGCGTGTCCATGAGGGCTCCATCAACTAGTGAGGTGGGCATCTTTCCTGAGCCTCTGTCAACAGAGAGAAGACACACATGCACACACTGTAGCTCACACATGCACCACACGCTATAGTGGACACACTGTACACTGGCCATCAAATGTTTCTTTTAAGAAATCATATTTCAAATTTACAAAATGACCCAGAGCTTGTTTATTGTAAATTTGTTAGTACAATAAACCAAGAAATGAAACAAGACACATAGTTGAGAAAGAATGTCCTCTGAACATTTATTTTGTCCACTTGTGAAACATGATTTGTAATGAGAGCGCTTTTCTAGATATTCTTGGATCAATTTACAATTGTATGGAGCGTTTTGATTATTCATGAGAAGTCAAGCATGTATCACAAAATTTATAACATTGTTAAAAAAGATTGACCCAGAAACAAACCAGCATATCAGTACAGAGGTTGTTTTTATGTGTAAAGAAACTTTTGGAGCTTAGCGTACTGTTGTTCACTGCTTCAACAACTCGTCAATAGCAGAGCATGAAGTTACACCTTTGCATTATTTAAACTATGTATAGTTCTAGGGAATGTGAGCAGAAAATGTTCTTATAAAGAGCTATACTCTCTAAGTGCATTATGTCTTTTCAAGTTGTCTACTAGTCAAAATTATGTGAGTTACATATATATTTCAAACAGTAAAATAGTTGTAAACATGACTTCCCATGTTTCACTATTAGCACACATGGTAGGAGTTTTCATTTAGTCATACTTATCAAGACAGCTAACCACAAATCATCACATGTCAATCTAAACTCCCTTATATTGGCATTAATACAATGAAAGCAGCGGAGTGTATCAGATTATACCTTAAATAGTACTTTCATGCATATAGTGTTCATTCAAAATCAGGAATGGTGGTTATTTTGTAGGAAGTAAACATTCTATATTGGACAAATAAAGATTTGCTTTGCAATCCTGTTAAGAGCATTATATATTATAGAAAGATACATAATGCAAGTCTTAGTTCAAAGAAATAAACCTGTTCAACCCAATTAATCTATAGAAAATAATTAACTAAACCAGTGCACAACAAATTCATTTTTTCTATGTCTTCCCACAGGGCTAGTTGCTATGATTGTATTGCCCAGAAAATGTACACTTGTCCATAAGAACTTAACCTAGGCTTCCTTAATCTTAATTCTAATAAACAACAAGCGACACAGAAGGACTTTGGGGGATTTGAGTAAATATTGTCAATATTTGATAACACATTTATCTTTTATCATGTGAGCAAACGTGGTGAAGATCAGATATGAAATGGAGGCTCTAAAGAGTTTAAAATTCTAGTACAGTTTTTGTTACGATTTTAAGGGCTGTAATCCAGACTTGCTTAGACAAAGCGAACCGAGATTTCATGTATATCTAACTAAAGCAGACCATTTTTGAATGTTAATATATGACCCTTTTTAAGCTTACTGTCCAATGTGTGTAAACAGATTGCTGTTTAAACACATTTACTTTAGAAGCATTAAAAGAACATATGCCAATGTTGATATTTTTATCTATGTGTATTACTAACTATTACCTGGCTTTTCCTTGGTCTATAGCTCTTCTGTTGTTGATACTATCACCGTTAACAAGAGCTGGCTGGGCACCTTCTCCTGTGTCTGCCTGTGGTTGAAGTCCAAGCAGTGATCGAACTCGTGCTGACCGTACATCAATTATTGTGTCTGTGTAGCCAATCTCTTGTAGGTATCTGACAGACAAATTTGATGAATTAAATGTATGTGTTGGCCAAATAGTTGCTATCTTAAAACAGTGGTTCAGTTATTGTACAATGCAGGTCAGTTTACCAAACACTGGTCCAAGCTTAATGTACCAGTACCAAGCCGTAGCTGACAAAATTCCTAAATAAATCAGACAAAATTGCTAAACATCCTGCAAGTTTTGGATGTCATCATGGACACTCCGCTAAGACATCAGACAAGGAAATATAACTTAAAAAGTAGTTTTAAGTACATGCAATTCTATACTTTTTAAAAGCATTTAGATCAATGCAGTGTTCATAATTTGTTTATTCAGTTTGAAATTGGCATTAGTTTTTGTAGACTGGGAAGTTAAATCACATACTGCCTGAGGAGTTGTCTACCCTGTCTCCAAGTGGCATTGGAAGCTTGTGATGCCACTGTACTTGTTTCTATAATATCATCTGAAAATAATAATACAATCAAATTTAAATGGTCATATAACAAATTAATAGCAGTATTTGTAGTAATCATTTCAGAGCACTAGCCTAAAATGTTTTTAACAAGATCATCCCTTGCCTTTATTGTAATGTCAGAGCGCATTTGGCTTTTTGAACTGTATGTGCCAGTATTATGTCATAAAAATAAAGTGTTTGATTTGTTGAAGATTGTAGATCTATTCATAACCAACATAACTGGTCATATAGCGTCATTGCCAGACTAACCCAGCAGTAAGACTGAATGTTGAAAGCAGAAACCTATGCTTTTTAAAAAAAACCATATTAATTAGGAAGTTTTCCATGTTATCTCAAAATCAATAAATTGATAAACTTTGAAGTCTCCATATCACTTATTATTACTTCCTGATTAAAATATGTTTCACCTACCTTTGTTAAGATCTTTATCAAAAGTTGGTGGTTTCAGATCTTCTGGATTCATGTCAGTTCCATACTTCAGTTTGTGGTATTTGCCCCTGAAAGGTAATACAAAAAACATCAATTACAATATTTGTCTTCAAAGTTTCAGTTTGGAACAATTCAAATTAAAGAAAAACACCGCCTATGCACCTCTGCAGTCCAACTTGGATATCCATCTACCTAAAGTGCTGGGGAGCATTTTCCTAAATTATTACCGATTGATTTTAAATGTTCAATTTTTCTTTCCTTTTACACATAAGTATGAAGAAAATGCAAACACAGTTACCTTTCCTGTTTCAAGGCAAATTCCAACATCTTAATTCTTCTTACAAGGTCCTGCTTCAAGTTCTCCTGTCCTTTTCGTTCTCCTTGCAAAAATGCTATGCGTGCCTGTAATACAAATACATCTTCTAGTCACTGCATTTGTTAATATTTTTATGAACAGACTCAAGTCTTTAGGCTATGACCAAAATAAATGACAAGTATTTTCGTTTAAACTTGTCAATATGCTATTCATGAAGCTGGTGCTTAGGTGCAGTTGTTCCAATCATACGGAACAGCGATGAAGCCATGTGGTATCTGCTTTGTCTTTATGTTGCTTTGGATCATAAGGACTTAAAGCCAATAAAAACATTTTATACGCCTTGAATACACTATATGTATTTACTAGTCAGCAAAGTTTTGTCAAATCATGATGGGGAACAATGCAAGAAAATAAATCTTATATATGAAGTTAAACTAATTTTTGGAGAAGGAACCTTTTGGGGGATACCCAGACTGCATCCAACCCAACAGCAACTCCAATGATGACTAAATTATGTTGTTTGATTTACAAATAAAAATTATGTTGCATTGCATAAGAACTTTAAGAGTCTATTTAATGTTTGATAAGTCTTGTTGTAAATGTAAGAAAAAACTAACAATCTGACAAGATTCAACTTATTTTTCTATTAGGTACAACTGATTGGTGTTCAATATAAAACCTTCATCATTTACACACACTGTCAACTGAAAACATGCCAGTGAAAGTGCTTGATCAATTTTATTAAGTCATGTTATTGCGCAGAAGAATGCACAGTACCATGTATTTCTGACAATTTTGCTTAGTACATCCGCCATTTTGAATTTCGAGAATGTCGGACAATAACAAACTTGACAAAACCTGTCAGCAGACCCGTTGTCTTGCATTATGATAGCAATTTCATCATGACATGACTCAAAAATCATGGGCAACAAACAACATCGATAAAGGAACAATGATAATTAGGATCTCGACCTGCAGCTCGGCTCTTTCGACTTCCCACTGGCTCCTTTCCATCTCAAAACGGGCCCATTCCGTTTGTAAGAAATGTAAAATGCCCGGTATCGAATACTGAGCTCTTTGATTAGCCTCATCCTGTTGTTGGCGAGAAGTGATTCCTGGACCTCCTGACATTATTGGGTTGCCCTGTCCCCCAGATATCGACCCTGGACCTTCGTCGATCATTTTTCCTGAACAGCCGCCATTAGAATCTGATTAAGGTAGAGGGCGCTTTGACGAAAATGCATGACGTCATGAGGCTGGGCAGACGCGCTTGATTATATAAAAAACAAACTTTTGACAAGTTCACTCGCAGATTATTGAACAAAAGCGATTTAGGCATGAATATTAACCGTTATAATGTCATATTGAATATAATTAAACACTGTTTAACATTCTGCATAATCATTCTTCGCGATTTACTTCGTAATATTATTTGGCACCATTCCAGTTTTGATAATTAAATCGATTAATAACTAACTTTGGTGTATTGAATTAAGTCTGCGTCTAACTGAAAGTACATAGTGAATATCAAAGTGAAAGTAGAGAGAATGATCAAGTTTTTCTTGATTACCAACCTACAAGGCAAGGTTCGGATAGCCAGATTTTATGAACAAAAATCGAGAGATGACCATATGTCAATACAGACGTCAGTGACACAATTATGTCTTGGTAGAAGTGAAAAACAGGTGAAATGATTGATCCCCCAACTTTTTTCAATCCGATCATTAAAAGAAAAGCTAGGTAGACCTTGCTTTATTTAACAATTTTCCAAGCGTTTTGTACGTGGAATTGTAAAATATCATCTTCAAAACTTTTAGATAGTCCACGTCGAAGAAAACTTAAAACAAGAACATAATTTGTCTTCTGTTTCTGTTTTCTTTGTAGAGTACAATCATTGACCATGAAGATTATACTCTGGTGTTCAAAAGGTTTACCTCAATCATGTTTATCGGAGGAATTACAAAGGATGAGGTAAGATGATGACTGATAGGCATGACCCTATCTCTGCAAATTAAACTTTTACCTATTTTGTTGTTTTTTTAGTTGTAAAGTTTACAAGTTGTTGTGTATGTTTTAGTGTTTTTTCCTTGTCTAAATTTGTATAAAGTAGTTCCAATAGTTATTTCAAAAAATGATAGTTAGCACTCTTACAAATTTCAGAATGAACTTTCCATCATCGAGTTTTTCCGCCTGTTTGGTGAGACATTACGAGAATATTTTGGTAATCTGGTAAGTTTAAATGATCTTATGTGTAATGTTTGTAGGTACATTTTACTAGTATTATATAAAAAATGCAGAATAAAAATGCATCATAATGCAAGATGGACATCATTCAAGCAGAAGAAATTATGACCTCATACTATATAATATTAAGGACTCATCCAACCTATTTCATTATTGATATTAATAATTCTTATTGTTAAATATTTTTTTATTTCTCAATTTATATAATATTATGTATAATTTTCTTTGTTTTCAGACAGAGCTTCATGTATCCTTTGTAGAAACACTTTTAAAGGGCGTCCTCATAAACTTTGATGAACTTCTAATTCTTTATATAATACATTGATAATGTACTTCTTCTGAAACAAAAAATGCTGGTTATTTCATGTATGGATAAATGATGCCATAGTCATGATTAACTGTACAAAAGAAGGTTGTACAAGGTTTGATCCAGAAGTTTTCTCACGCTAGCTGGAAACTGCTTAAAAATGACAGGCAAGATTGAAAGTTTGCATACCCATTGAATTAGCAATAAACATACACAGTATTACAATACTATCTTAAAGATCCACAAATATAAGAGCATGCATGTAACACACATTACAACCAACGCCGCACATCAACAACGTCAGTAATGTCACATTTAGCTTTTTTTCAGCTTCAACACTGCATATCAGAGGGCAAGTTTGAATGTCTCGTACGACGATACAACGTTAGGAAAATGAAAAGAACAATCACAAATAGATAACTGCCTATTTACAAGTAATTAGTTTTAACAAATGACGTTAAATTTGTCCATAATCATTACATTGACAAGACTTCTAGAGCACCCCTTGTATGCTATCACATGTACATGTCAAAATATCCATAATTAATAGCAGGGCAAATTTAATTATTTGAAAGAAGAAACCAACAGTACAACAGTAGATCATTAAATGTATTATAAAAACCTTGACAACTTGCCTAGTTTGTTTATAACCTGGACAAAGTGTACATCCTGCTAGATGAAATGATATTGAATGGCTTCATTGCGGAGACAAGTTCAGCTCGAGTTCGAGCCCCACTTCAGTTAATGGCTGCAGCGAAAAAGTGGTAAGTGCATGTGTTTGACTTCTTGTTGTTTTCCTGAGTTGTTCCATAGACAAATACATGCTCAGTAATTGTACATGAATAAATTCAATCAGTTCTCGTTAAATGCACAGTATTCTTGACAATAACAGTATCACCATTCAATCCACTGAACATTGTAAATCAATCTTTTTTCTATTTTTCCCCAGTCATTTTGTAGATTTTCTTTATGAATTGCCTGTGAAGTGGAACATTGGAAACCATTGTAAACGTTTTTCTTTTGTCTCAATGTGTTTTACCTGATTTTTAAAAAAAATCCAAGGTAAACCTTGGCAGTCACTTTGCTAATGAACACAGACTAAACTATATATCATGCATGCTATTTATGAAGGGGTATTCCTGATCTGTATAATTGTTCTGAATAACATTTAAACATTGACATTGAAACAATAGAGACCTGGTAAATCCTTGGGAATTGATATATAAATCTAATGTTGCATTTATCGTTGCAGAACAGAACAACATGCTAGCCCTTGGAATACATGTATGCGTACTCTGCAGAAATTGAACTGTTGTGAAGGAAAGTAACGGTTACAGCAGATCCTGTTGAACCCGAAAACATCTTGGACAATGCAAAAGTTGAGCTTAGATAAAAGTGTCAATTAAGTGATACTGTTGAGCATGAAGATTTGTTTTGAAATTGTACAGTACTCAGCTTAGAAGAAGTCCAGTGTTCAAGGATATGGTTACTGTATCAAATGTTAGATCAAGTGGTTTAGAAATCTGTTTGTGTCTTAACGGATGGGAGTAAGTTAGAAAGAAAAAATGTAAATGTGGAATCACCAGTAAGCTAAACGAGCCGAATGATATTGCCTATTATTATAGGACTATGAATAAAGCTTGGTTATTGGAAATGTAGGCTGTTCAGTTATATGTGTATTTAATTGTACTTAGATGTGTTGTACCAGCAATTTACAACTACGTCTATAAGCAATTAGACACCCGCATATAGCATCTAAAAAATATGTTTGAAAATACACCTTCTCAAGTACAGTTGTACCAGAGTGGAATGCATAATCTGTAAATATAGTCTTTAAATATCTTAAAATCCCAGCTAGACGACTTTATGGGTGAAAATTAAATACATATATTTTTTCTGGAAAATATCTGGTTATTCATTCGAGAGGGAGTTTTGTAAGGTGTTACAACCTGTGACATAAACAACAGATACTAAAACATGCAATGTAGTAATCAATTAAGAAAAAGCAAGTATACACTATTGTAAATGATCTGCATACTGTGTAGAAAACATTATTATAATACTGTGGGAACTGAGTTTTGATTTGAACAATAAATAAACACACACTCTTAAAAATAGCTCTAATTTTATGTGATTTTTTTTTTCAAAAGTACTTCAGACTTAAATAATCAACGTGCTACCCTTCAACTTCATCAACGTTATCAAAACAAATTTGTTCAGACACAAGTCTCACAGTCTTGTTTTGTCTTTTCTCTCTGTTTGTATGCGAATATGCAAAAACCTGACAAATCATGAACAATTTTAAACAACTGACTATTCTGTTCATATAAGATTAAAGAACATAAATGACATACATAGACTGATAAGAACATACACAACATACATAGACTGATAAGAACATACACAACATACATAGACTGATAAGAACATACACAGCATTCATAGACTGATAAGAACATACACAACAAACATAGACTGATAAGAACATACACAACAAACATAGACTGATAAGAACATACACAACGAACATAGACTGATAAGAACATACACAACAAACATAGACTGATAAGAACATGCACAACAAACATAGACTGATAAGAACATACACAACAAACATAGACTGATAAGAACATACATGTCATACATAAACTGATAAGAATATAAGAATGCATACCTTGAAAAACTGCCTGTGGGTGAAATGGGATTGGAAGTCCGCTCATTATTCTTTTTCACAAATTTGGGACTTGGCGTTGGTTTGATGTGTGAGGCGTTATCACATGGTGCAAAGTCAAGGAACACACTTCTTGATGACATCCCATCTTCCCATTCCAATATAAAAAAATGAGAGTCATCACCCGTATGGTGAACTGATAGGGTTGATGCTGTCGTGCATTTCCATTTCGACATATGTGATGAACCTAATGTCACTGTCCTTGTAGATTCTTGTTGACACCCAAACCAGTTAATAATTTCTCCATGGATTGAGGTGTAAGAGCTTTAGGGGGGATATATATAGTTAGTGTCCAGATAAATTAACAGGTCAGGATTGTTGGGTTATTTTTCCACTTTTTGTATTTTAAATTTGTGTTGCATGTGTTGTAAGTGTTGCGGGGATTTGGTCCATCAAGTATGGCTGAAGTGTGTCTTTTGATTAGTTTTAGCGGACTGTTCTGTTCTGGTAGAAGTTGATAGTTTTGGTATATAAAGGATGGGTGGGACTGTTTTACTGGTATCGAATAATTTAGAAGAAGTGTTTGATGCTGCAGCGGTTTGTATGTTTTTGTGTGAGATTTTTTTCCAGGCCCATCATTTTCTTTTTGTTTTCAACAGCAACACAGTTTGACGCAGCAATTTATTTTTTCATGATTTGCACGGCTTTCTGCGTAGTTTTACTTTTAGTGGAGTTAATTTTGCTTGTTTTACTGGCTTCTTTGTTGATTTTGGGTAATTTTTGACCAGGATATAATTTTTGCTCTGAGGCGTTTTTCATGTAATTAGTGTTGCTTTTTGTTTCTATTTCACCATTCACCTCAAAAGGCACCTCCTGTAAACTCTGTATGTTCTTTGACATACAAGGGCTTTTAAATCAATGAGTCCCAGGCTAAATCAATGAGCCTCAGGCAAATTCAATGGGTCCCAATACTAAATCAATGGGTCCCCTGTCTAAATCAATGTGTCCCCAGGTTAAATCAATGTGTCCCCAGGTTAAATCAATGTGTCCCCAGGTTAAATCAATGGGTCAACAGGTTTAATCAATGGGTCCCCAGTCTAAATTTAACCATCATCATCAACTTCTTTTATGCTCACAATCATCAACCAGGGGCGTAACTAGGGATAAATCAATGTATAGGCACCATTATTCTAGAGGGTTTTGAAGGATTCCTTTATATTTTGCAGCGTCTGCATAATTAAAATACGTTCCGTTCTGTATTTAGGATATATTTATTACATGGGCGTAGCAATGGTGTGCATGATGTGTACGCTATCATGTTATGAAGGTCCCGGGGACATGCTCCCCTAGATAAATAAAAATAAATAAAAAGGTAATTGCAGGTTCTGACTATTGGACAGCAAGCGCATCTAGACGTTACTTCAACAAAAAGTAAACCAACCAAACAAACTTAAAGCATATGCCTTAACTTTACATTAATTAACGTATTTAAAATGCATGCACTTTTGAGTTCAAACATGTCGTCTTTTCTACATTTCTAATTTTAATAATATAGCGCACTACAAGATACCCCTACCCAAGCCCCATCTCATTCCACCCCCTACCAACACACCAACAGTTTAATCATAATGCTCATACACTTACAGTAACAAGCATCAGCATTACCAACAATTTAGCCAGCATCATCTGCAACTTCATTTAAAGATGACATGATATTATACGAAAGTTATTGCAGATACTAAGTCTAAGAAATTGGACTTTCCTCTCAAGATACCATTTTTGAAACCAGAATGACTTCACTCACTGTGCACTTTATTATAGAATACATAAACAATGATAAAACAATTTATTTCAAATATACTCGACTGCCATCACTGTTTCTGGCCTGAAAATATAAAGTAGTACAATATGTCATCAAGCAAACACAAGGCCATGCAAATCATACAAATAGTCTATCATTGTCTTTTCATTTGATAATTTCTTTAGTTGAATCTGCATTTATCTTGTAACCCAGGTACTTACATTTTAGTGGATCGTCAACTTATTAGTGGACCTGTAAAAGACAATGCACACAGGTTTAGAAGAAAACTCATTTTGGGGGAAATGTCAATGGTTATATATCACGGACCATATTGAACACGACATATCAAGGGGAAATAATACTACCAGTTTGATTTTTTATAGAACCACGTGGATATAGAAGACACACACAGTTAACTAAGCGTTATAGAGAGTATCTGTAGATATTGTAGATACCTGTATTGGTTATATGACTATGTTAAGTTACGTTAATAAAACACGTCTTACTCTCGGACTTGGGCTTGGACTACTCCCTGAAATAACAAACGGGTGTAACCATGGTAACAACGGTACAGTATGGCTGGTGGCTTTATATATTCATATCCCCC
>ENA-OREC01001492-OREC01001492.1-marine-metagenome-genome-assembly--contig:-NODE-1492-length-11936-cov-14.063496_pt1 | contig 11936 bp, 7 predicted proteins | sample MGYA00248626_ERZ508543 | MGnify/ENA primary metagenome ERZ508543 (study PRJEB26211, sample SAMN05518279) | marine metagenome | isolation source: Puget Sound, Washington, USA | host: Bankia setacea... | reverse complement strand
ATTTTACCTTCGTTTTCAAAAATGTACGAAGGGATATATTTGGTCTGTATACGTTCATTATGTATATTTGTTGATATGTTAACTGTCTGTTATACGTTCATTCATTTTCTTTAATATCAAATATGAGTATAATATTACTTTAAGCTGCTGTGATATCTTGAAATAAAATATATATTTCCTATAAATATGTTCGTTTTTATTATTATTGTACATGCTCAGATTACAGGAGAACAGAACATGTATTACAACACATATTTATAAATCCCCTGAAGAACAAATATTCACACTGAGTTTGACACCAGATAATGTTTGCAGAATATCAAAATCAATAACATTTAAATGTCTATATAAGGGTGACCATATATTGTTGCTAGCATTTATCGGAACAACAAGATCACAGTTTTATCCCTCGACAGTATAAGCGGTTCTGAATGATACAAAGGCATGCCTGGAATTTAGTTAACACTCAACATAGTTAGCTCTCGACACACATGTCAATGCAGACGTAGTGCGTACTAACTGTCATTGCTAATTAAAAGATAATAGACATTGAGCTGACTAGAGACCCTGCTCCCCCAGGGGGGATTTTCGGGACTATGATTTTCTAATACATTATGGTATGTAGCAGTCAGAAAAAATTTATGTTGGGGCTTTAAGGAGCTATGGGCCTTTAAAATACGTTACCACCTCAAACAGTGTCATGTTCTGTATATTTAACAATAAAACATCGATGTATCAAGTTATTTAAATAAACAAGACATTTACTAGCTTATGAGCAAGTCATATAACCCAAAAGTGTGCTTACTTTAAGCTTAAATCAGTAACTTTCATTTTTGAATAATATGTGTATTTTCTGCTTAATTACATGTAAATGTATTGGACAGATCTATTACATAAGAGTTATTCATTTTTGTTCTATTAGAGTATTTAGTTGCTATCTATGTAAGTCCTAGAGTGTGGTGGTAAATTTGGTGTATCATGTATGGGATGTATGTCCATATTAAAGCTGTAACATATGTAACTTTTCAAAATAAACAAGATTTCTTACCAAAGTTGACCATACAGAAGTACAAGAGGAAATGTCAAACACATATATATATTCTTGCTGTATGCCCCTATAATGTGTGTGATGTACTACCTTGCCAATTGAATATGGATTTGGACCATGCTTGTTGAAAAATGAAGAAAGAAGCCTTCGTTACCATGTGAAAAGAGAACTACCAAAACACAAGAATTGTGAACGAACAAATGATGTGATGACGCATTATGTATTAACACGTTGCTTGAATAGTATACAAAAATCCCTTTTCTAATCAATGGCTATATTTCTTAGTTACTTTGTACCGTATATGTTAATAATCATCATTGTAGTCAGTACTAGTTTAAATGAACAATAATTCTAGATAAAAGAAACAATTGCAATTGCTGTTGACAGGCCTACGTTACGTAACATGTAAACTGTTAATTTACATATTTAAAAGTACATATATACAGAAAGTGCCAAATCTGCTCTATCGATAAGCCAATTAATCAACACCGTTTTAGTTTTGTAAATGCTTCAATTTAGCTGCATTTCTTGACACTCAAAATAACACAGGCCATTTCATTGTAATTAACTCACGTGTTATGTTATATACAGGAATTAACTTAATATCCTTAACTTAGCGGAAATATAAAACAAACATGCCCATTTGTCCTTTGGGGTACCATACTACTAGCAGCTATCACAATTAATATTTAATATATTGGACAATGATAACTTTGTAAATGTATTCAGACAAATGTAAAACGCATTCAAGAGTTTCAATTCAATTTGATTAATTGGTTTACCTTTTCAAGTAGTATTTAGTTGGAAAAAAACATGCGACATCATGCATTTTCTTGAATGTAGTCATTTATCATACCGAGAGTTGAACAAGTGTTGTGTCAAAGAAGACATACTTATTATTTCAGGACACATATTGTGTAGAATATTTATACAATAATATGTGTCAAAAGAATGCTGAATTGCTTAGTAAATAGTTTGAGTATTTGGCAGTTAGAACATGGCAAAAAGTCAATGAAAAATGGCCCTGTAAAGTACAAGACCGTTTGACAATTGTTAATTTCTGACCTAGAAACAAGAAGAAACTGAAGAGAGGATACCTCTCCATCTCCAACACATCAGCAAAATTAAGTCTAACGCACAATCATCTGTTTGAGTAACATCAAAGTTTAGATAAATGTACCATATGTAATTTCCAGAGTTTGAGATAACGGGTAATAATATCTATGTTTTAAAATATTGATGTGTTTATATTTAGCTGACTTATATACAAATGAAGTTTGTTGACATCATTGTTGGACTAATATACATAATGTGTCTGACATCGTTGCATGAATATGTCTACTAGCTAGAAGATACGATATACTCATACACTAGTATTACTTGAAACCAGTTATTAGTCATCCATAATTCAAGTCACACAAAATGAGTGCAAGGTATATTACTCACATTTCTGATGAACTTGAACTAAATAAGGTTCCTTGTTATGGACAAATAGGCACATACGTACGCGTACATGTATTGTTTGTAACAAATTATGTGAAATACATCACGTATTTCAAAGAGAGTATATTACCAAATTGATCACACACTTAGACACTCCTGTACAATCCCATTATGTTAATATGATGAAATATCATTATTTATAGTCATACTTATAGTAAATACCTATGTTCATAACTGGAATGAGATGCCCAAAAAAGGCCAGATATGAGGAAACTGTTCACTACTTGACCACAGGATGATCTTGAAATTGTCGTAGTTGGTTAATCAAGTACAAGTATGAAAGAAATTATTGTGCAAACTGTTTAAATACTGGTATAGTATATATATATATATATATGTACTTTTTTAAATGCATGTTTATTTCATTGATTTGTCAACAGCTTCATAGTAGAGGATATAAGCAGAACTGTTAATTTAATAAAAAGCAACAACACTTATTTAATTGAAATATTGATATTTTAAATGAATGTGCCTCAATATGAAATGCTAGGTAATAAACCCAGTAACGTAAACATACGATAAGGTTGTGTATCATTTTAGTTTTCCTTTCAACTAATTTGTTTTAGTTTTTAGAGAATATATAGACATGCAACACTAGTGTCATTTTAACAGTGAAAAATGTATTTAAAAGTACGAGAGTGCAACACATTAGTAAAATAACATATGTGAATTGAGTAGCGAATAGACATGTAACTACAAATTATATGCATATTGACCATACAAAATATACTAGTACCCTATTAAATATAAAGATTCAATATCCACATGATTTATATCAGTCCTACATATTATAAAAATAAAATAACAAATGTTTATGATAACACTGTTTGGCCAGGAAACCTTTTGTGGTGTTTTTCGTCAATGGTAACGTATTTTTTTCTCAGCATATACTAAATAAGGCTAACATTCACACACAGGTACTATTTTGCTGCTTAAAGTGTCCTTTGGCAACAACTTATTTGTTTTTTATAACTGTAAAGCAAAAGAATATAACTTAGAAGTGTTATATTAAACGTCGAAATGAACTGCTTAATTAAAAAAAAAAAGACCTTATAAAACTGATCAACGTCACCCTTTATCCGGAAAAACTCATACTTTTCACATGGATATGTTTCTTATACTACTGATTTACCATTTAATTAATGTCTCTTTTGATTTTCCAGGAGCCTACTGTAGAAAATATACAGTTCTTATGAAAAAGTTTTTTTTCAAAATGGTAACGTAATGTTTGCACTATAAACATAAGAACATGGTATAACAATTATGTTAAGTACTTTTTCTTGCAGCTTAAAACCTAAACTTGATTAAAATACCCATTTGTTGGATAATATCTAACTTTTATTGGAACAAATTAGAACAATATCTTAGTTGTGGTATAGTTGTTCATTTAAAAAAAAGAGTAGCTTTCTAATTATGTTAAAAAAATCAAGTATCTAAAGATAAATACAAACAATCTATATATCATTGGAATCATTATACTTTGTAGTATTTGAAAATCACGTTGACTATCCATTGTTACTAAACAAGTTGAGGTAAAACAAACTTTTCTGTGTCAAAAAGTACTTACTTTTTTTTCAAACACCAAAGAACATCAACTATTTAATATCTAAAGATAACGCTTTAACCTTTGAAGATTTAGTTATTATTTTTTAATTTGAGGGTAACGTACTTTACAGCTAGATAACAGACAAACGCCCCACTCGCCAGTTGCAATCAACCTACCAAAATACTCGTCAGACATTGGGCTTTCAGAAAAACATTGTCTCGAAAATTCCCCCTTGGGGGAGCGAATGTGTTTGTGGCTCTTATCCTATTAATTTATAATGTAAACTGTTTATGTATTTATCGCGCTCGATGACGTTTAAACGTGACGTCACAACGGTACGGTGGGCCTGTTTGGACCAATAACCTTTGGTGGCGTCTAAAACACTTACTTAGCGCCGGACAACGTTGACGTTATGTCATCTATCGTTCTCATGGGATACACTTATCCACTTTTATTTTAAAGTTGTTACTGATATATATTCCAAATGTGAGTTCGTATCTGACACCATAATAACTCAAATTGAGTATCTACAAAATGTAGTGGAACAAATCACACAAGACGTGTACCCAGTTTAATGGTTTAATAAGTTCTCCATGGCCGGAGTATATTTTATGTGAGCATGCGCAGTAAAATTTACAGATAAACAGATATTACAACAAAAGCTTAGTGGTGATTTTCACGACCGAGCCCTGGACGTTTAGTAAGTGTCAAGGGGAGGTAAATACTGCTGGGAATTTGCGAAAGTCAAAGAAAGCATGTTTTCGCGATCATATTCTGTTTTGCGAAGTACATGCTGCCAGCTACTACGGAAACCGAACCCGTTTTGTGTAAGTAATCACCGAAATAAGTGTATTTTACAACATCTAGCTGCACCAATCTTAAGTTGTTAGATGAAGAAATATTGCTTACTTGTCATTTTTCCGGATATCTCTATGTTCGGACAATTATCAAAATTACTAGTTAGGCTTTTAGGTTATAGTCGGGACGTTGTATGAGATACATGTACGTGAACAAAATAGTGTTTCTTGCAGGTGACACCAGTGGCTGTTTATGATCGAACTCTTTCAACAACGCAGTATAAAAGAAATGAAGCAGAAGTTGAGGAAGAAGGCACCCCGAAAAAAATCCTACCTTCTGAGGGTGCCAGAAGATACCAGGTTAAAGAGATAGATTACATCACAAGTCAACAGTATATGGAAAGCGATGGTACATGCTTAATAGAGTCAATTTCGCAATCGACAACACAACCTGGGCCCTCTTACTTAAAGTTCCATTTCTGCAGTTGAAAAATATGTTTCACCCCAAATGATACTTCTTTTTGGTAACAGATGTTTAAAAGTGATGCTTGAAACAAAGACACTTAAAGACATTTAGCCCATTCATAATAAGTCTGTTAAATGTACAACTGTGTAGTGTAATCGTTAGTTTTAATGAAAAGGTAACGTCTTACATAAAAATTGAGAACTTGAAATATTATTTTGTTCAAGGTTATTGATTAAGAAATAATAAGAACCAAATAATTTGAATACTAGGGAGTAGTGTTCTTTAAATTTAGACAAGCGACTAGTGATGATTTACAATTTCAGTTTAGTCTGGCAAAGCTGAAGCACCCTTTAGATCATCATTTGTATATACTATTTTTTTAAACAATCTTAAGGTGTTATAAATCTTATTAATCAATTAATGTATTTGAAGTTCCCCGACCATCCTACAAAAAGCCTTGTGTTAGGTCAAACATTATAAGACTTTTTTTAAAGGATTACCAGCGTTTCACTCCGTGGTCATTCTACATGGTGAATGTTTACATGTAGATGTTAGAGTCAGAAGAGGTGTGCAATTGTTAGTTAAGTAACAGTGTTTAAAAGAATAGGGTGAACAAGTGATATTTTTTTCTAAAGCTGAATTTAAGGAACGTTGTCCCCGTTAAAAAGAGGTTTAAAATGTATACTTTTTTGTTTGATTTGTTTGCTGTTTTATCACTGACTTCAATTCACTAGATTCAATTTAGACGCTGTACGGAAATTGTACAGATTATTGACTATAATAAAAGAACGATTTTCAAGGCTTAAAATGGCAGATATCGATTGGCATTTTCAAAAATTGTGAAAAGTGAGTTCAATCAAAGTGTAGAGTTTAGATATCTACATAGTATGAGAAAACCATGACAGCATAGTTTGTTTGATTCCTTAATTATGTGATAGAACCAAGTGAGATTCTTAAGTAAAATACTTAAGAGTGTCTATACATTCAATTTAGACTGAGAAAGATATTAAATCAGTTGTTCACTTTAACGTTTTTTACAGCATACAAATCTACCTATGGAGATGAACCTGTGTGGAAGAATTACAGAAGACGAATTACTAGTCACTTTCAACCAGACATTAGGACCACTTGTATTGTAAGTTAGCAATATTGTGCTCAGAATGTTCAATGTAACGCTAAAATGCAGCCATGTGACTTATAATTGTCCTTAGAATGGGCCAACACTTGACTGCTGTGTTTTGCATCTGCAATTGCTCTTGTTATTAGCTGGTAGAAGGGTCACAGTAAGTAATTTGCGATTGATTTGTTAACAATAGTTGTAATCCAGGACTCTTATTATGCTAAGAGTTTCCAAAATATCTGCAATCACTGGCAGTATATACGAACAATGCATTCTATAAATAGATCTGATAAAGCAGTTTTGTAAAGCGTAGTAAACACACTAAAATGTCACTTGTCAAAATGAATGAAAGCTTTTTATATGTTTTATGTCAGATCAACATACAGAATGTTTACATTCATTTAAAACAAAAACAAACAAACAAAACTTATGTACAAAGAAGTTAAAAGTTTATAGATTACAAAGTGAAAATGTTTTTTTGAACCACCCGGGAATTCGGAAATTATATATCCAGTTCCAGTTTAAATCTCTTTGTGACCATATTTATGAAGCAAACATAAACAAAATTGATGGTATGTTCGATACATATGACAAACCTTACCAGTTTTTGCAGTTTATTACTTTTGGATTATTAAAAAAAGCATTGTCTGTATTCCCCGCCAGCAGCCATGCAGCAAGTACATAAAGCTCACTTTTGTGTAGTCTACATTTATAAGTGCTTTATTTTACTGTTCCTATTCTAAACCGGAAGAAGGCCGATATGGATTTTAGCAGGACGAAAGCCGCTGATATACATCCGCTCAGTTTGGAGTGACTTCCGGGTTATGGCCTCGGTCCGAGCCTAAACCCGTCAATTAAAGGCTATTTTGTTACTAGTGTATTTATAGTAACATAATTATTGAATAATGTATTGAAAACCACTAACCATTGTTATTTTGTTTGTACGTTGTTTTGTATATAACTTATGTCTTATGTTATACAGCATCATTCTGTTTTATATTTCAGAGATCAGGGAAGATTTCTACAGGTTCTGCTTGTCCTGTCTGCAGAGATGACTATTTAGTGATTGACTTTAGGGTATGTACAGTAAAACGTGTGGCCATTGTGCTTTGTCTGTTTCTACTTGTTTTATAGGCCTAGTTCTCACTATTCCCCTAGCAAACAAGGTGTTTGGGGTACAATACATAGAAACAGATAAGCTGCTTTTTGGGGTATTTACCCAATTATTTTTCGGGAATATCCAATTGTTTTTTCGAACAATGGGTAACAAAAAACAAAACTAATATAGAATACCCAATTAAAATATTTGAAGTTGTATAGAAAATATAGGGGAAAAGTTTTGTCACCCAATATGAATTTTACAAATACCCAAGTAAAAACCGTAAATACCCATTACAATTAACTTTCAAGGGTAAATACCCAATTCCACAAAAACCTTATCTGTTTCTCTGTATAGTATACGTGTATATAGGAATCACCCTGTCCATATGTCTTGTCTTGTAAGCGCAGCTCCTCCTTAACAGATAAACGAGTACTGATATAACCACACACAGATGCAGTTTACGACCTGACCATCAAGGCTTGCACACAAATAAAAGTATTTATCTTGTTAGTTTTCACTTTGAGTAATACATTATACTAGGTCTGGACAGCTTGTTTAGTTTGCTATTTATTAAAGGGAGACAATCCAAATTGAAGTTGCATCGATTTAATTAATGTTTAAAGATATATGCTTCATACCTGTTGAGTTAAAGATTCATTTAAAGAGATAGTAAAAATATTACATGTATAGTAAAACTATTAACTTAAGCATTGTTAGATATTTTCCAGGCAGGTGTTTTACATGTATATTATGAGTATGCTTCTGTTTGTATTGTAACCAGTTTTAAGCAATTAAAGTTAACACTTATCTCAGTTTTAAGATGCTTTATTTTAGTATTATTTCAGTATTTACACCATGTTTTTTGTAATTTTACAGAATATCAAGTTAATCCAGCAGTTGGTATCCAAGGTCACCCATGAACCATTAAATCCTAAAATGACTGGTTTATGTCAGAGACAGTTTAAGAAGCTGAGAGTCGAAGTGATGAAAGCAAAGGACTATGGTTTGTAATATTAATATATATTTGTATAATCAGCATTTTGATGATGAAAACTTTTGATTTTGATGATTATGATGTTAAATTTAATGATGATGTCGGTTGTGCGTGGTCATCATTAAATTTGATTTTGACAATTTATATTTCAATGATGATACTTTTGTTGATGAATGTTGTTGATTTGTTTTACTTACCATAGTAAAATACAACTAAAAAATGATTAGCTTAACATGATACTTTTTTTTTTTTTTTAATAAGGCAACAATTAGGAGAAGAACCATGGATATTTTTTCAGGCCAGTAACATTGAACAGTTGTACCAGCATCTATGTATAATTACATTTCAGGGTTGTTACATAAGCATGTGCCATTCCGCTCTTACAACTATGACTACTATAGAAAGCTGGTCCCGGAGGAAGTTCAACAACCCCTTCCTGAAACTATTGAACTCACAGATCCTACTGAAGCTCTACCTACAGGCGATTCTAAGTCTACCACAGACAAAAAGGTGCAGAAAAAGGGCCAGGCAGCTCGTAAATCTGGCAAAGGCAACACCACAAAATCTGTTGATACTGAATTTAGTCAGAAATCGAATAAAAATAAACCAAAAACTTAAGTTCAAACTATTGACTGTGACTTCTGTGACGTATTTAATAGATAGATATAAGTTCATGTCAATTGAGATTTTGATAATAAAAGTGACAACAATTGAGTCAAGTGTTTTTGTGTTTTTTGGTGTACAGTTTTCATATAGTTAACATTTCAGGGAACAGATGCACTTTAAAATTTATATTTATTGGACTGTGGGAAAATGCATATGGTCTTCGTAACTGGAGAACTCTTATTCTCGATTTTTGCTACTTTTATTTTGAAATAAGTTTATTGTTCCCTTTATGCCTCGTCATTGATAACAACTTGTAAAATTGTTGTTCAATTGGAAATGAAGGACACTCGTATATGTCCATGTCTACATTATATATTTTCACAAAACAAATGACAAGTGATTAATTGCTTCTCAAATCTAAATGCACACAACTACATCAAACAGAAACATTTTCATGTCAACTAGTAAAGTCTTCACAAACTAATTTGATGGAAATATCTTCACAAATGAAAAAGCACACATGCTAAACCATGGAAATTAACAGAGTTGTCCTTCAAAAGAAAATGGTAATAATTAAATGAAAATTCAGCACTAACCAGGACATGTGCACCGGTATATACATTTTCAAGGTTTCACAAGGTAACAGTTTGGAGAGATTTTCAAATTGCTATTTTAATAATTTATCCTGTATGAAGCTGATTTCTTCATATTCATAATACAAATATAAGATCATGAAACATTTTGAAATGACCTTGTCCTTCATATTCTTGTCAAGGCAAGCATATGAGTATATCTTGTGTGTGTGTGTGTGCGCGTGTGTGTTTGTTTACTGTTTTATGTACTTGGCAAGGAAAACCTTTAAAGTATGATATTTATGTAAATATTGTTCCATTTTCCACATATAGTTAGGTATTTTACCCTTGTTCACTGATATGTGTCTGCAACTCATTTTCCGATACACGTTAGAAAAAATCATGACCGAAACACTAATAAACACAACAAGTATCATTATATTAGACATCTCTTACTGTTTGTAAAAAGTAAGCTACAAGCTGATCCTTAAAACTATTTAGATTAGTAAACAAAACTGATTGGTTCCACTCCCACGAAGAAATGCTGGTAACCATCGGGAGGGGGGAGGGGAGGGGGTATATATTGGTTCCACTCCTCTGGACTATAGTATATGCAGAAGCTGTAAACCACCAGTCACCCTTTCCCCCCAAAAAAAATCCCGTATTAACCAGGAAAGCCACAAAAACTCGATCTCCCGGGTGTGCCACTTCAGCCATTTAAAACGAATACTCGTCGGTGCGGGAATTCTTAGCTAAACAATGTACTATTAATACAACTTTAAATTAAGACGATGGTGTTAACATGATGGGGAAAAAGATACTGTGCAACAATGTGCTCAAATTAACTGCCAATCGTAATAAGTGTGTCAAGAGCATTTCCTACGATGTTCTGCAGCGCGTTTGTGTATGTGAGTGAACGCTACTTCCATCTGTTTATTTTCGTTACTAACTTACCCAATCGACAATCTGACACGTTGAGTGAAAGAGACTACACAAGACCTCTTCCCATATAATTGCTGTCACCATCTCAACGGGGTCTCTAACATTTGAGAATTATCTGAAGTATATATCTTTTTGTCGGCACCTTACTGATGTAAGTGTTGACCGGTAACGGATTATAATCAATCCCCCATGATGTTTATGGCTTTATTATCATACTACAGTATGGTCATACATCACAGCAGGGGCCCTTCTTTATAAGATGATTTGGTTGATAAACTTAGTTGCTTAGGAGTAAACGTTCCCTTTGAATTTTAATCAATCGATTTTGAAGATATAATAATAATTTGACTATATATACCCCGCAGTACCTGGACAGAGCCTGCATATATGGAAATACGGAACTCACCCTATACAACTATTAAATGATGTTCATAATGATTTATACATGATATATGTTCTTTAAGTTGTTCCCTTATGATCAACTACATACACCTTAGTTAACGTTAACCATTTCTTTCAACGGCCATTTTCACATGCGGCGTAAAGAGACTTTTTATTAACTAAACTTTAGTGACATAATGCGTTTTGAAATGAGATCTTGTTGAATGCTGGTTAACAATGCATTCGCTGATATTGTCATACACAAAGATGTCAGGTTCGAGTAACGATCGCAGTTATTATCTCAATCTTTTGGACCCCGTGCTTATTTTTGCATGAAAATATGAGGATTTCTGTTAACGAAAAAAATAAAGAATCCGTTATGCGTTAGTTGTGATAACATTGAACATTCATATAAATACTTAGTAAAACTAATCAATAACCATTTTTTATGAAGAACTTTTTTCATAATTGTAAACAGAGCAAACATAGTATGTATATGAAAACGAAAATCATCATTGTAGTTGATTTGAGTTCAGTTGAATAAATAGACACGCGGCAATGTTTGTATAATCGAACTTTTGTCGGCGGTACCTTTTCAATGTGCTACTGGTCAACTTGTCTTTTAATTCACTTAAAGAAAATATTTTTTACGTTGGCAATTAAAAGTCAGTAAATATATCATAAACACAATATTAGCGCGAAATTTGCAAACGCAAAGTAGCCGTAAACAAATCCATTTCATGCTCAGCAGTTACCCTTTATCTGCACCTATTGGTTTATTTATTTTTGCCGATCTTGTACTGATTTGAATTAATGATGACACCATGACCCCTACAGAGAATGTACACTGCAGGTCTAT
>ENA-OREC01001491-OREC01001491.1-marine-metagenome-genome-assembly--contig:-NODE-1491-length-11937-cov-11.181956_pt1 | contig 11937 bp, 2 predicted proteins | sample MGYA00248626_ERZ508543 | MGnify/ENA primary metagenome ERZ508543 (study PRJEB26211, sample SAMN05518279) | marine metagenome | isolation source: Puget Sound, Washington, USA | host: Bankia setacea... | reverse complement strand
AGGTTGGTATTTAAAAATAGATATACATGTAGCTACCTAACGCTCAATTGATACCCCTTAATAATCAAGCTTATATTTACGAGTCTTTTAGCCGCCTGAAGTGAAACTTGCGGCATTTAGGATTATTGTAAAATTCGGGTGCAATATATTCGACCCTGGCTCTAGCACCTTTCCCGCCTTAATATTCACCTCTCTGATATCAATTGTCATGTAAAACGTCTGTAATACCTGTTGAAGAGGTGTATCGGTTATAAAACACCTCAGGAATCATATCTCACTGAGAGGTGAGAACTTAAAAGGGACCTGGAGTAATCTATATAAAGTGGCTTCTAATGTGACAATTGCAAGAAGTAACACGTTCGCCTCACTTGATTTAATTCTTTAACACTCTCTTCAAACAAACTTAACTAATTAAACTGTCACAGGGAGCATGTTTGCAAACAGATTTCATTGTGTCACCTAGTCCTTTGACAATTTTACGGGTAGCTGTTCTGTTTTGGATGTGCTGTTCACAGTAATCGCGCCGCCATTCACTCACTCCGGCAGGGTTCCTAGGATTAAAGTGTCAAGTCGGATCAACGTCCATTTCTCGCGGCTTTCTTCATCAAACCAGGCCACTTTGAACATTGGCTATGAGAACTTCCATCAATGTTGTTTCCTGATTTTCTTTTCATTTAACACAAAAATAACACGCTCTGTGGTCTTGTCTTTCCCCGTTGGCCTACTTATAACAATTGACCCTTCTATAATTCTCTGACAGGGTTTTGTTTCGTTCTGATTCCTTTCTCTCAGATGCTTTCAAACCTTCGCACACTTAGTTAACTTACGTTGCACTGTCAAGCGTTTGAATTACCATGATCTTTGGTATTAAAAACAAATTGCATGTCATCATTGCTACATAAGGTTGTTATTGCCAGACCCTATATCTGGATCTTATTTACCATTACTTTGTCATAAACTAATGTATCTTAAAAGATCGGCAATCATTTTGATTACAATTATATACTGTCCCTGAGGTCTTGCGGGTAGTATGTTTGCATAAACGTTATGCGTGTCTTGGTCAAACTATTATACTTGTGCGAATAAAAACATTCAGACCGTTGCTCTTTTCTGGCGTAAGGTTTCCTGTAGCTTCAATAAATGGATGTGACATGACTTAACCCATGTACTTATGTGTTCGATTCGTGTACACTTCAACACTCGGATATTGTAAACAAACGGCTAAGTCCTACAAAGGACTTACCATGGACATCCACATCGTCCTACAATGGACATCCACATCGTCCTACAAAGGACTGACCATGGACATCCACATCGTCCTACAAAGGACGTACCATAGAAATCCACATCGTCCTACAATGGACATCCACATCGTCCTACAAGTCATACAATGGACATCCACATCGTCCTACAATGGACATCCGCATCGTCCTACAAATTGTTCACCTTAATGGAAAATGTCATGCTTATATTCAAATATTAAATGATGTCATTTTTTCAAAATATGTAAAATGTCATATTTATATTGAAATTACCAATATGCCTTAACATAAGTGCACCATGTCCTGTGCAAAATATGCTTTAAGTGAAATACAGACAGCTTGAATTATTAGACAAGGCGTAATGCACAACCACTTGTAGTTTGTTGTACAATTACACAATACAGTGAAAGCAAAACCAGATTACAAATCACTCGTGCAAATACTGTCGTCTATTTCCCGGTGATAGATTATGCAGTTAATTGTTAATTGTGCCCTTGTTGAAGCCGGCGTTGTTAAGCAACTGCACACCGCCGATAGAACTGATCTCGGAACTGTTAATTGTGAAGTGGCTGTCATTTGATCATCAGTCGTAAATTTATCAATGTATCCATAAACAATATGTTCACTTGTGTTGTCATACGGCCTCCCTAGTTAACCTGCACCGACACACAGCGAGTCCCACTCGACCGGAAACGGCATTATCAAACATTTGAAAGTGCATGGTTTTGTAATTAACGGTTTTATGACAAATGTGGAAATAATTAATAATCAATTAATGCGGTAAGAGTAGACAGACGCTTGTATGATAAGGGTGTCAGGAGTTGGAGAGAGATGACCGTAACAAATGATAGGATGGCCTAATCGAATTTGGATTGACGCTGGTTTTGTTCATGGTTTTTTGTGCTGTTGACGTTTTGTTTTTGGTGCTTCGACATTTTACTCGATCGAAATCTACACCACTGATTATATCACGAATCGTTGTGAGTAAAAGAGAGGTAAAATGGCCCAACAATACGCGGCCGTCAGTTACGCAAACTAGGACCTTACGTGCGTATTGATTTTGATTATCTTTTGGGATCAGATATGATATGACACAGGAGAGGAGATTGGTATTTGATGTAAGTGTAAAAAGGCAAAGAGGTAGCAGTAAAAGTGTCATGGCTTATGGCTGACGGAATCAAGTGTCACTGCTGCATGTAACACGTGGGTCGAAACTTTGTTAAGATAAATTGGTCGGAGGTATGTTACTTGTTTTCGTTTTGTTTTTTGGTTTTGACGATATCTAACGAGGGAGCTTATTTGAAATTTAAGTCAATATTCCATCAGGTCCTTCCTCCATTATACTTCAATTGTGAAATCACGTTCGAATCCGTTCCACGATCCAACCAATACTAAGCAATGAAGGTGAGGTGTCTTGCTACTCGCAGTACATTGCTGTCTATTGCCATGTCATAGTTTGCTTATGTGTTACGTTTTATCAAATGACTTGTTCAAACATCACGTGTATTTGTTCTTAGCACTATTGTTAATTACTATCCCGCCTGGATCAGTGTTCGTCTTCTGAATGTTACTGTATCGAAATGAAGTATAGTCCAGTGGTTTCCAACAAGCGCTTTCCCAGGTGTTAGTTGACCACTCATTCAGACGGTCAGGTATGGCACTGCGAATAAATGAGTTTAGAGCGCTAAATGTCGTGTTTATATTATCAAGCGATTTTTATCAAAATTTCAAATCAAATTAACGATCCGCTGCATACGGGGAAAATTATCACTATGAGGAAAGTTACGGATTTCTATAATTGAAACCTCCTGCTGTTTGTGAATTACAAGTGAGGAGTTCCGTTATGAACGTGGAGGGTGAATTAGGCAGTGGAGCTGAAGCAAGGCTGGACTGACGCGCTCATTACAGGGCCTGCCAAGACAGCTTGTGGCCAAAGACGAGCACCGACTGTAGATTTTAATGAGTATTAATTGAATGTTCGCTGACAATTAACGTGTCATGAAATAAACGGTACGGCCTCTAGATAACAGCCAATATAGCACCGGGCAACTACGTCTCTTCCTCAAGCAACAATACTCTCTATTTCTCCCTCTCTAGCTCTCTTAAATAACTATCCATAGAAGCATGCTGGATTTAAAGGTTATTTGACTTTATAATTTAGAATATTTAAAAAATCCAAAGAAAGAATGTGTTGCCCACACAAAATGTCATCAATAAAGTTAATGTCGCCTTAAATTAAAGTTTGCCTTATATGCGCCGAAAGAAACTCACTGTATCTTGGAATGTGACTGGTTTGTGAGGTACTATATTCGAAATAAGGATTTTGCAACAAAAAAACAACACTATCACACTGATTGTGTTAGAGTAATATTGAGTCGCGATTTCTTAGCCAAGTGTGTGTGTTTTCCGTTCCACTGATGGGCTGCATTCTAGTTTTTCTATCATGAATACTTGAATGTGCATTGTCTAAGACTATGTAGACTGATCTTAAATAGACGGTTCATATTTTACAATGTTATATGCATTCAAACAGTATAGATTTGTTAATATTATTTAGACCATATATTTTGTTAAAGAGAACACAAATCGGTTGTGCTTTATAACTAAATTACAGTCTTTCTGTCGTGCATTGCAAATTACATGTTTACTGATATCTGTGTGTAAGTAAATGTTTTACATGAGTCCAAGTCTGTAGGTACACAATGTTTAAAAATAATACTTAACTGGAACAATTTGTTGTCGCCACATTTGGAAAGGACATGTAACATTTCTTGCGTCCATGATGTTACACTTTCCTGTCACAGTTTTAATGCTGTACATTTGTAACCGATTGTTGGGGCTAAAGTGTCAGGGTCATGGCGCCGTGGACCGACCCCGGGGTCAGGAGGGAGTACTGGCCCCGGTGTCATAGCGAGGACGGGCGGGACAACCTATCTCGTCACCGTCACACTGTTACCCACTTCACCGTGAATCACCCAATGCACGAATAATCTACTGGCAACTTTAATTGCACAAAATCTACGAGCCGAACTTTAACGGGGCCAAAAGGGGTCAAGTCCTGCCTGGTTTAAGGTCACATGATTTGCGAGGGGTCAGGAATGGATTGGCATTTTTTGCAGCACTATAATGCTCATATGGTTAGGAATGGATTCTGATATGAAGGCAATTTATTTTATGACTGTCATCAGACATCTGCTAAAAAATCAAAGGGAGAAATATGGAATGCTGAGTAGGGTGATTATGGTGGTCAGTATGATGTCCGGACGCATCAATGACCATATGTCACCACAAAAATGACCAGCAGACAAAAGAAGTAAAAAATGGTTTGGATTTATATCAAATGAAAACGTTATCATATACTCAAATAAATGTATGCGTACATGTATATGTGTTCCTAACAAAATCAGTATTCTTAACATAATGACCGAATCTTTACCGTGTCTGTCAAAACCAAAGGCAAATTTACGTTGGTTTGTCACCGACCTTTCAACATTTTAAACTCATTCTAAATGTGTTTTTTTTCTGAATAAACGTTAGAATAGTGTTGTCATGATGTAAATTATGACTTATTACAATGGCTTATAAAACGACATACACACATATACAAGTATATGCTTAGTTTAACAAATAGTGTCGTTGTGATGTGTATTGTTCAACTAAACTGAATGCCTACATACCTACGAATAGTATTGCCAACGGATAACAAAACGTCAAACCAAGAGTCTGTATAACGCATGGTAAAGAACTGTTTCAAACTAACAGTTAATTGAATAAATAACTAATAAGTATGCCACTATGTATTATATGTACATACGGCATCTTCTAAAACACTTCGCTGTAGTATTCTTGGCATGGACGGAGGAATTATTTATAGGTTTAGACACTATAACGAACTTCTTTTTACGTACTACTTTTTATAACCCCTAGTTAAAATTGTCACTTTTATGACTTGTTATATATTTATATTGCTAGTCAGTGAATAAAAGATGGGCGGTGCCGAGACGTTTGTAGGAAACATACCCTGTTATTTCTCTTGTTGATATTTTCAGTTTTTCAGTTTTGTTTCTTGTCATGTCAAAAAATTGAATAAAATTGTGTTAGACTATTGATTATGGTTAGGACTATGGTTATGGCGCTTCACCGTTGCTCAAGACAACTGTGTTTAATATTGAATGCTTGTGTAATTATGGTGGTTTGATAATAGTGAGTTGTCTCGGAATTTTGTCATTTCTCAACTATAGTTTTCCATCTCCGGCAATGAAGACGTTCACTGGGTAATAAAAGTAGGAGAGAGTGAGGCTTAGCGTTTCAAAGGCTATCGTTAACAATGCCTCTCACGTGAACGGACATGAAACCAGTGTTTATGATAGAACCGCGTCATTTAATAGACTGTTTACTCAACTTTCGAACGTGGGAAACCATGAAAAATGTGCAGTTTATTATTTTCCCGCCTGACTTTTAAAGCCATGCATTATCGTGCAGTGATGTTTTCTCTTATTCCAAGTTTTTAATGCACAAAAGGTCTTTATAATTTTTGCTTTGTCGATTTGTATGGTGTCTAATTTGCACATTAAGTCCCGTGGTCGGATTGTCTGCTGTACAATGTAATAGTTCCCACTAACAGTTACAACGAGGGGATTATGGTCGGATTTAACTACAGAGAGTTGTGAGAATATTGGACTGACCTGTGGGTGCAAGCAGTGTCAAACAGTCACAAGTGGATTTATGGGAGCATCAGAGACCCATTGCCTCGTCCAAACTTTACAATATTACCACGTTATTTATTGCATGACTATTCTACCACCATGTCAAAAATATTGAAAATCGAAAAATTGATGGACAAATCTCATCGCGGCCCAGCTTGTCATTTTCTTGACACGTTCAGTAGAAGTGGTACTAACGTCTCTAGAGTGGTGGTGGGGTAGGGGTGTAAGGGGATTCTGTTAGGGGTCCGCTGCCTGTTGACTGACTGACCACTCTCTGACATCCAACACTTGATAACTTGACCAGCCGGAGATTAAGCAAATAAAACCAACGATCCGGTGAAACATTGGACATATGCAGTTAAACATTGATGGTTGAGGATTGAAGGTTGGAGTGAAATATGCCACAACGCCACTTGAACATTTAACAGGCAACATATCGCCACTTATTGCCTGATAAATTGGCGGGAAAACGTTCGCTGTCAGAATAAAACTACAAGAACAATTAAAGGCAGGACCTTTCTTTCCAATACTTATTATGATAGAACAATAAAGAGTTTGATAATTTAATCCATATGCAAATATAACACAAATGTCAAAACATACTTTTATCTAAAATACCAATTTTGTGATTCCTAAAAGGGCGTACATGTTTATTAAATACACTACATTTGTGTGATAGCCAAACAGCAAATTATTCGCAAAGTTGTTCTTATATACATTGTTCCAAACGTATGAAAACGTTGTCTGTTCATAGCAATATGTGCACAGAACAGTTCTTACGCTAACGTACACATTTCCACACGTATTGAAACATTTGGAGTTTTAAGTTGTTGCAGAACAAAAATGCTGCCATAGCGTTAATTCTGTATTGAGTATATGAATTAAAAGGGAGAATAAATGTATAGTTCTCATCTCGCTACCCGGACTTGGTCGCCGTCTGGTCAGGGTTCCCCATGTGCCAGATCAATCAAATACCCGCGCGTGAGTTGAGAGGTCAAGGTCAAAGGTGTCCGGCCATTCGCTGACCATTTGGCGTTAGTATTTCAAACATGACTTATTTCTTTCATTCGTACCGTGTATGGGTGATGGTTAATTCTGCAGGGTGGTGGCAATAAAGTGACCATAGGTTCAGGACAGTGGTTAGTACATTGTTTGGAGTTGACCACAAGGTCTCAGGATGGTTGACATGGCTGACATCGACATACGGCAAGTTTTTTTTATACCCGCTCCCTAGATACAAGTGATTTACCTTCTGTGACGATACAACATTCTAATCTGCACCCGACATAAAACCTAACCCTAGAGCCTCTAATGACAAAGTGTTGGGTTTCTTCAAACATTGGGACGTTTTTGATTTGTGATTGGAATTGGGAACGCGTGCCCATTCTAAAATTATTCTTGAAATCAATTTAAGTTTTGTTATTGGTTTAATTTGTTATAATTACAATACTTATACGTACAACGAATGTCTGAAGGTAACGATTCACATGAACAGCGCATTCAAATACATGTGTATCTTACTCTAATTTTGAAGAGGTCTTCGCTAACAAATATGAGAAGAAATCAAACACAAAGACAGATAAAGCCTATACAAAGATTAATCTATGTATTTCAGAAAGACTGGAATAAGTTTGTTAAAATATTCAAAGCGAACAATTGAATTTGGTTGACACCAGAATCGATCACAAAGCAATAACACTTCACCCAGCTTTACTTTGGACCATACTTTGACGTATATCACATACATGGAGTGCCCACTATCTGCCTATACAATGGTTTCAAGTGTTGCTGTCATTGACCAGCACGTTACTGACTACCGCACTACTTTCTCTTGTCATTCAACCCTTTCACTTTCCACAAACCGTCTTAAACCAATAACAGTCACTCCGCCATTACCGCGCTCACCAATCACGTGGTCCTGTAATTAAAGGGGTTAGCATAGCGAAAGTAGGGGTTTCACTGAAATGGGCGGTCACATTATTATACAACTGACCATAGTAATCGTTAAAGTTGATTTAAACACGATTTAAAGTTATATTACAGGGGTTTTACTGAGTTCTGGTATTTCACACGCTGACCCACATGTTTGACCACGAATATTGATACTCTTGTCCACTACAGAGTTTAAGAACTAAGCTCTGATTGAAGCATCGGAATCACAAATAGTCAGAGTCTCCATTTTCTGATTTTATGGCAACGTTTTGCAATTAATTTGAAATCCAAGACGGTTCCCTCAGATCCTTTGAGTGTTTAAATACTAACGAAGAATATAACGACATAACGTAATTAACATGTGGACAATATTTTATGATACTTATTTAGGGTTCTTCTTGAATTAATTGAACATTACGGCTATTTTTAAATACTGAAGATAGCCCTGGATGACTGGGACTGATGTTTTAATCACAAGATAACATGTTTAATCACTTCTCAAATTCATCATGTCTTTTTTCTCTCTGTTGAATATCCCATTTTATTAATTCATGTTTGACAGTTTCTTTTGAACCAAGTTCTGTGTTTCACTGGAATCAAACTATACTGGCGGTGTTATATTGACTTAACACGGAAGACAACTCTGATGTCTTTACTCACTTACGTATATTACTGACTTACAATAGGTTATGTAACGTTACACACTACGCTGCGTGCTTTACTCCGTATCTCTACATAAACGAAGCCACCCCACTGTTATTGAAAGTTTTGCGCAATTTAAAAAAGGCCACTGAAATCAATAAACTTCACTTGACAGATGCGTTACTCTTTTGCACATTTGAGAGGAAAGCTTTCAGTAAGTGATTTAAACAGCATTCAGCAGAACATATTAAATCATCTTCATCGTAGTAATTATCAATAATAAATTCAGTTGGAAAATTCTGCGGTTACAAAATATGTGGTAAAATGCATCGTGCCGAGGGTGTAATAAAGCGATTCTTCGAGCTTAAACCTAGGATTATTAAATCATTAAACAAAGATGAGCGGCAGTCGTAAAATTCAATGAGAGCTCACATCAGGTGGAAATTTGAACAAAACTAGATTATGATTAAAAAAACTGCATGTATTTTACCCCCACAGGAAGCGTATGAAGCAAGCGACCCGAGGGACACCGTATGTTGCACTGTTACACGTTAACCGATGCTGGACAAATGCTCTATTTACGGACTTGACAAAAATCATCACAATACATCACCATAATTCAATCATATTTTATTCCTTTGATACGATTGCATATTGCGTAAAGTAAAAGTAAAAATTAACGTGAAATAAGGAGCGGGTGGCCATCAATTATGTGTTATTTGTAAATGTCCAATTATTTATCTCAAAAAGGTGTTTTTTGTTTCATTTTGTAAAAGTGTATACACACATCCATGTGCAAGCTGTATCATTTATATCAGAGTTATACTAAATATCGATCTTGATTATGCATTTACGTCCATTTGCAAATATAAATCAGTGACGTACAACTAGCTAACATGCGCCTCCATAGCTCAGTGGCAGAGCACTGGTCTTGTAAACCAGGGGTCGTGAGTTCGATCCTCACTGGGGGCTGCACTCATTGTGTTGTATCTGTTAACGCAACGGCCATGTGACTTATACCGGTATACGAAAATAACGGCGAAAGTCTGAAGACAATCACCAACTTTGTATGTGTATACACGTAGAGGTGATGTTTGTTTATGGTTTACAAAAAAATAGCAATACATGTACTACATATTAAATAAACAATATAGCGGAAAGCAACGATACGTTTACGCTGTGATAATTATTTCCGAATTGTAAGACTCATTAAGAATACCAGATTCTCACAAATCCCCTGCAAGGCGTCGCCCCTTTCTCCCACATCTTGTTTATACATGTTGTGTTTTACAGAAATGTGGTTTTCATCATCCACAACAACGTATTCCAGTGACGAATCCAAACCCGAGTCCCAGAGCTTTGTGTCCGCTAATTATTTCCTATTGCACAATATCAAATTACGAGCAATAAATTGGAAAATCGGCGTGTCTAGAAACGGAGGGAGTTGGCGAGGGAATGTGGTATTGTAGGCCTCTTAATTAGCTATTATTTCTCATTTTTACACAAGTGAAATGACGGGTTCTCTCCACAAGATGAGCTCTGCTGGCTTCTCTTGGACGTCAATCATATACTTCATTGATGGGGGAAATCTTTGCCGAGTCATTTTCTTATTAAAGCAATAATTTGAACCGGTTTTAGTCAGAACAAGAAAATATGTACATTTCTCAGATCAGATCTACTTTTTGTTGTAATTGTCATTTACTGAGGACACATGGACATTTGACTCGATTTTCTGGGAATTTATAGATGTTTTAGAACGGTTAGACATGGCTCTTAAAATATGTCATACAACAATGGACGTCTAGGGTAAAAACAAACAGCAAGGTTGAGAGATAAACGCAGTTATTGGATTAGCAATGAAATGTAAGTACGACGTATTATAGTCAAAGTGCTTGCCTAATAATGGCATTCATGTTGTTTGTATTTTTCAGATCCTTTTCATCTTTATTACACTCAATGGGTCAACAGCAATTGCTCAACGATAATTCGAAGCATGCATTATCACTGCTCATTTAGCTTGTTTTTTTCCTAATCCTTTCCAGTGTAATTTGAAGCCAAACTTGTGTCAATAGCAACAACTGAAACACACTCGAAAATATTTTAATTATATTTACAAGATACACGTTTCATCCGCACATTGTATTTGGTAGTGGATATCACAGCATCAGCAGAAACATCTACGTTTATAATAAGTGTTATACAATGCGGATAACTTTATATTTGTGACATGCTGAGATATTCATCTTAACCTCGAGCAAGAACTGTAATTATTATACACATATCAGTACAGTATTACCAGTTTATATCTAAATTGTACGTTGTTGCAAAATTGACGTAAGTGTTACTTAAATCGATATAACTTGCACTACTTTCCGTATTAGCCAATGTGATGTTTTGACGTAACCCATTTATATGAACTGTACACCTGTTACCGCGTTACCTGCAATGTCGTGAGGGTTTGCATCTTTATCACAACTTAAATTCAGACGTTACCAACGCAAAAAACAATCTAACTCGTTCTTCATGCTACGTCAATTACATCTCTAACGTTTTAAAGGTTGCCCCATGACCTATCAAAATGTAGCAAACGCAATTAGGCTATGTGATACTTTATTGAAGAATTGTTAGTTTAGTTAAGCTGCATACTTTGCAATTTAAATGTTCTCCAGGGCTAAGGTGAGTGGTACGTCTGATGCAGTAGCCGTGTCACCGGTAATATAGGATGTAATTACGGTAAATGCAATATCTCCTGGCCAAAATACATGTATCACCGGTGCAGTTGTGCCCTACATAATTATTTTATAACAAAGGAAGCACAAACAGTGGACTCCCGCTACATATTGTTCCAGGTATATTTGTCATTACTCTAATACTGTAAAAGAAAAATAAGGAAACTATAGTTGTCAAGCACATACGATTCGACATTTAACTCATAAATAATATGTAATAATATATATATATATATATATATATAACAATGCTTTCACTTTGTTTACTATATTCTTGTTAAATAAGTTAAATATAATTGCTTCCCTGCACGTATCATGTATTTGTGTATTATGTTTGGTATAAATGGATTGTAAAAATAAAAATCCTAAACCTAATATGGGCGAATCTAACGATACTAGACAACAAAAGCAGTTAACGCACTTAACAATCAATTTGGAACTATACAATCTTCATACAACATGTCTTAAAAGTTACCACTTTGTTACCTTACTACCATCAAACATGTGGCATCCTTATACTTTAAAGTGTATATCAATAAAACAAAAGCTAATTTGGCATAACATTATCCATCTCTACCTAGTTGTCATGTATCGTTTGCTAGATGAGAGTAAAACTATACTATTTAATCGTTTTCCTTGTAATACATACAAGTGTATAGCTCGTTA
>ENA-OREC01001490-OREC01001490.1-marine-metagenome-genome-assembly--contig:-NODE-1490-length-11938-cov-12.428716_pt1 | contig 11938 bp, 8 predicted proteins | sample MGYA00248626_ERZ508543 | MGnify/ENA primary metagenome ERZ508543 (study PRJEB26211, sample SAMN05518279) | marine metagenome | isolation source: Puget Sound, Washington, USA | host: Bankia setacea... | reverse complement strand
TAGGTTGGTACACTGTGTTATGTATTCTTTATAAACCTTTGGTCTCTGGTCAAGAAACTCAGGGTAAGATTTGAACATTAAAGGAATACTAGGAGCTTTGCCTGGAGATATTTAATACTTCCGAGAATCATCTTAAAGAAATAATTGGACACTTGTTTGTACCTAAAACACTCAATTACTGTATCCTGCAGGAAAAAAAATATTCAGGTAATTTTGTAAAGACCCGGTTGGGACTAAGTCACTTATTCTTGAGACTAAACATTTGTTATCATGTTTGATGAGTAAGAATATTAAACTCAAAATATATTAAATTGTTCTATGAAGTCTAGAGTTTATATGTGAACCATACGTTTGTGTTGGCAGTGATTGCTCAGTGCAAAAACTACATTTCTAAAAGCTCTCAGCACTAGGCATTGTGGCTTAAATGCTGCATTTGAATTGCCTAAGCATTTAGCAACTACCTGAACCAATTAAAACATACAAGTGAATGTAAAAAGGTGTCTATGAAGCAAGAAGGACCATACTGTTTCTCACAAAGATAAAAAAGTTTAATGAAACCTTAATTTTTTTTTATTTAGTTGATTTGTTGTTTGAGTAAAATGTCATACGATTTCTAGGTTTGTTTTTGATAAATAAAGGAAATCTACATGTTTTTGAGATACAAGATTCTGTTTTATATCAATGCTAAAAGATACTTTAGAAAAATTAAATTTACTTAATATATATAAATGCCTTCCCTACATGGTTTACAATGATTGATTTTGGAAGGTTTGTTTTCTTACATCGGTATTTAGACGTTAATCTTTACCTTAAACAAATACATTTTCCATAGGTACATTGTAAACTTGTTTCTTAGTTGTCAGTGTCTTTACCTTTCTAACATATGTAATTGTGTTTTCTTTGCAACAAAAGAGTTTATAGAGACAGAAATAATGCTGAAAGTAAGGTTTGTCTTCCCAAGTCAACTGGTAAACACTCTGGAACTAACATTATCTACAAGAATACTGGTATAACAGAATGAAACTCTTTCTCACCTTCGTTGTCTGGGAGATTTAAGATTACTGTCACTGGTGTCCAACTGATCTTGTTCATCCTAAAAAACAACAAGGAAACATACAAAGTCAGTTTTAAACTATGTGCTTTTGACCCTTTGTCTATAATTCTAACTGCTGAGATTAAAAACGAAATCCCTTCTTAATAACCTAGTGTTTAAAGCATATTATGTACACATATAAAAGGCAATTCAAGTATACAAATATAAGAATGTACATGTAGCTTTTCCCATTTGAGTATGCTAATGCCTAGAATCATAACATGACTGCTTTTCCCCCAAAGTTTAGGAAACTTCCTTAAAGGATCAGTTTGATCCCTTGGGGGAAATTCACAAATTGTGGCTCGACCGAGGCTCAAACCCAGGGTCTTTCGCTGATCGTGCAAACACTCTACCACTGAGCTACCGAGCCACCCGGTCATATCACCAACAAACTTTCACCTTAAACCTACCCCGGTTACATAGACAAACTATTTTAAACACTATAGAAAAAGAAAAATGCAAATGAAAGATAAAGTAACAAGGTTATTTATCAAAATGTGATTGTATTGTAAATATCTTTGAATCACCTGTCAAATGTGCTTCAAAACCTGTCAAATTGCACAAATGGTTTGTCACATGCTAAGTGAATTACAACGTCACGGATATAAGGAGAGCCATCACGTTCATTGATGTTTGTACAAGTGAACACCAATACAGTGAATGCATGACCAATGAAGTTACTATAAGATTAAGAACAACCCCCAATAGACATTATATTAGTATAATTACTGCAGTAGGAATGAACTTGAACTTATATAAATTGATCATTGATAAATTGATGCATGTTTATCAGTACAGTATTCCAGCGTGCCTGTACACTTCATGTAAAACTTAAGATGGGATTGCCAGATTTATCTATTCTCTGAAATTTAAGACTTGATCTACAATCAGTTAAACATGTCAAGACTGTGTGCATGTTAACTCAAAATGTTAACATTGATTTCTGTTAAACAACACTAATCCTTTCACAGTTACAGCCCTACATAGAATAACTCAAACCGCTGTGCCTTCCTATATAGATTAGTAGTGTATGTCAACCTCAACACTTATTATGACTTAATTTGCTACTAAGTTTCATGATGAACGTGGCCAACCATGGTAAGCAGTGATACAAAATTTAACAGAACATTAGGATGTTTATTCTTTATTCTTTTTGTAGTTAGAAGGTCACGTTAAGACACACAACAGGAGGATAGTTGGGTAAACTCGTTCAATGCTGCTGCCTCATCTTTGTACATAGTTCTTCAAAGAAAACCCTTCGCATTTGAGCTATTTTTCTGGTTGGCAAATGCGGGGTTCTTCACGTTCAGAGGCCGAAAAATCAGTTAAATCAATAGTTTTCAGCAACGTGCATTAGTCATTTGGAAAGAACAGACAAAAATAAATAAATATACACAACGAATCAACGTTGACATACTTTAAAACATCTCTTAAACCAAAGACATGTCACATTTCAGCCATCGTTGTATGCATATGGCTGCGCGCGCATATACATGCTGCATAGTGTAAACAATCCAATTTAATGCCGCCGTTCACTGAATTAGAAGGTGAAAGTGATCATGTATGATAAAGTTTATGTTTAAAGTAGTTTAGTCGAGTTTGGCAGTGCTTAATTTGTACAGATGTTGCATTAATTCGGTTTCACAATTCAACTGGCCTTGCTGTGTGTTTTAAATGTAAAAGTGAAGAACCTTGCATTTGACACATCAAAAGTTATCACAAATGGATGGTTTTCTATGAAGAACTACTTTGTACATAGCTGTCAGAACCAGACAAATTGTTCACAGTCTGTGTTATTATCAAGGGCCACCTGTCTACATATTAAACTCATAATACTAGGTTTCATTTACTCATGGAAAACTTTCCCATTCATTACAGCAAATGTTGAAAATAGTTTTAACAACCCATTTTAGAACTTTTTGACAACACCTTATTTTCAGTTTCCTTACCGTTTCAGCGCTGGCGCTTGGACTCGGTGAACGTTGGACGGTGACCAAAGCCATTTTAGATCACACAAATCACTATAGTGGAACTTATATAGCCTTAAGGTGTTTCATTTTTGTGTATTTGCACTGTTTACATACAAAACATATCTTCCTTATATTGCCATTGTCCACTTCCGTCTTACATGACCCTTTTTGACCCGGAAACTAAATTCCTCATTTCGCGCACCTGCAACACGGCGTAGCAACCAATGGCGGACCTAGATACCAAAAGAAGGAACAATGTAAATAAGTCCATTATTTTACATTTTTAGGCAGTAAAATGAATGTATTTTACATATTTCAACATAAATTTGATTTCATGGCACGTCTTGATCATTGACACGAAAATATCTTCGTTATATTCAGCATAAGCACCAGATATGCTGTTTGTAATGGGTTTTCGCGACAAAGCAAACTTTGTGTGAACGACTTTGGCAAACACAACTCTTGTACGACCACGGATCCAATAATTTGATATTTGTTCTCAGATACGTGTTGTGTTATTTGTAGATTTGTATCTTCTTGTTCAGCTGTTACAGATTTTGATTCATGTTTTGCAGAACTTTGCTAATCCTTAACGGATCTCTTTTGAAAATTTAAGTTTTAAAATACCCTTACATAAATTAATCTGTATTAAATAACACTAATATGCACTAAATTGTTAATGCTGCTGCCAAATTGAAAGAATGTCAACAATCCAGAAAACACACACTCTTCTGCGTTATATCTACATAAGCCGGCATCATGAATGCTGAAACCAGATGGGCAGTGTATCTTGTTTATTATGTATCATATGGCTAGTTTTTAAAAAAATGAATACTGACATTTTCGAATCATAAACTTGAATTGATTAATTAGATAAAATGTTCTATGTTTTTTTATTTCAGTGACAGAGAGTGACACTTGCAGTCCACAGGTATGACAGATGTTCAGCAGCCTGGCACCCCCAAAAAGGTGACCATGGCAGGGGGGTCTAGAGAAGGGTCGGCTCACTCCAGGGGCAGTGCCAAAGGGTCAACAGAGAAGAGGGTTCCTAGTGCAGTACAGAGATGGAAGAGACAACATGAGCAAACTATGATGGAAAAACTTGTTGGTCTCAGAAATGAAAAGAAAGAACATACCAAAATATCAAAGGAACAGGCAACAAATCTAGCTAGAAGAATACCAACAGAAATGCTTGGCAGGGACTGGTTAAATATGATTGAAGCAACTTTAGAAACAAGGGCATATCTTGTAGACAAATTGATGCCAACTTTAATTTTAGGAGTTGAAAAATTACTAAACGAGGCCACCAAGAGAGGATTAGCAAATAACAGAAATGAGAGGGATCCTAACTTTAATCCAATAAACCATCTGGCTCAGTATTTAATGAGAAACAATCCAAGATATAGTAATTTCTCTGAAGCGTCACCCTATGTTAGAAGTATGAGGGAAGTGTCCGAAGAATTAAAGAAAGAGCTGTTCAATATTGAAGATAACAGGTACTTTACATTCTTTTCATTTGCTGATGTTTTTGATAAATACTATGCATACCGGCTCTACTGTAACACGCTAGGTTATTTTATAGTTAGAAACCGTAGAGTTGGTGAGAGTCTTAATGCACTGTATATATACAAGGGTCAGTCTATGATTCTATTTCATAAAATGTGTGATATGTTACAAGAAATGAGCAAACTATTTTAGGTAGAATTAAAAGAATGTAAAATAAGGTTGTCCAAGGAGGGACTTGTGTTTATAAAATTTGAACTTAGCTTTTATATTTTCCTGTGCATTTGACAATGGCCAAACCAAAAGTTTAACCTAGCTATTATTGTTATCATTATCATTATTTATTTATTTTTTATTGTTACTGTTATTTATCTATTTTTTTTATATTTTTTTTATTATTATTATTATTAATATTACTATTATCATTATTGTTATTAACAGACTGGCAAGAATTAAGAATGAGGCTAAGAGACGTAGAGAGGAGAGAGAACGTTTGGAGGCCACTAAGCAGATGGAGAGAGTGAAGAGAATGAAACTATTGATGGATCAGTTCATTGAATGGAGTACATCACCAGATGCTAGAGTGGAACTTCAACTGGTATGAATAGAAACTTGCATAGTTACTGGCTCATGTAAATAAAGGGGAAAGATTGTTTGACTCTGTGTGCTCAACTCTCAGTCTTGTTGTGTTTCACTTTCATTAAGTCTGGTCAACAGAAATATTTTAGTGCACATACTTATCCTAACTCAAAAGTACACTTAATGCATTCTAAGTTTTAAATTACCACTTTTAAAGATATGTGTTTTACTGTGGGAGATAAAATATTTCATTTTTTTCATTATCGCTACATGCATTTACAATAAAGCTACACTATTTAAGTCAGATCAAACCACCATTCATGCATTGACACAATTTATTTTGTAATAACGGATGCAGACATATTTTCTAGTTTGAATAAGCCCCCCTCCCCCACACATGCAGCAAAAAATGAAGAAAAAACGTTACATTGTCTAGAAGAAAATGTTGTTCATATGGAATTCGTGGTTAATGTTAAAAGTATTATTTGTCTGATGTATGCCTTATATTTTTATCTCTTACATTGCAGATTCAAAATGCTCTGCGCTCATTTGTTGAGTTGTCAGAGAGGTTTCCTGAACATTTACAAGAGGCTGCCAAGCTGAGTCATCCGATAGATCCAACAGACGAGACAGGCAAAGTATTGACTGTTAAAGATTTTGCCAAGGTAAGATGCACGTTTTTGATACCCAATAGTATCTATAAAATTGTGCAATCAAACTCATCTATGGATAACAGTCATCCACAGGAGATTTGGAAGTTGTTGACAGGTAGCCTTTATTCAGCTGTTGGACATATCTGGTTTGTTAGCTTGTGATTCTAGAGATTTCTTACTGATGTTAGCCTTTATATCAGTTTGATACAACTTAAGAATATAAAGGAATTTAAACATGGTATGCGACAGACAATGAACTTTGACTCATCCAGAAAAAATATTTTGTTCTTTGTCTATTGTAAAATTTCAACTATTTTTACTGGACTGACATATTTTTCACCAGTCGTAGCATAAGGACCATTTTCTTTTGCATAGACTAGTTTAATCTAATAGCTCTTGGTGGATTTATACAATAAAGGAAAGTAGAAAAGTAGAGCTGGGTAGGAGAATTTGACTCATACATTATCATTGTTAAAAAATGTCTATTAATTTCTATTTCAGTATGTGATCTTGTTCACTGAGGAACTGAATGAGCTTCTGTTTGAAAGGTTTATGACTCACTTGGTGAAGTGTGCCGCTGCCAACAGATCCATCACAGCACGCGAAGCTCGCAGAATACATCTCACAAATCTGTTCCTCTCATGTGACCACAGCGGGGTTAGTTGTTACATAAAGTTCATGCTCACATTATACATTTTATACACTGGAATAGATATTGACTTTCAGAGTTTTGTTTTATTTTCTGCATTATTGCATGTTCAAGCAATGTTGTTCTTGCTTATTTTCCTGTTTATACATGTATAGCAGGTGATATCATTTAAAAAACCAAACCAAATAACAATGGTACATTTAAGGTACAACTGATACAAAAGTTCACTTTGCATTATGGTATAATATGGGTAGGAAAATAAGAAAAGTCAAACATCCGTGCAACAAGTATAATTTAGATTATATGACTTGTATTAAAAAAACATAATAATTTGTTTTCAATTGTAAAATAAATTGAGTTTAGATAAAAAAAAGTCTTTACTACAAATGTACTGGTACAAAGTGTTTATAGTGTCCTGCTTACATGTTGTAGATTGGTTTGCTAGATCGTCACCGGATTCTGAGTCTATTTGAGAATTACTGGGACTGCGCCAAGGAAGAGATCAAGGAAAACCTCAGGAATCCCAGGAAATGTGAGTGTTTATCTCAATGCAATGTCAACTTTTGTTTTCACTACCTGTATCAATCATCTAGAGAAATCCATACCACTTGTGACACTTTTTCTTCTGTTTGTGATGTCTCCTTTATGGAAGTTATTTACATATATTTGTGCTGCATGTATATATTATTATTCACTGTGCTGTTTTGATTTGTGCCAGAACTCCAACCATAACTGGTGAAAAATGAGTCAGTCCAGTAAAAATATCAGTAATTTTCACAATAATCAAAGTACAAAAAAAAATTCGAACCAGTTTGCACTCTTTCACCAATTCTGTATCACATTAATCTTTGTTTATACAGGGCCAGTTGTTGAGGTTGATGAAGCAGACGACAGTATTAGTGATGATGAGGAACCTCGCGAGGAACAGGTACCTTCTCTTGCTACAGCCGTGGAGAAACCTGCTCCCTCACCACAACAGACTGCAGAGACTGAGAAAGAAAAATCAGATTTGCAGAAAGAAAAGTCTGACGTACAAAAAGAAAAATCAGATTTACAGAAAGAAAAGTCTGACGTACAAAAAGAAAAATCAGACTTACAGAAAGAAAAGTCTGACGTACAGAAAGAAAAGTCAGATTTACAGAAAGAAAAGTCTGACATTCAGAAAGAAGGAGGTAAGGTTATTTATAAATGGAGCGAAACTAGACGTAAAACAAAGTTAATTAAAAGCTTTTATTTGACATTCTCACATATTTAACCTGCACTCGATAAACTTCCATTTAATTTGCTTAAACTTGAAACATATGCGAGTAACCTTGATTTAAAGTATTCTCTAGAAAGAATTTACATTTTCCAGTTTAAGAATATGTTATTTCATTTTTCAAACCAGAAGCTGAAAAGACAGAGACTCCAAAACCTTCTGAAGAACAGAAACCGGAATCTGCTGAACCTGGAAAAGTAGAAGAAGAAAAGAAAGATGAAGCTCCAGTTGAACAAAAGGAAGACACCGCTGAAACACCAAAGGCAGAAGAAGCTAAGTCAGAAGCTGAACCAGAAAAGAAAGAAGAAAAGGCTGAATTTAAAGATGACACAGAACAAGCATCTAAGCCCCAGACACCTGCAAAACCAGTAGAAGGACAGGCAGAAGTCACAGACGAGAAGACATCAGAATCAACAGATGATAAAGATAAAGATGGTGAAATTGAAGCTGGTAAGAATGTTGTTTTGTGTTTTCTAATTTATGCAGTTAAACAAGAGATGAAGAGTTGCTTTTTCTGATCTATCTATCATCCAATAATGTCACCCCTGCTGGGGACCTAGACATATGCGCGTCAAGCTACAGGAATATTAGTAAAGCTAAAAACAACCTGATTATATGATTTCTGTTTGTATTTAATGTAGTCATATCTCTAATACAGTTCAGATTTCTCATCCAATTTCTGTCAACAGTTACCTTTATCAAATCTAATTTCTAAGTTGTTTTCTTATTTTTTGTGTGTGTTATTTCTAATCTACAAGTTTAAATTGACTTTGGACTACCAGATTTAGATGAATGTTTCTTGTTTGTAGATGTTGTATTGACTGGAGAGTTATTGAATGAACCTAAGCCACCAGGCACAGGCACCCATCAGACTATAGTCTCATTTGCTGAAGGAACACATTTTGAAAGAGACAAAACAGGTATGGTGACCACTTGCTTATGTGTTTTGGTTCTGTAGTTAACTTCATATTCAAGGATTTACCTTCAGTGTTAATCCTTATAATTGCTCACCAAATTTCAAATGACTGCCGTACTGTTCTAAAAAATACAACTGATGTTTATGTACATGTACAGGTAAACTATATTCCACTTTTAACGTTCCTGATAAATTTGTCTGAAACAAGTATAACTTTGCATGAAATATTTTTGATTAATATAATTAAGCCAGTTGGGCCCAATAGATAATGGTTTGTGGTAAATATTGTTCACAAACTTTTCTCATACTCTTTTCTCCTTCCAGCCATGACAAACATCAGTCGCACCCATTCTCAGATGTCTATGTTTGATGAGAACTCAGTAAACGTGTCCCAGTTTGTACAGTTGACAGAGACTTTCCTGGGTAACGAGCCTACAGGAGGTGGCTTTGAGAACCTCATGAAGTACATCAAGACCCAGTACCAGGAAACAGAGGAGGAGAAGATGGAGAGATTACTGAAGGTGAGAACCTGTTATAATCTTAAATAACAAAATGTACTTACTTGCTTTATGAGTTATGCTCGGGCGGTTGGTATGTTGGTGAAATGTTGTGTCTCAAATTCCTCCTACAGTTTTGTCATTGACATGTGTAAAAGATGTGTGTTTTAAACCAGTATTTAACATTTATGTACACAGGCAAGAAAGGAGGCTATGTCATCTCGTAGGAAGCAGTTATTGGACCATCTGTTTGATAAGTGGGACAACGATGGCTCCGGATTCCTAGACCAGGATGAGGTGGAGACTGTCATGTTAAAGTACAAGGAAGGCCAAGACTCTGAGTGTATTGATAAAGGTATGATGGCAGCTGGGGAAATATTTATATATATACTTATATAACTCAACTTGAAGTATAGGATTACTTTGTTATATATTATACTACAATTGCGCAGTGGGTTGCACGTCTGACTCGTAATGTGGAGGTCGTGGGTTCGAGCCCAATCAAAGGCCCCAGTTGTTACCTTGAGCAAGAAACTTTACCCTTATTGCTTAGTACAGGTTGGGTCCAGGAACGGATTCGAGCGTGATTTCACAATCGAGCTAAAATAAATTGAGGGCCTTATGGACGATTGACTTAAATGTCAAATAAGCTCCCTCGTTAAATATCGTCAAAAAACACAATCAAGTGGTAGAATAATGAAGCATGTTTACGTTTGACAGCTCTTGTTTGACATGGTGATAGAAAGAATTGTAAAAGAAGTTCAATGAATATATTGTGAACTGTTTTGTTGTTTCTTTGAATAAATATACATACACTGTATTTATCTTAAAAATACAAGCATATACATTATACCACACGTGACAACTGCAGTCATATATATTGTATTGTTACTATGTATTTTGTATACGTCCTGAAATAAAAGATCTGTTCTTAATAATGAAGAGGTATATACAGGCTACTGTTGTGTTTTAATTTGTAAAAGTCTACATTGGTCTATATTATACATTATCAAAGGATGATTCATAGACCTTTTGATATCTAATAATTTATGTTCATGCCTGAGATATATATCCACATTTAGATGAGATACACTATTATTACAAGATCGTACCATGAGCTTTTTTCCTGTCAGAAACAACATGTCGGTTAGAATTTTACCATTTTCCTATTTTTTCGATTTTCTTGATTCTTCTCTACAGTAGTATTCACCTTTCTTTCTATTTCCACTTCAGCCAAAGAAGAGATAAAGAAGAAGTCCAAGCATCCCCAGGACAACAGACTGAGTCGACGTGAGTTTAGGCAGTTCTTAATCATGGTGGTTGACAATATGCCTGGCGCTGACTCCTTTGAGTACTTCATAGAGTTCCTAAACAACAGTGTCGAGGTGAGTACAGCACATACTGGTGTCTCTTGTGTGTCCTTCACTTTAAACTTTTATTCTCTTCTCATCAAAAACTCTCTTATCCCCTTATGATCGAAAACCAGATTCTTTTGGAGGAAGTTTATTGTCATCTTTCACCTTGTACTAAATGAAAACTTACTTAATGCTAATCAGTATTTATATAACAGTTCTACAGTGCTCTAAAAGTTCTTAAAACATTTCTACAGCAGACTATTACCCTAGTTTAATAATAAAAGTACTGTTGTTAACATGTACTACACGTTGGTGCATACAATTAACTGCAATTAAGGCACTTTGCAAACAAAACAAATTTCAAACGATTTTAGTCAATTTCTTTAAATGTGATTCATAAAGATACATGTAGTTAGTTATACTTTCTTGTTTTGGTTTATTTCTTATTATTTTACTACGTTACATTAATATGTTTATAGTTTATACTTTCTTGCATGTTCATTATTCACTTTAACAGGATGAGAACAGTGGGGTAGTGGTTTTTATTTTATTTTTCTGTCTTTGAAATTCATCCCGCCTGTGATAGGCCATAAGTAGGCTCTGCCTTTACAAGTTTGGTCCATAGATTAGATTATTGAGAGTGGCTACATATGAAACATCACCATCCTTCCTTAGTAAAGAAATACAACATTTGTACCCGTGCTTTATCGCAGAATATAATATATAGGTACGAGTTCGGGTGCATATGTCAATTAAACCATGAGTGCGCTAGCAGTGTATTTTGGTTCATAACATTTACGCGGGAGGTAAAAGTACCAATCATATTTTATCGTAGAATAAAAAAGCATGCCTCGTTTTTTTCGTTGTGTATAAGAGAAAATCACTGGACCGTTTTAGAATTGAATTTCAAAGACAGCCTTTCTTATATATTAGTGATACATTTCTAATATTACTGTGCACAAAATCAAAACTTTAGACTGTTTAAAAGTAAGAGACAAGTTTGCTGCTAAGTGTAATCGTTTTCGTTTAATCACAACTTGGGCTTTCATCATGTTTAGACAATTAGCATAACTTGCATTCATATAACTTAGGTTAAGCTACAACATTGAACCGCATTTCACAACTTGGTTCATTTCAACATTATAGATTCACTGCTTTTATAACTGTGGCTCATTTGTTCATTCTTCGGATTTGATACACCATTCCAATTAGAGAAAGTGACAGGGTCTGAAATAAAACAAATACACACAACTCTGAAAACTAATGAAGGCCGTTACTGTAAATGCATGTATCATCCATCAACTTAAACGTGATGGGAAAGTTTTTTTGTGAGTTGGTGTTCATAGAGAGTAGACATTTTTTGTCAGTCTTATAAATTTTAAAACGGGTTTGGTTATGTTTTTACATATAGAAATCATGCGACATGCTGAACGTAAGTTTGTGAGTGTTTGTTTGCAATAGCTAC
>ENA-OREC01001489-OREC01001489.1-marine-metagenome-genome-assembly--contig:-NODE-1489-length-11938-cov-13.721609_pt1 | contig 11938 bp, 4 predicted proteins | sample MGYA00248626_ERZ508543 | MGnify/ENA primary metagenome ERZ508543 (study PRJEB26211, sample SAMN05518279) | marine metagenome | isolation source: Puget Sound, Washington, USA | host: Bankia setacea... | reverse complement strand
GTACATGTATAGTAGTACAGTCATGTACATGTATAGTAGTACAGTCATGTACATGTATAGTAGTACAGTCATGTACAAGTACAGTAAGTGTTTCTACTTTTTCTGCAGGCTTAAAAGATTATCTTGTTACTTAATCATAATTTGTGAATATATATAGTTTATTTTTTCAATTTAATTGTGAAACAAGCAACTCTGCTTACATATGTAATTTACGCTTGAATCTGTTCCTTGAACTAACCAGTACAATGTACTGAGTTATGAGGGTAAGGTTTTTTGCTTAAGGGGTTTTGAAATCAAGCCTGACAGCTGCATCAACAGATTATATGAGTCAGACACTCTAAAACTACTGCGCCGTGATGCCACTTGTGAATAGCAATATGTGAATAATTAATCTGAAAGAGCATGGCCATTAAAATAGAAGATATTGATTTTAAGAGGACTTCAGCAAACTAGAATTCTAAGCAATACTGGATTACCAGGTAACTTGTCAAAGATGCAGTCAGAAAGTCTACAAATAACATTTATAAATGCACTAAATAGAGTCAAGGTTGTTCAAGTTCTTAGTTGTAAAAGTTCACCCATAATCCCTGGAACTTTTTAAATTTAGCAAGCAAGAAACTGTAAACAAGAGGTCTGTCAAACTGGAAGTCTGCTATAGTACACATATTAAACTTATAACTAAAGTCAGTTGTATAGTGACCATTTAGATTCTTGTTTGTGGTCACTAGTACTACCTTTGCACTTATAACACTCAGGCAATCAATAGTCTAGGATCCATTTCCTTTACATAAACAACCATATATATTAATCCAATTAAACAGTAACCACTTGCATTACATGTACCAAAGAAACAACAACAATCTTTGCATGGGATATTAATTCATTGTTGCAATTATAACCTACTATTTAATACAAACAACCCAATAACTTTATTGCTGCAGGATCAAAAAACAACAACACTAAGATTTCCCGCAACTTAATCACTCATAATGCAGTCACAAAACATTGATGCCTCATTCAGCTATATCAGTTTACAGTACATGTATATACATGTATATCTATAACTTCTAGACCACATCAATATATAGTTGTATGATGTAAGTTAACTAACATTGGTTCTTTTGTAGTTGTATGATGTAAGTTAACTAACATTGGTTCTTTTGTAGTTGACTTTATGTTAACCATGCCTGTGTTTCATAAGTCTATCAACATGTATTGTGATATGACACGTCAAGGTTGATGTTTCTCTGATATTTCTTTACAATAAATTAACAAAGGAGTTTTATAATATATATTAAATTATTGTCCATACAGGAAATCTGGACTGTAAAGAAAAGTCTATTTCACATACAAAACCATAGTACATTTGCATGTAGATCTATACAGAATGGGAAATGAACGTGTACATTAGGTCAGAGCATACAATTCAATAAAATATTAATATACTTGAGAAAAAGTAATCAGAATTATAAAATAACCCAAGGGAGACAACTGCTACCAAAGCAATCTCTTTCTTTCTGAACTTTCCATCAGATAATACAAATATTGTACTAAAATATATATTCTACAGTACTCATTCATTTTATAACCGTTATCATAGATTCATGAGACTGATGAAATACACTAAAAAAATAAAACCTGAGGCTAAAATGTTTGTGTATTAGAGTGATGAAAAAAGTCAATTTACCCAAACAAATATATCCACAGAATACCACTGTTTCCTCTATATCACAGACTTTTAGATACAAATTAACTCTTCTACAAAATTTAATGTTATAACCCTTGGTGATTTTCTGTCCCTTTGTATATATTGACAACACAGCGTTCCTACTATATTATCTAAGTCTCACCAAATGTAAACACTGCACTAACTCTTTGTCTAGGCCAGCTGTCAGTGTTATCTTATCTACAGATGATAACCATGCAATAACAAGTTCATAAAATTACAAAGTTTGTATGTGACTAAGAGAGGCCTACTTCACCTCACAGTGCAAAAAGGTGAACTAAAGAAAACATGTTACAACTAGATGGTCATTAATGGTACATGTATTGTAGGGGTATGTAAATATAGACTTAACTTATCAAAAGGCTGTGCAATTAACCAGTATTACTTAAAGGCTGGGGTTGGGAAACCTTATCAGAGGAAACAAACACCTTCGAATTACACTGTTTGATGAAGAATTGATTAAAAGTTGATTTGGTAGAAGTTTACTTAAATATGATAAAATTGATTGAATAATGTAATACCGTAGTAACCCTAATGCATCTCTAGCGATGTGATATAATATACTACATTAAGTCTTGGCTACACTTGCACCCATTAAAGAAAGAAAACTGCATTGAACAAAATTACACAGTTCTCGAGCTTCATGAAGGTTTGATAATGAGGCAATAAATCAAAGAAATTTAATAACTGGAAAAAAGCAGAGGCTTTAGAGTTCAATATAAAATACATACCGGTACTCAACAAAATGTCTTCACTTATGAGTTGCAAGAAAAAGTTTTAGAATGAAGCAATTCAAAATAAGAAATTCCCAGGTTATATACATGTATGTCAATGTTTCAGAAATATATCACTTATTAATAAAACTAAAAATTATTATCATTTATCTCTTCCCTAACGCTATACATGTATACATGTACTATACAAAGGAAACCTGGTAAATGACCATTTCACAAGCTTAAAATGCTTTAAACACTATAACAGCCATTTCTGTAACATCAAAATGATTCAGACATTCAGTATTCTCATACCAATGTTTATGAAATATTATTAGCTAAATAATGATTACTTTGAATATAACTAAACAAAGCTGTAAGGTGAAGATGATATTGGACTAGAGGCTCTAGAAAAAATTATCATTATTCTGCAAATCAGGGGAGATCACTACGTAAGCCTAATCTCATTGCAATTGAGAAGCGGTATCTAATAAGCGCCTGTCGCGGTTATTCATCATCGTTTATTCCAGTCTACGAAATATTGATAAAATGTGAACTTATCGTTAAGGCTACACATAAAGGAAATCGACGTTTGACGATTTTGGGTCTTGTTCTTAAAGTCAGGAGTCCAACGGACTGCCTGGCCGCGACATTCGGAAGTCCGACACAATATTTAGGGGTATCGGACTCCCGGCCTACCGTTAGTGTCGACCGCTGTTCATACAAGGATGTCTGAAATGTAACATGTTTTTGGTTTAAGAGGCCCGCTAAGGATGTTTTAAAGTATGTCAGCGTTGATTTGTTGTGTATATTGATGTATTTTTGTCTGTTCTTTCCAAATAACTAATGTATGTTGGGGAAAACTATTGATTGATGGAAGCCATTTTGTGTACTAGGTTAAACAGGTCAAATATATGAATCTATTTTTAGTGAAAAAGTTTAATATCGTAACATGTGAATGAGGTCAGTTCTACTTACCAAATATATTCTTTTGATGTATATTTCTTCACTATAATTATACTATAATTTTAGCCCAAAAATGATTTCTTTAAAGCACATTAAAAAAAGTAGTTTTACGAAAATAATCAAACTCAAATTTTCGTCTCAAGATCTGTCCAGTCTAATAAATATATCATTTGCAGCCATATGCATACAAGGATGGCTGAAATGTGACATATCTTTGGTTTAAGAGGCTGCTAGAGATGTTTTTAAGTATGTCAATGTTGATTTGTTGTGTATATTGATTTATTTTTATCTGTTCTTTCCAAATAACTAATGCACGTTGCCGAAAACTATTAATTTAACTGAACGTTCTGACATAGGTTTGATGTCTGAACTATGCTACGTGTTTTGAGCTAAATGGGAAGAACCCTGCATTTTCCAAACAGAAAAATAGCTCAGCTTTGAAGAAGTACTATATAAAGTGCCGTAAACTGTTATGCAAGTTTGTCAGTTGATGTTTTAGCATGTTATTATAATAACAAATAGTTTTGTTCTGTTATACAAGTCAAGATAAATGTTTAAATTCTTTTCCTTTTAACCGGATTGTTTCCTTAGATCACCGATAACACCAGGATAACAGAAGTCTGTGAGTAGACTTTGATTTGAACATAAGTTTTAGACCATTTGAACAGAGTTTAATTTTAGCAAGAGCTTGTACGTATCTTTAAGGCGGAAAATAGAGCATTGTTCCTTAAATTGAGTGTCTCAGTTGAATTTTTGTGGAAGTATTTGAGTGCCTTACCTTTCACTGCTTTGACACAAGAGTTGTTTCCACCACAGACGCTTGTTTACATAAACGATCTCGTTTTACAGACGCTCTATATTTGAAAAGTGTAGAACACTGCCGTACAAGTACATAAATATTTATTCCAAGTGATTACCTCCCTTTGTCTTGTTTTATGTATACAAAATATAGCTATAACACAGAGATACAGGAGTAAATTATGATCTTTTTCAAAATCAATAAAACTAAGGCACTACCAGAATGACATGTTTATAATATAGTTTATAATGCGTACAATCACATAATCGTCATTAGGCACGTGTTCATTTTCAAAAATGTAATTCAACGCTTTCAATGTTTTTTTAAAAAAGGAACGCACTTAACACATGGGTCGAACATCTTGATAATTCAATTGGCGTCCAGACACAGAATTCACTTCAACATCTCCACACATCATTACAAGTACAATAATGCATCTACGTAATGTAAGGTATGTGTAGGTCATAAGCACATGCACGATACGTAATATGAAATATATATTTATATTGTGTGAAGTGTTTGCAAGTAAATTCAAAAGACCTTCTTTAACATTGGAGTAAGTAACTGTCGTAGTGGGTACTATGCACATAACACCAACCACGTGGGTACTGTTTACCGTAAGTTTATTTCTACCAAAGTGGAACTACATTTCCACACCCTGAAATAGATATCAATATATCACATATTACAAACGATGATCACTAGTGGCCTAAAACAGTATTACAAACAATACACTAGTACAGATATCTCAATAATCATTATACATTATCACATCATTATTAATATATGTATAACTCTCTCCCAGAACTCACCGTTTATGGACCGGGTGTCTACCAACTTCTCTCTATCACTAACTCTCTATGTCTATGCTTACTAATGCTGTAAATGTAAAAGATGAAGAGTTCAGAAAGTCGAATGTATTTGTGCAAGTAGATTAAGATGCATACTTAATATTATAAGAAAGGAATTTCCAAGTATTACAGCTATGTTGATTAACTTTAAGAACAAAGAAAAGTTACAATAAACTATCTGAATTATTTAAATAACATTTAAATAATACTTAACTATACATTCATTTAATTAACTCATCACATCAATTCATTCCAGTTACAACCATATAGAATAGCAACTAATAGACCTTGAGCTGACTATAGACCCTGCTCCCCAGGGGGAATTTTCGGGACTTTGATTTTCTTATACCTTATGGTATGTAGCATTCAGAAAAAATGATTGCAAAGTTCTGTTGGGGCTTTAAGGAGTTATGGGCCTATAAAATACGTTACCACCTAATAAATTGCCATTTTCGGTATATTTGACACTAAAACATCCATATATCAAGTTATTCAAATATACAAAACATTTACTAGCTTAGGAGCAAGTCATATAACCCCAAAAGTGTGCTTACTTTAAATCAATAACTTTCATTTTTAAAGCGAAAAAATGTGACGTAATATGTGTATTTTCTGCTTAATTACATGTAAAAGTATTGTACACATTTATTACATAAGAGGTAATCATTTTTGTTCTATTAGAACATTTAGTTGCTATCTATGTAAGTCCTAGGGGTTTGGTGATAACTTTGGTATATCATGTATGGGATGTATGTCCATATTAAAGCCGTTGCATATGTAGCTTTCCAAATATACAAGATTTCTTACCAAAGTTGATCAGACAGAGGTACAAGAGGAATTGTCAAACCCGTGTATATTATTGCTGTATGCCCTTATAATGTTTATGATGTACTACCTTGCCAATTGAATATGGCTTTGGACCATGATTGTTGAAAAATGCAGAAAGAAGCCTTCGTTACCATGTGAAAAGAGAATTACCAAAACACAAGAATTGTAAACGAACACATGGTGTCATAACGCCTTTGTACTGAAATTTTAATGATTTATGGGATAATAAACTTACATAATCACATGCATTTCTTTAGATACTTTGATGTTTTTACCATCCACAGTGGTGTGTCATTTCCATTAATAGTGTTGATACATGTTACTTGAATAGTTTACAAAAATCCCTTTTCTAATCAATGGCTATAGTTCTTAGTTACTTTGTACCGTATATGTTAATATTCACCATTGTAGTCAGTACTAGTTTAAATGAACAATGATCCTAGCTAAAAGAAACATTTGCAATTGCTGTTGACAGATCTACGTTACGTGACATGCACAATGTTAATTCACATATTTAAAAGTATACAGAAAGTACTAAAACTGCTCTATCGATAAGCCAATTAATCAACACCATTTTAGTTCTGTAAATGCTTTAATTTAGCTGCATTTCATGAAACTCAAACTATTGATTATTAACACAGGTCATTTCATTGTAATTAACTCACGTGCTATGTTTTATTCAGGAATTACCTTAATATCCTTAACTTAGTGGAAATATAAAACAAACATGCATATTTGTCCTTTGGGGTACCATACTAGTAGTAGCTATCAAAATTAATATTTAATATATTGAACAATGATAACATTGTAAATGTATTCAGACAAAGGTAGAACGCATTCGAGAGTTAGATTCAATTTACCTTTTCAAGTAGTATTTAGTTGGAAACAAACATGCGACATCATGTACTTTCTTGTATGTAGTCATTTATCATACCTCAAGTTGAACAATTGTTGTGTCAAAGAAGACATACTTATTATTTCAGGACACATGTTGTGTAGAATATTTATACAATAATATAAGTAAAAAGAATGCTGAATAGCTAAGTAAATAGTTTGAGTATTTGGCAGTCAGAGCATGACAAGAAGTCAATGAAAAATGACCCTGTAAAGTACAAGACTGTTAATTTCTGACCTAGAAACAAAAAGAAACTGAAAAGAGGATACCTCTCCATCTTAAACACATCAGCAAAATTAAGCCTAACTCACAATCATCTGTTTGAGTAACAGCACAGTTTAGATAAGTGTACCATATGTAATGTCCAGAGTTTGAGATAACGGGTAACAATATTTATGTTTTAAAAGATTGATGTGTTTATATTTAGCCGACTTATATAAAATTGAAGTTTGTTGACATCATTGTTGGACTAATATACATAATTTGCACTTTACACATAAGAACACTGTATAACAATTATGTCAAAGTACTTTTTCTTGCAGCCTAAAACCTAAACTTGATTAAATACCCATTTATTGGATAATATCTAACTTTTATTGGAACAAATTAGAACAATATCTAATTTGTGGTACAGTTGTCCTTTTAAAAAACAGTAGCTTTCTTATTATGTGGTAAAACAAACTTTTCTTTGTCAAAAAGTACTTATTTAGAGTAACGTAGTTTCATATCGTCTATGGCATACGTGCAATTTAAATTGTTTTACAAAACTTATTTTTTCCTCTTAATTAGTCAATTTCCTGTACAATACCACCAAAGAACATCATATATTTAATATCTAAAGATAGATATTTAACATTTAAAGATTTTTTATATATATATATATATACAGCTTTACAGCTTGATAATAGACAAACGCCCCACTCGCCAGTTGCAATCAACCTACCAAAATACTCGCCAGACATTGGGCTTTTAGAAAATCATTGTCTCGAAAATTCCCCCTGGAGGGGGGAAGAGCGAATGTGTTTCTAGCTTTTAGCCTATAACCTTCTCAAATAAATCCACCACAAATCCAAATACTCCAAACTTCCAATAAACACAAAGGATTATCGATTTCTCATAAATACATGCATGTCCTTCTCTTCCAAATCTTTTCTATCATTTGACCAAATCCAACCACATATGGTTCAGTAAACCAAGGACAATAACTTTTGTCCACCCAATGACCATAGCACTGACCAGTATAAACTCAAAGATGGTCAAAGGGAGACAACAATAGGAAATAAATGCTAAACACTGAAATGAACATACAATTGACAAACTTTACTAAAATTAACCCTGTCACATAACGAAGCCACGACATTTACAGCCCAACTGAACGTTAAACAACCAAACAAAGTAAACACTTTCAGAGAAGTAGATACCAATCATGTATATAGATAGAAAGTTGGACAGGAAGGAAACAAAGGAGTTATCTGAAATATCGTCTTTATTGGGAGATATTGTCCCACAAAACACCACTGGATGAAGTAAACTGATATAGATCGCTTTATTATTATTATTATTATTTAGATTACACTTAATAAAGGGAAATGGCTGGTTTGCGCATGTCCTTTTGCAATCTCCCATGCAGAGTTGTCGATCCTTGCCCTCCTTCAAACAAACCTACTTGTCAGGGGAGATCACTGTGTAGGAGGCTGGTCATTTTCATCATCACCATCTAGTTATAAGATCAATACGTTTAAAATACAACGCACGATAACCAAACATATTACAAGCAATTTTGAGTGTACTTTACAGTATATGCACTTTATTAATAGCTACATGTTATACACGTCTGCCGGGCTGAGGACCTTAATTATGACAGATTTTAAGTATTTTATCAGATATGTTCCCTCTTTGACTAAATTCTGTAATCTTATCATATATCTTTTTTAATTTACTGTATTGCTTTAAGTATTGAAATAGTTGATGCAATACATGTTGAAATGCAATTACTTTTTATTTATGTGTATTTATTTGTTCACTTCCTACTCTTCGTTCTTGTTATCTGTTTCAAGTCTTCTGTCCTACCAACCGTAATTACATGGAGAATGCACAGACGCTGACTAACATAGTTGTAGTTCAATGTAGCAGTCAATGTATCCACAGATAGAGATGTTAACAAAAACCGTGTACCGTTAGAAATATCCAGTTGAGTCCGGTATTATAAATATGGATGTCGCGTGGTCAGTATAGTGGTCGCGGTATAGTATCTCCTTTAGCTTCGTCTCATAATTAATAAATTGAAAACGAAAGACTACTTTACTTCCAATCACATAAACTATATACACGGATTGGGAATGGAATGGATGTTTTCTCGAAATTAGAGAGTCGTTACCATGGTACCATAGCTTATTAATTCTACTTGTCACCTTTCCTTGAACTTCCATTAACAAAAGAGTTCTATTCTATTGAGGGTCGATTCAAATGTAATGGCATCGTTTATTATCTGATTGACAGTACTCAGCGGGGTCTCATTAATGATGTCTTAGAATCAACTTAAGATATACATGTACGCACAAAGTCATGTTTTTTTTCATCGCTGGTGAAATGAATATTGATAGCATTTTAGATTCTCATTCGTAGCAACACCAGCACGGGTGTATAGACTTGGCGCTGAGAGTGAGATCCACTCACCGACGTAGCTCCTATAGGCCCAGTAGGCCCGGGTCTACACTTCATTTCGATAAAATTAGAACAACAAAAAATTGCATTATGAATGGGTGGGGGTGGGTAGCACTCGCGGATCCCTAAAAGTCGTCTGCAGGTCAAAATATCGTATCAAATAGCTGCAGAATGCACCATTTTGATTCATTGCTTTCAATATTTTCCCTGCAGGTCAAAATAGCGTTCATTGCTTTCAATATTTTCCAACGGTTCCAAAATATAGCGTCAATATGCAACAAACACCGTCCCTATTTTCACATTTCCAGGGGAAGGTTGACCCACCTCAAGACCACGCCCCCTTAATTAAGTAAAACATGTAAACAAAAATTATCTTTGCTGTTTCAAATACCGTTTTAAATAGTGTCATAATGCACGCGTAAGCGTCCTTGTTTTCATTTTTGTTCTCTGCATTTCCAACTCGTTTCAAATACCGCCAGAATGCACCATTTACCGTCCTTGTTTTCATTTTTTTTCTGCAGTTCCAAATCATTTCGAACACCGTCACAATACACAATTTACCGTCCTTGTTTTTATTTTTTCCTACAGTTCCAAAGTCTAAATACCGCCAGAATGCATGCTTTAGATATTATTGTTTTCAATTTGTTTCTGCAGTTCTAAATCGTTTCAAATACCGTCGCATTGCGTGTTTTATAAACATTAATTACTTTCATCTATTTCTCTGCAGTTGCAAATCGTTTTAAATACCGCCAGAACGCATGGTTTAGATACAATGTTTTCATCTATTTCTCTGCAGTCCCGAATCGTTTCAAATACCGTCATGCTTTAGAGACGTATTTTTCAACAAATTACTTTGACTTAACTTTGAGTTGCATTGATTTAAAAAGGAATGTAATTGTTTCAGCTTGGCAAACGCTGCAAAATATATCATTGTTGTCTTCAAAATATGCCTTAAAATGTCCCAAAATGCAGCTGCGACTATAAAGGATATCAAAGTTTTCAAAGGGGGAGGGGCATGTCCCCAGGACCCCACCACACATAGAACAGTGGTGCATACATATTGATTTATTCCTAGCTACGCCCCTGATCGTCAAGTCAGGTGCAGGGTGTTGACTTTAGAAGCAACATCAGACTAACACTTGTACTTAAGCACTCATACATGAACAGTCAAACAAATGTTAACGTAAATTCAACGCTACTCGTACGTGGGAAACTTGACGTGTTTTTCGAATATTATGTTTTGGTGTAAGTTTCCAGCATTTTTTAAATTTAAAATAAAAATAATAAAATCTAATACACCTACTTTTTCTTAATTATTGACTTTGAATATGAAATCATTTGCGTTGGTTCACCACAATATATGGGCATGTTTATAAATGTATTCTTAAGGAAAGAAGTTTGACATATTTAACATAAGTGTTCAGCTTTGATGTAACATGCAGACATATCTACTAACGATGCCCCAATTTCAATAGCTTGGGAACTGTAAATAGTCAGGACTGGATTTCATAATCGAGGACTTAAATTCAGTGATAATCCTGATAACATTTGCTGACCAAGTTTTTAATGTTTTGCTACTGTAAATTCAACTGACGTGTATACATGCATATACATAGCTAAATTTATATATATTTCTTTTGATATTCTTGATAAATATATCTGAAATATGTAGAATTGTACAGGAAATACTTTGGAATCAAATTAAGCCGGATCCAAGTATTATGAAACGCAGTCCAGGTAATTATAATTTATGAAACAACATGATACACCACACGTGTAACTCTATACAATCAGAGTTTCCAAACGTTGCGCATGTTGTGAGAACGACGTGGCGAGAATCACACGAATACCTTTTTTAACATATACATTCATCACATGTTATTCATGTTTAGTACAAATAAGCCAACATGGTGACAAGGAAATACAAAGGTAGTAATTGTTTTGTTTGTTGATATTGAATGTTCAGCGGTTTCGTAAAGATTGCTTTTTAAAACATGTGCTATAAAACCTTTCACTTTAATACCGGTATAATAATGTATTAACTTTACATAGCAAAAGCTTAGAAACGATGTTTAGAGTGTGAACTTTTTGCGCGTGGCTGCCATGTCAGATGAATTAAAAAGTAAATAAGTGGCAGAATGCTCGAGAAATTCATTGATTCAGCCATTCTTTTAACTCGTACTTTCATGCCCTTATACTATCAGACCTTGAACTTCATTGATTCAACTATTCTTTTAACTCGTACTTACATGCCTTATACTATCAGACCTTGAACTTCATTGATTCAGCCATTCTTTTAACTCGTACTTACATGCCTTATACTATCAGACCTTGAACTTCATTGATTCAGCCATTCTTTTAACTCGTACTTACATGCCCTTATACTATCAGACCTTGAACTTCATTGATTCAACCATTATTTTAACTCGTACTTACATGCCCTTATACTATCAGACCAAGAACTTCATTGATTCAACCATTCTTTTAACTCGTACT
>ENA-OREC01001488-OREC01001488.1-marine-metagenome-genome-assembly--contig:-NODE-1488-length-11940-cov-13.590997_pt1 | contig 11940 bp, 11 predicted proteins | sample MGYA00248626_ERZ508543 | MGnify/ENA primary metagenome ERZ508543 (study PRJEB26211, sample SAMN05518279) | marine metagenome | isolation source: Puget Sound, Washington, USA | host: Bankia setacea... | reverse complement strand
TAACCTGTAATATATGTACAAGGGAGTACAGAGGTCGATAACCTGTAATATATGTACAAGGGAGTACAGAGGTCCATAACCGGTAATATATGTACAAGGGAGTACAGAGGTCCATAACCTGTAATATATGTACAAGGGAGTACAGAGGTCTATAACCGGTAATATATGTACAAGGGAGTACAGAGGTCTATAACCGGTAATATATGTACAAGGGAGTACAGAGGTCCATAACTGGTAATATATGTACAAGGGAGTACAGAGGTCTATAACCGGTAATATATGTACAAGGGAGTACAGGTCCATGTCCTATAATATATGTACAAGGGAGTACAAAGGTTTTGTAAGAAATATAACTTTTACAGATCAGAATTTCTCTCTGGTTTTTGCCTATTCTCAAAGGTCAATATATTTACTGGACGGACGCAGTGAATACAAAAATGATTCCGGAGTATTCTCATTCTACGCCAAATCTCTGTAATAACACATACTCAGACATTCACAAATTTTTTCTAGTGGGGTTAAAGTGTTTACTTCCCCTACAAATAATGCTCATATCAACTCTTTTCACATACTTTTTATATTTACATTACTGGTATTTATAGTCATTGACAATTTAAATTCAAGGTTTAACTGACCAACGAAATAAACATAAATTAGTGCTGTACGAAATGAATAAAGTTCACAGAATCTTTAGACACATGAAGTTTACTTACCGGCACACGTTTCCCGTTCAGCATGACTTTCACGTCTTTACTAGCAGCTGCTATATCATAGGCTCTACGTGTGAACAAGTCTACTATGTCTTTATCCAAGGACTCCATCCCAAACTTAGATAGGTCTGGGTAGAATGTGATAGCTGTGTAGTCAGAGTCTTTAGATTCACCAATTGTAGGCTCCTTGGTCTTTGTCATATTATCTTGCCACGTCTTAAAAGCAGAATGATCAAATGTGAAGGAATAAGCGTTAACTAATGGTCGAATGCAACATATCTTTAAAATTTAATCGCAAAAAATGTATCCTTTTTGCTATCCCTAGAATTTTGAGTTAATTGTGACTCTTTAGAGTTAGATCTTGAGATTAAGGGTTCTCAGGTGAGTGATAAACAAGGTTCACATTTTTTTATAATTAAATAAAGGGCACAAAATCCCACTAGAAATTCTTAAACCTGTAATGACAATTTGTTGTTTTTACCATACCATGTTACAGACAGGGTGAGTAGTAATTTTGCCATGTTTTATCCTGAGTATTTGTATGACTTCATAAACATACATGAGCTTTCAACAGAAGTTAACTTTCAAATTAAAATGTTCAATAGCCATTAATGCTGATTCATTACAAGTTAGTCGTTGATAAAAAGACTGAAGTTTATGTAACATAGAGTTATCACAGTAAGGCCTAAATCAAAAGGGTTTGATCTGTCTTCAATGATACTCAAAACCATTCCGTTTTCACCTCATGAACAGTTCTTACCTGTCTAAAAGTATGTTTGTACTCTTTGTAGGACGTCTCCACCACAAACTTCTTACTGAAGATGTTACATAACTTGGCACCATAACCATTACGTCCACCTGTCAAGAAGGATATCATTGATCAAATTGGGCTAAGATTTCAATAAAAATACTGATAACAAAATAGTTTACGTCAGCCAGGTAATTAAAACCCAATACTTCAGTTTAAATCAAAGGTTTATAGTCTGAAATAACCTACACAACACTAGGTAAAGATTCAACATATTAATTTTAAACACAAAATCATTCACATTTTTTGGGTTTATCAACAAACAATAAATAGAGAGAAAGCGTGGCCCAGTGCTTCTGACTTGTAATCAGCGTATTGCCTGTCAGGCGTAAGTTGGAATCCTGTTGGGTTCTTAAGAAAGTAACTTTCCTCTTATTGCACAGTACTGGTTGGCTCCAGGAATAGATTCAAACGATTTCAATGTAAAAAATTGGTTCAACCACAGTCAACAGAAATAAAGCAGTATAGACCAACACACAAAGAAGGTAAAATCAAGAAATGTATGTTGCATAAGATGGAAATTTCTTTCTTTGATGAAATCATACCTGTAACTTTCTTTTCTGTATCATCGTAGTTACTAGATGTGAGTAAATGACCAAAGATCATGGTAGGGACATACATGTTGTGCTCCTTATGCTGCACAACTGGGATACCACGACCATTGTTCCAGACTCTGATCTTAGTGTTCTCCCTACCAAAAAAAAGTAACTCACATTAACAAAAGATAAACCACTGGAAATTAATAGTACAGGTTAAAAGACTGGTATCCATAACATGTTCAGACAGGAGTGAGTTACTTGTAAGTGACTTGTTTGCCAATGAGATTTATTGCTGTGTGATGAAATTAACATCTAACTTTTGACAGGGATATGTTATCCCATCTCTTTAACAACATTATTTCTTACAATATAGATAACTTACGCATCTATATCAATTTTGATGCAGGTCATTGATGGATCTCTTTGCTTGTTGTCAGATGCATTAACTGCAATAGTAAACAAAAACATGATATCAGCAACAAACAGAACAACTTTATCACCTTGAACAATATGAATGTTAACTGTTTTGCCTGATAAAAAAACGAAATATTATACTGCATTACTCTTGCAACATCAGTTGTCAGTAAAACTCACAGTTTTGTGCGTGACTTTGATATATCCTGCAAAAATCAAATGATTGTGTGTTAATACAAATCGCAGAACCAGGGCTTGTGAATTTGCCATTGCGGTTTTGAATGATAAAAAATAGTCCCAAAAAGTTTGGCTTACGATGTTGCAATTAAAATCTTAAACAAATATCATAATAACAAGACAGTCGAGTATCAAATGTTGGTAATGCGCAACATGAAGTGTAAGTTTTTTTCTTCCTGTTACATAATTTTTATACAATTGCCTACCTAGAATTTCATCAAAGATTTTGTACAGGCCAGGAACGTATGTGATATCTCGCTGTATCATGTGTGTATGATCATCATCTAGTACCCACATTGGCTGAAATACACATGGAAGAGAGAAGATATTGTTTTAAGTGTTTAACATAATGTTAAAATCAAATATCAACATCTTCTGATACCCGTCTGTGTCAATAATTTTCAAGTCATTCAAATTACAAGTTGAAGAGTTACAGAGATTAAGTTATTCAATACTCCTTAAACAGTACATATCAAGCAGTTGTAAAGTACATGAAATAGTCATATATATTGTTAGAACTAGAATAGAAAATGAAAAAAATGTGTTGACTTGCACCTGTGTCACTGTCTCCACCGAGCCAATGTAGGTGTCTGGACGCAAGAGAATGTGCTCAAGTTGAGTTTTCTTTTGATAAATTCTCTCTATAGACATTTTCTTCTTCTGTGGTTTCTTTCCATCGCCACCTTCCTCACCAGGTACAAAGTACTCGTCCAGGTTCTCTTTTGCACTGGTCGCTTTCTTTTTAGGCTTGGCCCCAGCACCGTCACCTCGATTCATCTTATCAAATAATGTCTGAAGTATATAAACATGTGTAATAGGATTATCTTTTTAACACTACATTACTTTACTACAGACGTGATGTCCCTTCATATATTCTAAAAAAAAAATCGATTAAACAGTCGCTATAAAATCATTTAAGAATTTACTTTGAATCAACAGATAACTTGTGTTCATATATTTCTGCTGAAATAATGATTCATAAATCTTAAACACCAGTGAGGTTCAAAGAAATATGCATTTAACTGCAATAAAAACTGCACCGCTCTGGTCTAAAACACGGGGGCCGAGATGACCCTTTACACTGGTTTTGACTGCCTTGACTTTTAACAACGTATTGTCTTAGTATTCAGCTCAGAGGATTTAGACTGAAATTGTGCTAAACAGTTTTGCATTTAACAAAAATAACTAAGACGGAACTGTAGAAACATAATTTCCCCGAAAGTGATGTTTAAAAAGTTGATCGCAGGTGCGAAAACCAGTAATAACCAACCTTCAAAGGACCATCTGACGTTGCCATTGCTCTAACTTTCAATGTGCTTCCACAAAACTGAGTTATTTTATAAACCAACAGACGATCTAGTTGCTGAAAACGTGAGTCTTTAGCTGATAGTTTAAAACCGGTTGTAAACAAACTTTTCATCCACCATTTTATCTTTGGCGGGTCAACCGATAGGCAGCCCGACCAATCAAATTAAACGAATGATGTCACGTGGTCAAAAGAAAAGGTCATGAACCGTCACATCAACATAAATTAGCTCACAAAATTGTATTTTTTAGCACGAAAAGTTCAAAAACGTCAACTTACTGACGACATCATCGAATCCACAGCTTGTTGCGCCATAACAGAACTTGAAAAACGTCAATTATTTAACAGAAGTATATGTTTTATCCAAAATTCTCATTAAAGCCGGTAACAGGTCTTGAAATTGAGCGATACCAGTCAAGATCAAACTTTGTTTTTATGTATTAAAATCCCATAATCGTAGTTCTGTCCAATCTTAAATTTAAGGCAATAAGTGTGTTGATGTATCTGTATGCACCGTTTAGTCCAGAAAAATGGTAACTTAAAGCAGTTCAACATATAGCGAAAGCAATTTCCGAACAAAAGCATGCGCCATTCCGGTGGTTAAAAAAATAGTGTCACAAGCTTTTTCATTGGATGACATTTTCGGTTGACAGCCAATCAACAGATACTTAACGGGAAGCTGGAATCCCACATCACCTCCAGTTGGAAGAGTCTCCACATTTGACAGTAACTGTTGGTCAACGTAGAACATGTCAGAGTGGTTTTAATGGCTATTTTGTGTTGATTGCGTCATTGCAATACTAAAAAAATGGCTGGATCTGCACTAAAACGGCTGATGGCTGAATACAAACGTAAAGAAGTGTACAATATTCTGTATTTTTTATTGTTATTAATAACTTAAGTGTACTTTGTAAATCTTAAGTGTTGAAACTTGACATCTTGGACCTATAAACCATGGATTGGCAACTCCCCGATATCGGTAAAATGATAACAAATAATATTTTACCCAGCAACCTTAGCGCGAACACAGTACGTATCAGGAGATATTCTGTCGCTCAGCAATTTCATTCTGTCGATTGGCGGTAGTCGGTTATTTCCGTGCATTTCCGTATCACGTTATTCCCATTGATACACATTTTTTTAGCGTTCGACTTTTGTCGGTTCTGCGTGGTCATTCGGTTATTTCATCCCTGCCACAACGGCCAATGACCTCCAACTTTGAAGGAATTTTCTATCCCAGATTTTATCCATTACATTTTATTTTCCTATCTTAATTCTTAAGAAAGAGCCAGTATTTCCCTTTGAATGCTCAGAGCTAAACAAAGGCACTACTGGTACCATTTTTATAACGTCTTTGGTATGACGCAGTCCTTGACTGGGGATTGAACCCGGGACCTCCTGCACTCGAAGCCAGCACTATACCACTAGGCTATCGAGGAGGCGGTGATACGCATTGGTTTGTATATAGTCATTGTTTTAGAAATCATCAAACCTATATCGGAAAAAATAGATTCAACAGCATGAACCACATGGGGCATGTTTTAAACAATTATTTCAACCGACCCAACCCTTGAGACGACGATGCAAAACTATAATTACCCAGAAAAACACATGCCTTACTAGTAGTAGTACAAACATAACGAACTTATCTACGAATCCGAGAACTGGCGGAGAAGGCCGATTTTGTACTATTGCCAAATGATGAGATTTCGAATAAATCCTGTGTTTTGCGAGAATTCAGAGTAACTCTATAGCTTATGAAGGGAGTTGCCAATCCATGGTTTATAGGTCCGTGATGTAGTTGGTATCTCGAGTCCTGTCTCTAGTATCTCTGGCAGATTTACTTTTGCCGGCACCCATCCAGGTACTATAGCTACTCTAAGGCCATGAGCTACAATTTCAGATGGAAACTTTTAGTTAGTCAATTATATCAATCTTTTATACATTTATTGTCCTATTCTTTGAGCATTATTTTATTTACAGAGCTGACTTTAAATCCTCCAGAAGGGATCATAGCTGGTCCAGTAAATGAAGAGAACTTCTTTGAGTGGGAGGCCCTCATTATGTATGTATATCATTTATGGTGAAGATATAAAAGCTTTATTCATAACATGCGTAAATTTATTAGTCTCATACTGTTTAGCCAAGTTGATCATCAAGTACTACAAGTCATACTGTTTTCTGTAATACTAAGGAATCACTTATTTTTCTTGGCATAACATATTGCAGTTTCCTATAAAAAGTGTTTCTTATCACAATTAATGTTTATGGACAAAATCACACACACACACCTTACTAAAGATGGAATGATATTTGTTGTCATTTAAATTTGTACTTTAGCAGACTCAAAAAAGCATTGTGTGCACCACAAATATTATTGATGTATCTCTGTTCCAACAAGTGATCTATTTAGTGAATTTGGTCATTAAACTGAGACCCAAATACATGTACAAAGAAATAAGATGTTAGAGACCATCAATAGGTGGTCTTAATACAGTCTATGCAAACAACACTGAATCTAAGGCCATGATTTGTAAACAAATAGATGGTCCTGTAAAAATATCTGCAAAGAACCAACATTTAGGACCAGTAAAAGATTGCAGTTTATTGGATAGTGAATAAGTCTTTATATTGAGTGATCTAATAGCATAACTTTATTGTATAGAGTAGATTGAGCTTCACTTTGACTTGTATTACTGTGTACTTTGTTACTGCAACCTTTCTCTTCCAGGGGACCTGAGGACACTTGTTTTGAAGGTGGTGTGTTTCCAGCCAGGCTGACATTTCCTCCCGACTACCCACTTGGTCCTCCTAAGATGAAGTTTACATGTGATCTTTTCCATCCCAATAGTAAGTGTTTAAATATGGTATCTCTTCTCTCTTGTAAATGACAACTTCATTCTTCAATTTTTGTTGAAGAAATATGGTTGATTTGTGTTGCCTTGATATCTCTTTTACAATCAACATGTGTGATTGCAAAATTTACCTATTTTTTCTAACAATACTGTTCATGGAAATTCTACTTTATCTGTCGTCCTGGCGTGTTTTTTTGAATAAGTGGAAATTTTTAAATTATTTGTGATGCATCTTTAAAAGGGAAAAGGGAAAATATGGTGATTTTTTCCTGCAACACTAAATATTGAAAAGAATACTGAACATATCATAATCTTTTCTCAATGTATCCTGAATAGATATTTTATTTTAAGTTTTAATGTTTAGGGATCTACTAGAACCAAAACCAATGGTAGGATACACAATTTAGAAACATGAGTGTCTGCTAAGGAAGGAACATATGTTCAATTAACATGCCTTTAGATGATACAGGCAATTAGGGAATTGTTGTAAACATCTACCAACATTATTATTACGCTGAAAATGTAAAGGGCACCTAACATTTCCATAATGCATATATATACATGTAGTAAAATGCACTACAGATGTTCTAAACTATTTTCTTCTTTTATCCCAGTTGGTAAACTTGTCTATAAATACACCAGCCTCTTATTCCACTCACTTTCACAGTTACACAAGGTTACATTTTCAGAAATCAAATGTGAGTTTGCTTATACACAACACTTTTGGAGATATTCGGTGCATTATAAAGTTGAAGTTTGATCTGTCTCAATATAATGTATGAAAACGTAAAATGTACATTGTTTAAGTTTGTTTCAGTGACACAGACAGTATATCCTGTCATTGGAAACATGGACTCACCGATATTGAATATTCTATCTTTGACCTTTTGAACCAATCTACATTATTGTCGCCACTAATTTGACTTACTTTTGTTTTTTAAATTTCAGTTTACCCTGACGGTAGAGTTTGTATATCAATCCTTCATGCCCCGGGAGATGATCCAATGGGTTATGAAACAAGTGCTGAACGATGGTCTCCTGTACAGAGTGTTGAGAAAATACTGTTGTCTGTAGTTAGTATGCTTGCAGGTAGGTAAAGAGTTGAAGTACATAAACTATTTGTCTAGTTGCATGGATTAAGAAAGGACACCAATTTGCTTTTGGCTTATGGTTTATACTGATATATTATAATTTGATTGTGATGTGTCCGGCTTATTGAATTCGTCTGAATCTGTTCCTGGAACCAACCAGTACTGAGCAATGATGGTAACATTTCTAGCTCAAGGAAACGATGGGGTTCAAACTCAGGCCTGACAGGCAATCTATTCATTCAGTCATACATTTTCCGATAATCACATTTTTTCAAGATTTGTGTGTGTGTTTTTTGTTGAAAACTAAGCAAAAACTCACTGTGACAAAGTACAAATGTAAATCTTTATCTATTACAGAACCAAATGATGAGAGTGCAGCTAACGTAGACGCAGCCAAAATGTGGCGAGATGAAAGGAGTAGATTTGAGGAAATTGCAGAGAAACATGTAAAAAAAAGCCTAGGGTTATGTCAGTGCTAACTCTTATTGTCAGTTTATCATAATATTATTGGACAAGGTTATTACAGAACAGTTCAGAGCACTATTGAATACAGCAGCAAACAGTTTCAATCAAAGTGTTCTGTAAGATTCCTGCTCATCCCTGGAAACAACTGTAATGAAAGAGATAACAATGTGATTCACTGAGGATCCAACAGTTACTGTGCATACAGTGAAACAAAATGCTCAGAAAGAAAACGGTTTGGAAGACATATCTGGGTAATGCAATCTATGCTTGGTCTATGAAACAGGGAGAAACAATTGATGAAGCTTGTTACAAGTGTATTAAAGTGAAAAGAGAACTATTTAGAGTGCTACAGAAAAACAGGAGTCGAAACATGTTTGCTTTAGAAATAAATGAAGATATAGTATATAAACCTAGCATCTAACTATGGAAATTCATCTTTTTAACTTATTAGTAAATATATATTTCTGTGAATTATAACAGAGATTTATGTGTTCTGTAGGATCTAAGTACTAATCACAGAGTATGAAAATGTTTCACACCTTTTTGGAAGTATTTATTTTACTTTTCTAATTTCCATATGTTTACCATATAAAACTGCATTGTCCATTGAGTTTATTGTTTGTACTGCGGGCACATTCAGTTATGTAAAAAAAGCAGTGTTCAAATACTTCAGGATTACATCTATTGTTGACTGTTTCTAGTGATTAATTCCATAGGGAGAAGGCAGTTTGTATCATTAGATTATTGCATAACATTTGTATACAGAGAGATTTAATAAATGTTGAAAATTATGAGTTAAAGATTGAAATTTAAAGTACATGTTCAACGAGGGTGGCCTTTTTGAAATCATGGTATTTAATGAGAATATTGAAAAGCATATAACTGAACCATTTATAATCAGGCCTAAGTGGTTAATAACAAGCATCAGAAAGACAAACCGTTGTTAATGAGCCGATATATGACGCTATTTCATATTATATTTTGATTTTAACATGATCAACAATGAATTAAAAGGGTAAAACCTATAATTATAGGTCCGTGCCAGAAAGAAGTACTGATGTATATCGGCTAATTGACAACGGTATTTTTGTTCATTGTTTATATAGACAAAAACACAGATCATGTTAGAATTTTTGATATCCGATGCTGTACTATAATTATAATTTGTTGAATGCTATAAGTTCAATGTGTACATGCTATAAGTTCAATGTGTACATGCAAGATTAAGATAACTATTATGTTCTGTATACATTATAATGGAATCCATTGCTTTGTGCCCTCAACAATGTTGTTATAACAAAACTATAGAATACTTTACTTGTATACATGTATAAAAATCACTTTCCTGGTTGTGAATCATGCCTAAGGAAAGAGTACACTGCAGAATTATGCTTATACGCGTATATTTTAAAGGGTGAATGCAAAATAGTTTTATCTGTTTCTTTGTTCAAAAGCACTTAAAATCCTTTCACTTTCACACATGAATTTACTTGTTACCGTATGTTATCATGTTATTGTATTGATGTATAAACAGAAACTACCTGATGTATTGAGAACATTATATAACTGGATTCATCTGAAGGTGGTTACATCAACTCAATCTTTGATGATGAGAGTTCCTACCCAGTTACAATTGTTTAGAAATAAAGTATGTAAATATAACTATACAAGTGTTTGTTATTGATGTATCTGATCACTATGGAATCATTATTTAATCGCCGGGCACATAATTATGTCTTTTGTGGATAAGTTGAACCAAGAATCTAAATGTCAACAAATATACGATTCAATTAATATTAAAGTGTATAACGATTTTGAATACACAAATTAGAGTGCACCCACAAAATTGTCCTGTAAACAACGAAACTTGTGCCCACGAAAATGACTGAACTTTTGTGCCCACGAAAATGACTGATTTTTCAGGACACTGTATGATTGGTATGCAGTAGTTGACATAGAAAATCAACAAAGGCGAATACATAAATAGACTTTATTCTTTCAAATACATAACACCGATCCAGAAACAGCAAGCACTCTTGTTAGTAAATTAATAAAACCTTTTTTTTTTCATTTACATCAACTGTTAGCAGCACTATAGCAAGTTCTAGCCAATGTTTTTCTCAAACAAGCTTCCTACAATCTATACATTGTATAATAATCCAGATAAAGGAAAGTAATTATTAACATACAAATTTTCGTTCATTAACTTGTACCACATATATATATATATAACATTGTAGTAAAACAGATTTCACATTGAGTTCCCGAATCTTATAATAAACATGTCATGCCATTCATCAGTTTGACAACCATTTTTCTTTCCGTACAGCACTGAGAGCCTTGCTGGATTGAAAATAAGTACCAGATATCCTACAATGGATACAGGCAGCTTCTAGATCCACACGATCTCAGGTGCTCAACATGTTCACATACAATTCTTTCTTACATGAAACTTTCTTCCTTTCAATTTAAATGAGTTAATTAAACATTGTTAACATGGTCGTTAAAAACAAATAATTGGGTCTAGGTTGTACATCAATTCCTTGGAAAGCAGAAATTTTCCAGTGCTTTACAGTCAGTCGTCAGATTGGTTTTGTATTGCTTATTGGCCAGTGTCTTCTAGAGATCAAGGTCGGGGTATCATCTTACCAAAGCACTTACTCAAAACTTGTCAATAAATTAAAGGCTTGAATAAAGTCTAAAGCCCTTAAACTCAACAGAACTTTAACTTTACCTTTATCTAAAGTTCAGGGATGTAGACTTCAGTGCCCTTCAAGAAGTTGCCTTTAAAGAGATCTACACCTCCTGATATGGACACTGTTGTCTACCAATTCATTACATAGATATGAAAAATGAATGGATTTCAAACTGATGAGCATTCAAATAAGATCACAGAAATTTTAGTATTGTTGTATTGAATGTTATTACAAATCAATTAGTTTTCTTATTGAGTAAGTTCTTTAGTAAACCAGTACCCTAGATTACATGCATTGTCTCAAAGAAAACATCCGTGTGTGGAATATGTACACTGTCGGAGGAACACTATCATGGGTGTACACTGACTTGAACTGATGCACAACTTTACATATTATACATAAACATCACAGTCTAGTTTCCCTATTTACTCCATGCGATATCAAGGCTGGTCCACTATTTTGGTCTCAAACAGCTGATATCAATTGATTTGGTTTTGATATTCGGTCCTGACATGTGGTCTATTTTGCAGAACTTCACTGTATTATACAACTAGTCAAACATTAAATGAAACGATCACATTAAGCTAAAGAATTCGTTGTTTGATATACATGAAAAAAAAATACAATTACCAGGTAGACATTTGTACAATGACACAGTTAAGTTGTGGGTACAAACCATTCTCTATGACACAATCTAAACCAATCACACTTAGAGGGGTGAATACAAGAGTGTTCTATCTATGGTGAATACAAGAGTGTTCTATCTATGGTGAATACAAGAGTGTTCTATCTATGGTGAATACAAGAGTGTTCTATCTA
>ENA-OREC01001487-OREC01001487.1-marine-metagenome-genome-assembly--contig:-NODE-1487-length-11942-cov-14.596460_pt1 | contig 11942 bp, 4 predicted proteins | sample MGYA00248626_ERZ508543 | MGnify/ENA primary metagenome ERZ508543 (study PRJEB26211, sample SAMN05518279) | marine metagenome | isolation source: Puget Sound, Washington, USA | host: Bankia setacea... | reverse complement strand
ATATGAAATAACAGTATTTAAAGTCTTACTAATATTACACTGTTTTTATATAATATAAAAGAACACATCTAATTCTAAGCTAAAATGACCATAAAAGTCAGTCTTTTAACGAAACTTTGTAGCACATACAACATTTAATACATGTATATAATAACAAGGTAATGACCTAGCTAATCATCTACCATTCCTCTAGTACATAATCATTGGAGTATTTTAGTCAAAATCAACAACCGTCAACCTAATTTAGTACTGAATTTAACGAAGAAATTAAACTATGACACTTTTATTAATAAATGTAGTGGTGTTACAGTTAGTATTAGAACCGTTAGTCTATCATTTAGCATGTTCCTCAAAGTTCATGTATCATTGTAAGAAAAAATAAAATGAAAAAAATAATGGCTTCAAAGCACATTTTCTCTCAAAATGGTTAAACCTACATTTCTTTTGTCTCTCTGAATCTGAACTCGTGTATTCAACTTCATTATGTACTCCGCAAACTGAAACCTACACACTTGAATTCAAACCATTTAATAAGATCTCCATTAATAACATGTATATGCCCTTATTGATTGCACAAGAATTTTTTTGCACATGAAATATTAAATCCTATATAGTGAGATTTCTTATGAAAGCGCCCTCTTCACAGTGAACTGGTTATACAAGAAATGACTAGACTTGGTACACAGAGGTGTATATAGCTGCTGTAGTATAGTCCAAAATGCTTCAAATTTGGGAACCTATTTGTGGCCAGCAAAGTTTGCCCCTTTATCTAATAGTACGAAACAAGGAAATTGTGCATTTCAATGACAAGTAACCATTATATCGCTCAAGTAGAGGCAAAGACGAAACATGGACAACACCTTAAAATGAAGCATGAAGACAAGTTAGTAAAATCAATGACTTAAATTATCATTATCATAAGTACTTACTGAAGTATAATATGTTGTGAAATGAACAACAGGTTTTTTTAAGCAGACTGGTTCAAAGTGAGAAGATAGAATATCAAACAATCAACAACACTTAGTTACCATAGAAACAGTTAAAATATAGGAGTACACTTGAACAACATTACATCAATCTTCTGAATAGTATTAACATAATAGCAGTAAATTTGTGTACACAGGTTACATAATATAACTTAACAAAATCTTCACATAGGCAAAGAACTCATAAACAATGTACACGTATACCTCTAGTTAGAGTGTTGATACTTTTCAAACAACCATACAAATGTATCACTTTCTTCAGATGTTAACAAAATCACCCAAAAATGCATCAGTTTTTTCATACAACCATAAAACTGTATCACTTTCTTAACATGCTGACATCACTCAAAATGTATCACTTTATCTACACAACCATACATAATGCATCACTTATTTTAAACATCATCAATACTTAAAGCTTACAGATAACAATATTTAAATCTTACAATGGCATAATTGATACTTTGCATTGTGGGTATGTTCCACCAAGCAAACATTGCAATAAGAATGTTATAGCCAGCCAGATAAAGCTGGTATTGCACACAAAGATACTGGAGTGAGTATATATACACAGACGGCTCTCGTATAATGCCTTGAATACAACATTTAAACATATCATTATTTCACAAGCACAGTCTTCAAAACACTACAGTTTCAGGGACTCTTATCTTTTTCTCAATCCTTCCCACACATCTTCCACAGCTCAATACATATTAAATGGTTTATAGATTTTTGAATGGTTTAGTTTTCTAAGGTCTTTCACGTTCTAGCCCTCTGATGAGTATGCTTGCTGTGCCTTGATGATCCTAAAACAGGCAAGACAAACACGGACTGGTCTACGGATACGTAACCGCCGAATCTCTGTCTCATGTTTGCTACATCTGAAAAAGAGAAAACAAGAATTAATAAACTACTTATGTGTGTATCTTCATCTAGTAAATGATTATTATTTGGAGAGTGTTGTACTTGTAAACATTGTGGCTCAATTCAACCAATGAGTCAAATAATTAAGCTAACAAATGTAAAATATCTGACAGCAATGAATCAAAACATTTATAACAAAGTCTTTAAGTGAATGACTGACCTAATTGTCTATTGAACCTAGGCTATGTTCAGTTTTAAAAATCATCATTAACACATTTCATGCAAGGTGCTTGTTACCTTGAACAGAACACCTGTCCACAGTTCCTACAATGATGTCGTCTCTCTGAGAATGAGAACTTGATACCACATTGTAGACATGTCTCAGCACCGTCATCCTTCATCCAATGGTCAGCTACTACACGTCCTGGCTGGTCAGTCACTGTCCAACTGTAGATACGGCCCTTTGCATCACCAACAAATACTGTCTTATGGTCCCTATTTATTACAGCATAAGAAATACTTGTATAATATATTGGTTGGTTTAAACATATTTTATGTCGTAAAACAGACAAGCACAACATAATTTACAAATACACATGTATATAAGATAGAATTTGATGAAAATTAGAATTTTTAAAATTTGTTAATTATACATTAATCTGAATAAATACGCCATACATTACTTGTATTTTGAAATCTCTTCCTAATTAACATGCATATGCAAATAAAGAGGATGTGAATTAGCTGTGTACAAGCATGTGCTAGTATATCACTTCTAAATTTGCAAAGTTTTAATGTTGTCTCTATAGCTACCTTAAATGAAACAACAGAAACAGATGAGAAATATAAAACTAATCTATGGGATTGGTTAATTTTGTTTTCCTATCACATACCTGGATATAGCCACAGCAGTCACTGCAGCAGGGTCCTTGTTATCCTTTCTCTCAAACGCTGTATGCATAGTCAACTTACTACGGAACACTAACTGACGCTGCCATCGGAAACCTACAAATACATCAACATAAACACATTCATTCAAAACATTCAAACTCAAAAGATAGTAAAGTCAAACATAATCAAAAATATTTCTTCTTAATGAAGAATTTAAAGAAGGCACAACCAAGTAGTTTTAAATTTTTCACAAGCTTACTAGAAATAAATTCTTCTTTGCAGATGGAAAAAGAATGTGTGTGTTTGAATGGTTTGATTGCATGTCTGACTTGTAATTGGTGGATTGCCAGTTAGGCCCGAGTTCATACCCAAGTAAGGTCTTTGCTGTTTCTGTGGCCATGTTAAATTTCCCTCATTGCTCAGTGCTGGTTGGTTTCATGAATGGATTCTAGTGTGATTCAATTAGCAAAATTGCTTCGATTTAGTCAAACTCAATAAAATTGTATAAAGCAAACGACACTACATGTATATAGCATCCATGAATTACCTTCTCTTAGAGTATTCTTTGTTCGTTTTCTGTATTTGTTCACAATATCTTCGGCAGTGTTTACTTTCTTCACTTCTGAGTCTGTAATGACTTCAAATTCTGAGGACAAAGATCTCTTACTGTCTACATCTGACTCTGCCTTCATGTCTGGCTGACTGGCACTACGACCAAACTCTACCACAGGTGGCTGTAGCAAAACAAGAATACAAGTGTACAGGATATTGCACTTAATAATAGTTATTACAAATACAAACCTAACTAAACATGTTACAAATATTCTGTTGTCATATTTTGATTAGATATAGATCCAAGTGTTGGTGTTAATATCTTTACTACAAAGTCGATCTCAAATTCAATGTATATAGGATCTTATTTATGTTTCATATAAATTTCATGATACAAGTTGTATTCTAACATTATATTACACTAGTTTATTATAGTTATTTGTAATTTATGTATATTGCACTAGAAACAAGTGACATTTTGAGATAAATTGCTCTATACTAACCAGATCTCCCTGTGCGCTTGTTGTGTCAGCATGTGACAAATCTTCTGTTGCTTCTATAGCAGACGACATTGATTGCACACTCTGCACCTCCCCGTCCACACCCAATTCCTCACCCATGTACAGATCACTCATACTACTTGCCTCACTCAGATTTCCCTCCCCTTGTATTGCACTCTGTGACTCCCGGCCTGTGTTACCTGCCCCTTCCAACTTCTCTCGCACCTTTGACATAAAATTGCTGTTACTGTCCACAGAAGACCCAAGCTCCACATACTTTGACGTCAAATGATCAGGGTCTTTAAACTCTTGCAGTCTATTCACAACACTTTGACTATCCTCTTCATAACTATCACATGATGCACTACGTTTTTTATTATGATAATCAGTCTTATCTTCATTGTCTCCCTTGCCTGATTGCTTCCCCTTATCTGAACCCATTTTTGTAGATGCAGACTTTGCACTTTTGGCCTCTGGTTCTGTTGGAATGATCAATTTGGTTTCATCTGGTACTTGTACGTACTCCACACTCCACATCTGCAAACAAATGGAAACATTTTGATGAGGCTGTTAAATACAGTATAATGATACCAATTTGTAAAACTTAGAAGCACTCATTGATAGTGACAATTTCTGAACCTAGTAGTGTACTAGATATGTGTGTGCATATGTAGACAATGTTGAGCTTTAGTATCGTAGAAAATGTTTTATTCTATACATTCAAATTTTAAATTTAAAGTTGATTTTGTAAAAAACAATGCATGTACAGACCAACAGTTTCCTGATTTGAAACTACCATGACTGCCTTTGTAGTGAGCATCAATCTGATTTATTTTATTACCATTTATTTAACTAAATAATTTTTCTCTGAAAAGTTTATAAATGCAAAGTTTGTTCAATTAATTTAAAATGTAAATTAAAAGTGTTATAGACAAACTATAAATGGGTAAGACATACCCTGACGACACCATCAGAACTTCCGGTCAATACAACATTTCTGTTGTCCCATTCCATCATCTGTAATATGAAGGTTTTTTCCAGAATCAAACTACTTAGCATGACGACAAAAACATTAAATAAGTGTGCCTGATGTCTGATTTTATTACATTCACATTGATCACTAGTTCACTCACACCAACAGAGGGAAACATTACTGCTGGTGTCATATTTGTTGCTGTTTTTAAGTCAAGCCAGCTTAAATAAGTTATCTTTATTCTGTAAACTGTTCATCAGCTAGTATTCAAACTGTATTACTTAACTTAGAAAATTAAAGATAAAAGCATAATTATAATTCATGAAATGTAGTAATACAAATCTAGCAGTGCCGCCTGATAAATCTGTAAACTTGCTCAAAATTATATCGCGTCAATGTCATAAACTTGTGGAGGTGTGAACTATTTCCAAAGTAATATAGCTGCCATACCTGAGACATGGCCACACACAGTATCTGATGGTTACGTACAGATGCTGTATTTACACATGCTATCTCCTCTCCATTGATGGTGCATAGATGTAGGTAGGTACCCGCACAGGATGCTATATCACCCTGAAAACAAGTGTATCTCCATTTCATGTATTAGAATTGCATTTGCCTTTTGTTTAAATAGGAATACACTGTCCATTACTGAACACTATCAGATACTGAGTTGCAAAACAACATTATTGGGTCTGAATCGTCTATTTAAGTGCATTCAGAAAACGCTTGATAAAAGATGTCCAATGTTTTAGTATACCAATAAACAGATGAGAAAGAGTTCTTACTGTGAGCTCATTGATGCAGACAGCTGCTACTGGTGCTGTATGGCCCCTCAGTTGGCGTACATACATGAGTTTACTGAGGTCCCAAATGATACATGTTCTATCCCTGGACCCACTCACTATAAAGTTGTACCCAGCAGACACGGCTACACAGGTGACAGGTTCAGTGTGTCCATACAGAGGCTGCTTCAATGTTACATGCTTCTCTTTGATCACATGCTCCCATACATTCACAACCTGCACAAATATAATATGTTGTCAGTAATTAATGTTGTCTGCCATAGAATCAACAATTCTAGTTCTATATATTTCTACTAAAGTATTTTTTCCAATAAATCTGGCTGTCATGTTAATATTTTGTTCTTCTAACCATTTATTATGTTCTACTTTAATTTCAATTCAATAGACAACAATTAAGCTAATAAATTAACTTTACTATACTTTTGAAAAGACAATAGATACATGCATGTTGAAACAAATGGTGCAGACTATTTTGCTCCGTCCCAATATTTCATACAAATACTTCCATTTAAATGCCCTTTTGTACTGAATTTAACACTAGTCAATCTGTGGGAATTATTCATTGTGAAGGGCTACCCAAAACAAAAAGTTGTACCACAAATTTATCAAGCATTGCAATAATGGGTAGCTTTGGGCCTCCAAAGTTTTATAATGGTTACTTACACAGCTAGTTCCTCCTGTGATGAATATTTTGGGAAATGGACTCACAGCACACAGAATTTCTCCATTGTCTAAACCTTCAAATATGGATGTGGCCTGAAACATACAGCATTTTGTTTTACATGCTGGCCACATACATTTTTAAAGAGCACTAATGTATATAAGTAACTAAATACAATTTCATATTAAAGTTTATGCCTGTAGAGAGCTTCTGATTGAGTTTCATAAAAGTTTATAGCAAAATGAAATAAACATAACATTCTTTTTATCACATACCTAATAGGGCTTCCTGAGAGCCTTTCCACAGTTATCTCTCATTAAACTTGGGTTATATATAACATGTATAATATAAAGATATATATAATGGTTATTTCATATTTAAAACAAAGTTAGTCATGATATAACATGATTTACAGCTTGAATAAGTACATACTGAACCTGTCTGTTATTCTCATAACTTAAATGGTTTAAGTCCTAAACAGTACATACCTTTTCTGACTCGTAGTTTCCAATGCGTACACTGAGATCAGAGAATCCCCAGGCCAGGTATTTATTGAAGGCTGTAGGTACAAGTACTTTGTTCTGTTCTACAGCTAGTATATTGCGGTCTGTGTGGAATATCTGTCCAACTGCACTCTTCAACTCTGTAACACATACATTATACAATATGTGCTTTGGATTAAAGTCAGAATTGTTTTCTAGAGGTTGACGGGTGACGTTGGAACTTATGCTCAAAACATAATAGTTCTAAATAGTTTTAGTATATATGCATATACATTTGTAGTACATTAGGTAATAAATCAAACCGGTTCCTCAAGACTGCTGTAACTAACTTCTTATTTCATCTATAGCTATGTCAGTATTGCAGGCAACCTTTGATATTGTTGTCTGGATTGTTTTGGCCATGGACTAAAGATGCAGATTTACTTGTATCTTAATGACATTAAGAAATAACTGGTAATGTATGTTTGCAGTCTTTAAATGGTCTCAGACTCTAAGCACTTCTTAGTTTCTTTGCATTGTAAGGCTATGGCTCTCAAAAAGAACGTTCAGAAACTATGGTAGCCAGGTAACTTGTAAAGCATTCATGAATTACTATCTAAACATAAATATGAAAGTGATAAAACAAAAAATGAATTACCTTTGAATGGTTGCATACAAGGTTTAAGGTTGTCTACATTGTGGAAAAAGAGCTTGTCTGCTATACTAGTTGACAACTCTAGTCCACGTACACTCAGCTTCTTCTGTGGGTGGGGACGGCGGAATATCTAAAAGTGAAAAATGTGTAACCTTGGAATCTGGTTTGAAAATGTTATCATAAAGGCATTTGCTAATACAATGTAAATACATGGTTGTGAATATGTATTACGTCTTTCGTTATGAGAATGTAAAAGTGTCAGACATTACTGATGATGCACTGAATTGTAATCTAAAAGACGATTTCTCGTTTCAAATAATTGTGCCAAAAATGTCTTGTATTTTCACCCACTCACCTGTTTTGGAATTTGTCCGAAGTTGTTGATGAATCCTATAGTTGCATTTTTCTTCAGCGGATCATCTATACTGTCAATATCTACATTTCCTTCATAGAATAGATGGTGGAACACATTGACAGAGTCTACGGCAGCCTGACCTTGTTGTTTATAACCAAATATCAGGTCAATCCACTCATGTAGGTGGGCACTCACATAGTCTGACTCTAGGGCCTGAAATATGAATAGAACAAAGATTAGCATGGCATACAATTAGTCCCCTCTAACCCGTTCACTCTTAGGACAGAAAAGAAGCATCTAGGGTATAGAAGGTATAATATGCATTGATAGCACTAGCTTTGATTACTTCTTTTATGTTTAGGAACTTACATGCTGTTAAACAAAGAAATTATCAAAACTAACATAAGAAAACAATGTTAAGATGTCGTTTTGCTATACTCTGTAGTGAGCATATGACGTCATGTTAGTGTTATACATGTACTACAATGTACACTCGTCTTGTACAAAGATTTTCAAAAAGGGTTATATTACATAATATAACAGCAGCATCACAGTGTTGTTTCTCAAAGTAATAAACTAGCTTACCTCTCTGTGTGCCCTAATGAACTCTCTGGGATCGTCTCTGGCCCAGGGTGGTAAAACAGCATCATTCAGGTGCACACCACTCTGTTTACACCCTGAAAATATAGCATACAAGATAGATGTATACACTTTAACAGCGGAGAATTGAAGGATTTGCACGATCATAAATTTGATTGATAACTAATGGTCCATTTTATATCACACAGAATTTGAATAGTCTCTTTGAACAACAGACACAAAGCAATACGTCCAATGTTTTGTATTTAAATTAATCTAAATGTACTATTAGTTGTATTTTTCAGTGACAGAACACATTGGGACCCAAAGAAACTAAAGCAATTATCTTAAATATGGTCACAAATATTTTAAACAACTGCCAACACTTACAAGTCTGTCTTAACTCATGACGTCACAAACAGGCAATAAGGGTCAATGTTGCAAATATTGTAAAGTTAAGAGTCAACAATCGTCTTACCTAAATCAAAGTTATTGGAGTTTTCAAGAAATTCTGGGAGGTAGAAAAATTCTGGAATAAGTTCCTTCACGTCGGCCATGTTGTTTTTGGAGGCAGACAGCCAGTTCTCCTTGACACTGTGGAACATACGATCTGCCAGGTCAAAGTGTCCACCCTATAGTTGGACAGATAGTGACATGGTAATATAGGGTAGAAGTTAGCAGTAACAAACACATTTTCATTCCTCTATCTACTGTATGTGCTCTCTCCATTACTAGACTTATTTACATATGTATGTTGTGTGTTAATACTATCAAGTACACTGTGTAGACTGGTACGGGCTGCTGCTATTGGTAATTAATTACATGGCAGACTTTCACATTTCTAATTATACAAAGCAAACATTCAAACACATGTTTTACTAAGCTCTCAATCATTCTATTCTATATTTAAATGGGTGTACAAATTCAGTCTGCTATACACATTACCTCTACTTTATGCTCTAAGAGTGTTATGCTTTGAAGGACACAAACACAGAAAAGATCAATGACAGAATCTGATTGAAACAACAGTTACAATTATAACAGTTCAATGAAGTATGAGTCACAGGTTTTATCTAATCAGGCTTCATTAAAGTTTTCACTTCACTTGAGTGTGTTGTCAAGTGGTGGAAGCAAGATGGTCGCTAGTTCTATTAAGTAAGTAGCTTAGAGCAACAGTTTACTTTCATCTCGTCATACATGATATCGACAATTATAAACTAGTAAAACAATGGTATCACTTACTTGCAGATTGAGGAATGTCTGAGTGAAAGGTTCTAATCTGACTAGATAAGATGCAACTATCATAGCTGAGGAATAATGGGTGCCATAGTGGTATGGTGGCGTCTCACCTACAAACAAAATATACACATGTATTTACTGCAAACTGTGTTCTTGTATATACAGCAGTAAGAGTGGCTTGTGCCATAAAGTGTAGATACCTATTCATGACTACAAATCAAACAAAGCATGATAAATGGTTAATGCATAGTACAGTAGTTCAAGGAAAGGTCTGAAAGTTGCAATGCTAGGAGTTTGAAATGTATGGAATAGTCAAGTTTAAAATATTACATAAAAATCTTGTATAAAATGCAGTATCATTATAGTAACCAACCTTGAGGATCATCCCAGTCGTGGAAGCGTTTATTGAAGTGTTTCAGCCTGTCCGGCGTCTGGGCTCCCATAGGTTTGGCCAGGTCACGGAATGTCTCAGCCTTTGTCAAGTCCATTTCCTGTAAGGTCATAAGGTCATATATATGGAGAAGATATCATAAACATATTTAGTGGACTCAAAGCTCAATAAAATCCATCTTAATTCTGTCCACATACTCTCATTCTTATGGAGGCATTATTTTAACACCGTGGGACAGGAAATGTTGATTTGAAAAGTGGCATCCTCCAAGATTTCATTTTTCTTTACTTAAGATTTTCTTTTCTCGTATTTGTTTTAGTCCTATTTTGTTTATGTCCTGCACTTTTGAGTTTATACACCTACCTCTGAGTCATAGTCAGCTACAATCCATGGGAATACTGGATACTGCATGAGATCATTGTAAGAACGACCTGCCAGTGTGTTCAGGTGCATCAAATACTGGAAGTTGTTGATTTCTCCCCTCTTTAAACATAAAAAGTTCATTTTGTCTATAAATCTTCAAAATGCCTGATTCTGTAACTAACCAATCCTGATCCAAAGTGATCTAAACTTGACTCAATAGTTTCACATAGAATTAAATGTTTTGGACAGGTTCAAATATTCGTTTGATGTCCTAAAGCTAATACCATTTCAATCTAGCTTAAAACCACTGGATAAATTTTTGACATAAGTGTATACACATTAAACAAGGCCACTATTTGGAAGACTATGAAACATTTTTAATTTATGCTATAAACATTTTTGGGGTAAATGTGTAGAAGTTTGGCTGTTAAACCACAATTTGAACGTTTTATACAATACCCACCTCCCATCTCGTTGTGACTGACTTCTCACCCATCAAGCTACTGATTAGGCCAGTTCTATTAATAAAACAAACATTGATACATCATTTACTCTGTGCTTTGATTTATGAAAACATTAAAACTGTCCAATTGTATTACATTATGTGTTTTATTAAACAGTAAACACTGAAAAACAAAACAAAATAGACACATATTCAAGCTTATTTCAAATCGTATTACATGGCCTTTATATAAGATTATATGAAGAAAAACATTCATAAGCAGTTATCATTCCAACCTAACAATGAAACCATGACAATACATCTACTTTGAATCAGTCTAAAAATCAAAGAATGAAAGGGATAGGATTCTATCTGCTTCTTTATTCAATAGAATTTGGAACTCTTTACATCTTATTCCTTGAAATACTAATTAACTTTTGCCAAACTGCAAGAGATATGGTTTAGACATTTGATTGAACAACGGACTTGTCATCAGTAGACAGCATGTTGGGACTGAATTCTACAGGTTCTGACATCAAGTTGCCATGAGTAAGAATCCACACTCTCATTTATATGTACTGGTTGATTTCAGGACAAGATTAGAGTCCAATTTAATTAGCAAAATTCCTTTGGTCAAAATTAAACTGTAGCAAATTATTATAAGTCGAACTTTTTGCTACCAATGTCAAGCACTGCTTATAATTGCTGCCATGTGGGTATATATATGAACTTACCTTTCTGGTTCTATTTTGGCATTTTGTCTTTGGCCAGATACAGATTGTTGGGCATTGTCTGTGATGGCTGTAGCTACACTCATAAACCTGGAGTGTATGAATAGCACATTGAAGTTATCTATCAGCAAACAAATGTGGTAAGCTTCATATTTATACCCCTATCAACCCAATGCTCAACTATTATTTTCGTCAAGCCTTCACTAATATCAGTTCACTGTTTCTGTTGCAATCAACACTTTTGGTGACAAAGTAAGTCTTTAAAACAGTTACTTACAATACTTTAAAGTTACCATTATTTAAAGTAACACATTTGTTCAATCATGCGATATTGCTTCAGAAGCTTTAAACAATTTTAAAAAGATCCATTACTTGTATTAACCGATGCGAATGTTCTTGTTTTAATAGATACAGACCAAAGCATTTTTGTTAACGGACGCTTTTCGCTCCGTCAGACATTCACCGACCAATA
>ENA-OREC01001486-OREC01001486.1-marine-metagenome-genome-assembly--contig:-NODE-1486-length-11943-cov-13.519383_pt1 | contig 11943 bp, 5 predicted proteins | sample MGYA00248626_ERZ508543 | MGnify/ENA primary metagenome ERZ508543 (study PRJEB26211, sample SAMN05518279) | marine metagenome | isolation source: Puget Sound, Washington, USA | host: Bankia setacea... | reverse complement strand
CCCTAACTCCTAACTTTGTTTTCCTTTACGTTTGATGGATGACTCATATAGTAAATGTATCATGAATTGTTTATCTTGTTATCTTAAATAATGGGAGTAACTCGTAACTAATGGAAATAACGTTTTTTCTACAACTCTAACGCTCTGTTGACTCGTTGTACATGCATTACGTAACATGTATATTAACTCAGCACTTAACTAGCTTTGGATTATCATAGTTTAGATTATAAGGCCGCGTTCATGCACACGTGTCGTGTAACCGTATTAAAATGAATTCAGTTTTATGAATCCAATTCTCATCGTAGTGTCCATATATTTGGTTAGATGTGGTGTAGGTGTATCTATATGAACACCGTCTCTGCAACAATAAGCTTTTCTTGATATGGATGTTGAACCATTTATGTATGTGTGGGAAGAAAGTATTCATGGATAGGTATGCCCTCAGGCGGTATATCCCTCATTAAACATCAATTTACTCCATATCGAGGGGTGAATGGGAAATAGCTCTAACTGCTTCTTTAGATTATATCACAACGAACCCTTTCTCGTCTAATCCTTGATATTAAGCTTGCCTGATCAACCGACCATATTGCCCTGATATTGTATGGACAGTCATGCAACCATGGAAATAACTGATGTGGTGTAACGTCTCATAGGGGTGCTATACAGCCACATTTAATAGTAACCACATAAACCGTCACAGTGTATCTTCTTTTTATTGAATTTCAAGTTCAACACACTATGTTTAATAACTTCACGAATGGTATAAGGTACCATACTGAAATGTTTTATTTTATTTTACTCATGTTATTTAGCTCTCGCCAATCACAATTAATAATATCGCAATCGAATCACTGGCTGGCTTTTGGCAACGTTTAGATAGACAGGTGATTTGGCAAAATAATATAAGAGAAGGTAACTGGTATTGTCAAGCGGTATCACTAATAGATGGAGTTATCTGTCTTGTCATGGTTAATGCTCTGTCAGATAGACAATGCAAGTAATGAAGAGTCAGTCATATGTGACAGATATAGACAGCCTTTGGCGAGGGTTGATGTACAATATACGGTTGACAAATGGCGCGCGTTTCACTTTTCAAACTTGTCATACTATAGCTGTAAGGCGAGTCGTCTCGGTTTTATGTTCTCATGTGCAACCACATCCCACATATAGATGACAGAAAGACGTAAATTTAACATATCGTAAATATCTAGTGTATGTATCACAATCATATGACACTAACATGAATAGATACGTTTCAGCGAGCAACAAAATAAACACATCTTAAACTTACACCATCTCAGTTATATATGTTGTTTTAATTAATGATTGCATGAGGTTACTATGGCTGTGTTGTTGTATGTGCGTACCCGCAGCAGTCATTTATACACAAGAAACTGTCACTAGGGCTTCGCACACAGGAGAACAACGGTAAATAAGAATGTCCTACCGTCTTAGAATTGAATATTCGGTAATTGTCGACGAAATTAGTCTTCCTTTAACTTTCAGTAACTGAATATGATAATACTTTTTACTCTCTACCAGTCTCTGTGTAGAGATTCAACAATTGCATCACCATTTCAATATCGCTTAAGAAAAGATGAAGAAAATAGATTTAATCCAATAGGTTGTACTTATACAGTTTAAATCATTCTAGCAGACAGACTGTAACAAGACATTTCTAACGTATGCTGACTAATAATCCATGTACTGAACATTTAGTTGCGTTGATAAATGGGATAAATGATATACACGAGTATAAATTAGCAAGTAAACATGAACACACAGCACGAGTGTTTGTTCCTTTTAAGGGTTAACAGTGTGGTAGTCGAACTACTTTAACTTTGATAAAAAAATCGAAATTGCAATGAAAACGCCCCTTTACACAAATAGTAGCATAAAACATTGTACCCGCTTATCAACGTGAATGATTAAGAAGCGCGTATATGGCGAACGCAAACACACAGCTCTTTGGCTATGAATTGCAGCTCTCATCAAACCTCATGAAATTAACCCATTTTTACAACACAATTTACGTGAAGAGTGAATCGTTAAAGTTTTATAGATATAAATGCTTTACATACATGATATCAAAAGTTTAAATCACGTAAATTGCAATGCCTCTTACAAAAACACACACATTCCCATTGTTAAAGCATCTTATATCGAACTACAATAAGTAAGTATTAACGCAGTATTAAAGCAAATAAAGATGACAGCTTACCTACAAAACAACGAAAAAGCAAGTCCGTTCAGTAGGGGAACAAGTTTACTGAATGACAGAGAAACCCCAATGCGGGCATCAATTCATGGCTGTACACGCATGACAACATCTCAACATTCGCTATATATAGTTATTGTAGCAAACTGGTATGTGTCGGTTTACAAATATGTGCCCGGGATGGTTTTAATACCGTTTTTCATTGATGATAACGTACCACGGTAGTATTGTACAAAAATGTGCCCGGGATGGTTTTAATACCGTTTTTCATTGATGATAACGTACCACGGTAGTATTGTACAGTTTGTAGAAGGAGTAATTTCGGGGCATTATAAGTTTATATCTGGAGATTCTGACTTTTTGTACGAGGTGTGAAATGATAGGTCTAAACTATAAGATTTCATTTATGTTATGTACATCGAAACACATTGTCCACGATAATTAATACATATTTGTTCACAGTTAGTTGAGTTTATACTAATTTATTTTAGTTCGATTGTGAAACAAGCATTTTTTTGTTTATAGTTTACTTCCTTTACTGTTCGTTGTCTCACAAACCCCATAGAGAAATGAAATTAAATAATGTAGGCGAAATGACTTGGCACCGTAAAGCATACCTGTGACACGGTTAATATAGTCATTTATTATTGTTGTTATTGTTGTTAAACTATGTTGTGTTGAGGGCCTTATGGAAGATAGACGTATATCTAATAAGCACTCTCGTTAATAAAATTCTTTATTATTATTATTATTATTATTATTATTATTATTATTATTATTATTTATAATAATTATGGTAATACCACGGACCTATAAACCATGATTGGCAACTCCATTCTTAAGCTATAGGTAACGCTCTGAACGCTCGCAAAACGCGGGATTTCATCCGAAATCTCATCATTGGTAATCGTACAAACTCGGCCCTTTCCGCCAAGGCTCGGATTCGTAGATAAGGTGTTAGCACGCTTTACTTGTACTATTTTTAATTCACATAAATACCTGGAGAAAAAACTTCGTTATGTTTGTACTACCACTAGTAAGGCACATGTTTTCTGGGTAATTATAATTGTGCATCGTCTTCTCCATGAAGTGTTGGTTCGGTTGAAATAATCGTTTAAAACGTGCCCCACGTGGTTCATGCTGTTGAATCTAATTGTATCCAACTATATACAAACCAATGCCTATCCATGACGCGACACGATACGGAAATGCACGGAAATAACCGAAAACCGCGGATCAACAGAATGACTTTATCTCCCGATACGCTAAGGCTGCTGGGTAAAATATTATTTGTTATCGTTTTACCGATATCGAAGAGTTGCCAATACATGGTTTGTTTATATGTCCGTGGTAATACCTTCACTTTTAGACTTCGTGGTATCGAATAGAACATGTGCTTATGTTTGTTTTGGTAACTGTTTAAATCGGGAGTGAAAACAGTTTACATACATGACTTGATTGTATTTGAATAACGGCAAACCGATGTTTGTGCTAAAATGTAAACTTACTTTACGAGTACAATTTTCGACCAGCCAAAGGTGGCGGTGATTTTTGTCTAAGTATGCAGCTATATATACTTTTTGGAAATGTCCACGTATCTATACACGACTGGTTTGTTGTCTGCTTTTAAATGGCGTTGTTTATTTTGTGATACAAATTACAACACATCTTAAAACAAATGAAAGTTATACATGAACAATCTTTTTTCCCGTTTTCATCGCTCCGGTCATTTGTGACATAGTTAAATGGCAGTTATTAATGAGAGCGAAAGGTAGGTTGACATAATAACTGTAGACAACCGGTAAACTGAGTATAATGGTTATGCGAGTTCTTTCTATGCGGATGTTTACAGACAGCTTCTCCAAACAATCGCCCAAACAATAAGAAAAACTATCAACTATATTCTGTTTATAAAGTTGAGATCGTAAGGTGATAGCAAACGCTGCGTTCGAGTGTGTTCGTCAATATATACACTACTTTACCTGTAATATTATTTAAACGCATGTGAATGTAAAGGACATTACTTAACTTAGTTTTGTAAACCAAGTAGCCACATGCAGATTCATACTACTTAGGCCAGCAACAGTTTGAGCTAAAATAATATCCAGAAAAAAACTCATTAATTGATATGAAAATAGGAATTCATTGATATCTAAATGTAAATCAGAACGTTTCTATAAATAGCGTGTTGGTGATAGCCCGGCCAAAATGTGAGCTATTAAACATCAAAGTGGTGGTGTACGTACTGTCCTGAAACACCCAAGTAACACCGACGTTACTGAACTACAAATAAACCACTTTAGTACAATGTCTCTTTCTATGTATGTCAAGATACCAACTCAAAGTTAATACATTTTGATAATTAACGAGTATCTGGAAAAAAATACAATTTAATCAACCCTATGATGTTTATGATATAGCGAGATTATTAGTAAAAAACTCGAGGTACGTGAGTCATGTCAAATATTAGAGTATGTAGCAGCAGTAACACATCCAACAACCAGACTTATAAAAATAGAGCTGGTTCGACTTAATTAATTTTCTTGTAACCGAATAGTTAGGGGACTTATAACAATAGGTTACACTATGGTTTATGTTTCGTTCCCACAATCTGGTCCAGCCAAACTATTAAACCTACTCGAGCATCTTAAATTGTAGCTCCAGGCAAATTCCTTTTACTTCTCTATAAACACGGTCTGTTTGAAAAGCACTTGCGATAGTTGAAACGGTCATCTAGAAGTGAACGTTCGATACACAGCTTTAAATCCCTATAGTGGAAAATCTCTGGAGCGGTTATTATTAAATATCGAAATCCACAAACAAGATACATGTACTTAATATGTATACTTGCCAGCAGATACATACTCATACATGAAACACACACTCAACACTGTAGCCACTGGGTCCTGGGTAACTCATTTTGTTAACTCATAGATGTGAATATACATGAACTCTTATAGTTAACGAATATTGTCAGCTATCTATGATTGGTCCTGAAAATTAACACTTGTACAACATGAATATCGTAGCATGTTTGACAAAAGTAAACTTTATTGATAAAGTATTATTGTGCTATGAGTAGACACCAAACCAAACAGCAATTATCAACAAAGTGCACATATATTGAAAATGGTAAACTACCATGCTTCAGGGTGAAATATCAGACTCCAACTATCGTGACAACCCCGTAAATGACCTTTCGATTTAGAGATATGTCCAGCAGTTTTAGGACGTAATATACATGTACATGTACTTGAAATCTTGCCAACAATTAGCAACGCCATTAGCGGGCCTTACAGGAGATTTAGTTATCATGAATAATTTCCCATGGTATAATGTCAGACAACTATTACCTAGGGGAAATATCTAACCCTGTTCTCCTATACTCTAGGTACGTTGCTAACATCTCCATAGGAACAAATGCTTCCCTATCAAAATTGGACTCTTGTATGAACTGCTAAAGTGCACATATACATATTGTGCAGAATGGTTTAGTTCAAAATGACGCTTATCGATTCAAATTGTATGTAGCGTTTATATAAAATTATGCACTAAAATCTGCTATCCGAAGTGTTTGACGGTTCAAGGCGCTGTAGATATATCTCCATGTTTGGGGAACAAGTAACACTGAACAAAGACACCCATCAATATATTGCAATACTAACGTACTCATTGGCTTTGTGCTTAGTAGTAGGCCTTCTATTGATCATATGTACAGTCCGTGTGTTGGCCTCAAGAGACCCCGCTTTTCTCGCCAATTTTAAGAGGGATGGAGTGTATATCTTGGCAGACGTTCAAGTATTCCCGCCTTTATAGCTAATCAAGGTCGAATGTCTAGTCCCGCGTGTATAACTGAATGAAGACTTTCGCATCTTTGTCACATTATTACCACTTGAGCAAGCTTGAGTAAGTCCACGGTATTTGTACATTACGTTTTATCATACTTTCCCGCGGACTTGTCGTTTATTAATGTTCATGTACATATAGAAACATGATAATTTAACACCGTTAAGGATGGGCTAAATAAACAGATAAAGTGTTTCATTAGAGGGCGTACTACTTACTGTACGTTATTTGCCTTTGTATGAAATCTTGAGCATGATGCGTCTATACCTAAAAAGGACAGGTGAACATTTTACGATGTACAGATGGTCTAGCCCGACACATGGTCATTGGTCATTCCGTGCGTATCTCATCTTTTGTACAATGGACTATGTACAAAATCACGTGTGTCAATCATGAAAGGTTAGTCAATGTGACAAAAAGCTAATAAAATCATCGCCCAAGATGCCACAATGAGCATCGCCAAGAATGTAGCAGAGGCTCACCACGTTATATGTGACACCATGGTCTTCCGCAAATTTATCTATGCTCAACGTTTGTACTCGTTTATATAAGTTCGTAAATTTTACCTGGTTCGAGTACCGAATAAACTAAACAATATATAGCTTTCTAACTGGTTCTCGTGCAAGGCTGTCTTGTTGCCGTCTGTAAAGAATGTATACAGTTGTTTAACACTGTTATTTTCTCATAAAAATTAAATCGCTATACACACCTAGTCATTGAAAATACGTTGTATATATCTCTTATTATTGTTGAGAGTGGAGTAGGGGTGTTCTTACTTGTAGGCCTATTTCCGAAATAGCAATTCACGTGACTCATGTAGATGCGTCTTTTGACACAAAACGCGTTTTTATAGTGTGAAACATTTACCGTTTAACAACATGATTACATTTTCACCCGCCCATGTTTTAGTCATGTAAGAAAGTTGGTTCCATCATGCGCCATGTTTCATTTTGACAAAGATAATATGTAATTTAGGTCTCTGATCTTCTTGGCGCGAAATGACATCGGATGTTAATGTCACAACTATCGTCTATGTAGTTATGTGAGAACATTGCTACCATTTGCTGGTTCGCGCACTTATAGATTGGCTGGAATAATAACCAGATATGTTTGTATTTTTGTTTATGGCTAATGGTATAAACCATATTTGCCAGAGAAGTTAAGTAACGTGAACGCTAAAGTATGCCTGTCGTTTAAATAAATAAATAATGAAAAAAAAAAAAAAAAAAAAAAAAAAAAAAAAAAAAAAAAAAAAAAATTATAATTAATGAATGAATGAATGAATAAACACAAGGAATGCAAAGTAAAACATACATAAAAGTAATTTATTGATAAATATAAGTATTTCAAGCTCATTTTATTCATTTACTATACATGAGGAACGATACGAAAATGTATTAGAATGTACGTGTCAATGTAGTTCAGACCACACGGGTACGAGTTGGTGTTATTAAGACTGGTTATCATTCTCACGACTTTGGGAGATAGTATAAGCGCAAAAGCTGCAAACCTGTCAATCTTTGTTCGTCTGCAGAAAAATACGAAAATGCCTCGGAGAAAGGAAATTTCAGTTTCTGTCCAAAAGGATAATAAAAAAGACACATCAGACTTGGATTCGCCACAAAGTAGCATGCAAAGTAATAGTCCTTTGCGAGGTAACCATTGAATATGTTGAATTATTAGGTGGAAGCAAATAGTCGCGTGATTTTCAATTGAAACATTATATTGGAATTTGTTAAATGGCAAACGGCCTTTTGTAACGAATACTTTTTGTTACAATTAGACCTGATCTACGAGACTAGCAACTCGTGTGGAATAATCTCCGTCATATATCCATCAACATATAAGCAGTATTAAAGCATAATTAAATGTATAAGCATGACGATAACATAACAATAACATGGATCTAGGCTACTTTCTTTTTGTGGATATTTGGCTTGATATTAATCTACTTTTCTAACGTAAATTCAGCAGAAACACCATTGGTTCCCATGAGGGGAAAGAAGAGACCCTCAGAACAGATGGGCGAAGAAGGCGATGATTTTGGGCAAGTGCATGCAATAACTTATATCTTGTTGGTCTTTTGAATTATAGTGCCGTCACCTGTTTTCGCCGTTCTCCTATTTTCGCCGATACCATTGAAATGTCTCTGACATCATTCAGTCTAGCGAAATTTCATAGTTACGGGATGTAAACAATGAAATAAGCTGTCAGTAAACTGATCATGAAACAAAATCGAGGATCATAGAGTAAATAGCATCAAATTGAAATTGACCAGCGCAAACTATAGACATTTACTTACCTTCATTTTCTGGTGTTTTTTTTTTCATCGTTATTTAAAATTTGTTTTGTAAACTATGTTTTGATGTTTTGACATAAGCCGACATAGTGTGACGTCATATTCTGCGTATTTGTCAAAACTAGGTCAAATTAATGAACTTTCGTAAACAGTTTAACACACGGTCCCTTACGAGGCTCAACACAGTTTTGGGGTAATTTCACAATAAATAAATCATCTTCAGATAATTCACATCTTCATATATGCAGGATGACCTAATAGTTGGATACTATATGTGTATTAAGAAGAAACTGTTGGTGGAGAGGGTTGCAAAAAAGGTTTCCATACAAATAATAACAGAAAGTGTTGAAAAATAGACATTGACATTAATATTGTCAGTTCAGGGCTATAACAAACACTTACATGTGAAAAAGAGTAACTTCATTGTCATCTTTCTACATACTTAACGTATGTGTTTTTCTTGTTTTAGGATTATTCATGATGAAATATTGTCTCTTTAATCGTTTAGAGGAAACATTTAAACTTTCTGTCAACTTATTGATCTCCCCATGTCCAATTCTCCCAACCGCCGAAAATAGGAGACGTCATTGTGAGCAGAGTACACACATGCTGGCTTGATAGTTATGATGTTTTGAACTGGTTTGGGATCAAATAAATGGACGAAATCATTTACGATTGTAAATAAGTATTTTATTTATACATATGTTCAATTTCTTTTGACAAAGCATGCATGTGACGAGCACTTGCATATTATTGTTCCTTACATCGGCGAAAACTGGTAACAGCGGGATAGTCTATGTAACTTATATGCCAAATGAGTTTAAGCTAGTATAGACTATGAAAACAATTGCAATTACAAAACCGACTAGATATCATTTTCTGAACAACGATCATGTAACTTGACCTACTACTGCCATTATTTATTAAGTTGTATCTTAACTTGCAAGTGGGAACTAACTTGACATTTCAGTTATGGAACTCACTGTTATCCTTGTTTAACCCATTCATGAAGAGACATGTTGTATTTGTGAAAAATAGCATTTTAGCTCTCAATTCATAACACTACACTTACATTGTCTTCATTGAAAATGTGCATTATCAGGAATATCATGCACATGCAATATTAGTAACACATTTAAAACCACAAATGTCAATCTCAATTGGGAAGACATGCCATGAATAGATAACTAATTGTATACACCTTTAATAATCTCTCTTTTTTTGACAGAAAGAAAAAACATGTCATTATGTGCATGTTTTGGTCATGTTCGATAATGTGTGATTTTCTAATCTATTTTTCAGGCAGGGAATACAAAAAATGTTGGAATGTTTTGGAAGTAAGTGTTTTGTGGACTGGACTGCCCAGTCTGTAAACTCCATATTGTCCGAAAATACATGTTTTATTTGTTATATTATACGGAATCTATGGATTAGAAAAACAGTTATTGTTTAATTACATCAACACATTATTTCATTAACCAGCAAATGCTAAATATCAAATGTCTGAAGTAAAAAAAACATTTATAAAAATGATTAAATAGATATAATTATATTTTTTACGAATCAAGAAGCTGCCACATGTGTCGTATGATGCGCGTTGTAACAATCTACGTATGTAAACACAACATTACATTTCATAGCGATTTAATGACCGAGTGACGTCACTTTGAAATAAGAACAAATTATGCAAATGAGGTATAATATACAAACTTTAAAACAGTTATCATATTCTTTTCTTGTAAGCTTTGATTAGATATAGAAATTCTGTTACAAAAATGCAAGCTTTACAATCGCTCTTATTCAGAACACCAACAGACAAAAAACAGTTTTATTAAAAATACATATGAGCTTAACTAATTGCAGGTGACTATATCAAAAACTCCATGATGAACAAAAAGAAACGGTTAGAGCAGATTACATCAGGTGCATTGCGAGCCAGCAGTAAAACAGTAGATGACATTTGGAAGATACAGACAAATGAAAGGTTAGGAACTTAAGACTTAAAACTGTAGTCCTTAGTTTGGTGTTGTAAAGTTCTTGCTACATTATAACGATAAAAAGTCATACACTTAGAATTCTGCCTGAGCCATTGTCATCAAATTTTACAAAATTGGACAATAGCTTAAAAACTACATTTACTTTGTTGCGATACAAATACAACTATGATAAATAATGTTATGTCTTATATTTTAACTTTAAAAAGTTCTAAACAGTTTCAAAAAGTTGACAACAAACAAGTAATGCATTAACCTTGATGACATTTATGTGATTAGATAATTAAAGCATGGTTTACATTAGGTATTTAGTTCTTACACAGTTAATTAGGCTTATAATACAACACATTTATTTCTATGTTATCTTACATTGTGGGTCATTTTTTTTGTATTTCGTGTCACTTTTTCTGTATTTCGTGTCATTTTTTTCCCTATAATTTTTATAATTTGCTTGTTTATCTTTTGATCAGACAGAGACTGCAGGACGAGTATTTCAAGCAAGTGAATGTTGTTTTCCAACAGTGGGAATCAGACATTGAGAAAACAAAAGAACAAGAAACTAAACTCACAGTAAGTCTATTTTAAAGTCTTGTAAGGAGTTACTTCCCTTTCAAGCCAATTCTTCCTTTTGAATGTGAAATAAACTTTTAAGTCATTAAATAATGTATATTTATATTTAACAACTTATTTTGAGGTAAGATGATTTTGAATAAATTTGGATTAAGGATCAAACTGTTGCAACCTGTATAGCACTTTTCAGAAAGGTTTTTATGCCCAAAACTTATAAATTATACTTTTAATATTCATAAATCAGTTGCTGAAGCAGCGGCTGGTCCAACCTGATGGTAAAAGCTGTGTCTCCACTTTTTTCACAGTTTTCAATTCTTCTCAATGATTTCAATGGTTTGCTTGATTTCTTGTAACAAAGTGGGGATAGGTGGTATACTCATCACCATCAGCGAAAGCTCTAGTTTTACGTTACTTGAATTTTTCTTGTTCAGTGAAGGGCATTCAGTGAAAATGTGTATGATCATTTTTATTGCAGTTACTTTATAAGCAACAACAGAAGCTGTTTGAGCAAGGGAGGACAGTTCAAAGTCAAAGACTGAAGACAATAAAACAACTGCACTCTCAGTACACTAAGGTATAATTCCATTTCAGTCTTTATACTATAATTCTATCAACATCATGTAAGTTTTTTTTATTAAAAGTATAAACTTTATATTGGCATGAACAACAAATTTGGGGGGAAATCCAATTGAAAGGGTATTCTTACTCATCAATAAAATACTAAATACTAAATACTTATTTTAATTACATACGTTCTTTTAAACTTGTCTTAGAAACAATTTTATTACGTTTTCTTTAAATGTAACCAATGTTTTTTAAATGGAACTTTTCTTACCATTTATTGACAAATTTGTTTGTTGTCCTTAAGAAATATAAACTTCTTTTATGTGATTTGTTCATCAACATGAAAAGGAACAACTTTCCTTGTAAGAAAACAAAGTAAGAAACAAACACTTGTGTTAAGATTGATAATGGGCATTTATTGCAAAATACCATAACAAGAAACAAGTTAA
>ENA-OREC01001485-OREC01001485.1-marine-metagenome-genome-assembly--contig:-NODE-1485-length-11946-cov-10.860393_pt1 | contig 11946 bp, 1 predicted proteins | sample MGYA00248626_ERZ508543 | MGnify/ENA primary metagenome ERZ508543 (study PRJEB26211, sample SAMN05518279) | marine metagenome | isolation source: Puget Sound, Washington, USA | host: Bankia setacea... | reverse complement strand
CTCTCTCTCTCTCTCTCTCTCTCTCTCTCTCTCTCTCTCTCTCTCTCTCTCTCTCTCTCTCTCTCTCTCTCTCTCGTGAAACAACGTGTTCTATAATAGAGACATTTTTAGTCATTTTGTGTCCCTTTATAATGCCTGTCGTTAACTACTTAAACTGTTGATGACATTATGCAACTAAGGGGTTCATAAAGACACACACCGCATGCATTAAATAATGTTTTAGTTAGGGTAATATGACCTCTATTGAGTGTTCGGCAATTTAACAGCAAGAAATTTGAATGGTTGGAACGTCTCAATAGAACAGCATGTCTTATACATTTGTATTTTACTGCCATGAAAGCTCAATAGACCCCTAATAACCACAACTTTTCTACCCTTTGTTTACACTTTTTGCCATTTTTCCTAATCGTCATTTTCCCGGTGACAAATGTTTTTTAAGGCAGTGAGTTTCATATTTGTTCATAATACACGATACCCACCATCTATAAGGACGGTGGATTGACATGAACTGGGCCCAGGGTTACTGTGATGAATAACCGGTTAATAATCAATTCAATTCTTGCTATTGAAGATACGAATTGAGAACTCTAAATTCTAAACTGTTTATGGTGCTTTCTTATCCAATTTCCAAGCTGTTAATACTTATTCTGAAACTAGAAACTAAAGAGTTTACGTGGTTTTGTAACTCCTCCTTGGTTGTGTTAAATTGAAGAATAGTACATCCCTGTTGTAACTCACAATTCCAAGCGTTTGCGTGTAGTTAGTGTGAACAATGAATCAGACTTTAATACAGGATCGTTGGCTGCTTACTAATCAGGGCTCCTTTGCTTGTTAATGGGGCCGGATCCATACCATTATACTTTTAACTACATCCCTTTGTAAAACCGTTTAAACTTAAATACATGTTATGATACATCAGTACACCACTTTACACAGGCGCTGTTCCAGTTATGTCCTTCTTGAAACTTCTCGTTAAAATGATATCCCACTTAACACCAATCATAGACCAAACCTTCCCGGCGACTAGAAAACGATGCCCTACTTGCAAGTACCCTAGAACCAAACTCAGTGGCGACTAAAGGCGATGTCTTACTTTGCAACAACCTCAGAACAAGTCCTACCGGCGACTGGTCTTAAGTTTTGACCCATGTTCTTTTCAACAACTGACGCCAGGGTTTAACCTAGACACTAAGTGCTGCACTTCGGACACTAATGAGCAATAATAGAACATTAAAGACACCTCCTTTAGATAGATATAGCTCTGTCCGTTGGACTCCATTACCTCTTAAAGTTCTGGCTACCACAGCCCTGGCCACTACTTTTAAAACACGTATATCAATTAGATCACAGACATTTATACGACCTTTAGATATTTTACATTTCATTTCCCAACTGTTAGTTCTAGGTAAATTTTGAAGCGCGATCTAGTCTTTGTGTTTTGAAGTTTCGGCCACCACTTTCCTGCCAACCCTTATTTTAAGACTGTGTCAGCTTTTACGCAATTCAAAAAGGCATGTGTAGCCCTAAGCACCAGCACGTAATACATAGCTGTAAACACTGCTAATGGTCTTTCTGCGAACAGTAAAGAGACACATACAAGACTGTGATAGAGCAAGTGAGTTTAAGCCTTTAAAATCAGCTGTAAAGGAATACAACAACTGGGTAGTTTCTATTTGATAGTATCACAAGTTCGAAACTCTGGGACCCCACACAAATGGTGAAACTTGATCATAGGAATATGGTATTACTGTTATGTGTATATGAAAGTCACCGTTCATTTTCGGGACCCCACAGGCTTGAAAGACTTGTTCTACGGAAATGTGCCATTAATAAAAGTCATTATTTCATGTAACGGTGAAACAACAATAGGGTTAACTTATGTCAGTCAAGATAATAGCCTCTGGTACATGTATGTGGTTTTGCTGATGACAATGATAAAGTCAGAATCTGTCTATGTAACGATGTGAAGAACTGTGTGTTGTTATTGACCGTGTGTTGTAACGTTATCTAGGACAAGAGAGCACTCTGACATAGGGTTAGGTCTTTAAACTCAGACTTCGTGACAGGGTAGGGCATCTTCAAGACTCCCTCTCTCTCCGCGTTTTGTACTCGTACCTGGGGTTGGCTTTTACACGAGTTAACAGCTGTTAGAAAAGCAATGCTCAGAGTTTTACAATACACTGTACAACGATTGTCTTTCCACAGATGCATTTGCCAGTCAATATTTCCACGATAAAATGTTTACTGGTAACGTGAACTATTTACTTAAACAGTTCCTGGCTTTTGATATAGCAGAGTAAGACACAGTTTTTGGAGTACATTTAGACTTAATGGAACGAGCGTCGGGAGATGTTGTGTTTATTCTAGGATTGACTGGTTTCTAAGTGTATCTTCGTTGGAGAGATGTTCAGTCTGTGTGAACCAGTCCATTTTTCTCGTCAAATTTCGTAATGTAGACGTGATTTGCTTAGATTTCTCATAACCGTATTTTTTGCTATTCGATTCAAGCTCACCCAATTGCCAAACAAAATACACCGTTAGGAGATAACTTTATTCAACTGCTCGAACACGATGTCAAGTTTCAAGTTTCAGGCAGATCGATGACCTCGGGAACAATCACTGCTATATAAGAAGAGATCTGTGTAAGTTATTCAAGAATCTCACATAGACGTCTCGTTTTACGTGTTTATGACTTCAGCATTACTGCTTGTTATCTTTATGACCATTAACCAGCACATCCTCGTGACTTATCGGTCTCCAGGAGTCTGAGTTGCCATGGAGACAGGGTGTTGAGATTCCCCACCACTATTGCGCTGTACTACAGGAAGCACCGGTCTTACAGGTGGCACACCCTAGCTGACAGTCTGCAGTGAATGTGTTTTTAAGCATGTTTTAATGGGTTACCAATGAGACCAACCCCGGTCCGTGAAGATGAAACCATTTCAGCAAGGCCCACTCTGTGTAAAGCCTAGATAAGCTGTATATTTACCGAGACGTTTGAAGTAAAGCCTAGTCCAAATAGTTGATATCGGTATGCAAAAATCTTATCTATCGCCAGCAAGAGTTAGCAAATACGTTGATGGACTGTCTGTCCATATTTCATTAGGTTAATCTCCAGTTTTGTAAACAATGGCAGACATCCAGTCAACATGTACGCTACAGAGCTAGACTAATGATAGTTTCGGAAATCCTGCAAAATGCTTCCTCTAACCGCAGATGCGAAGTTCAAATTAGTTTGTGTGCCTATCTTGTAGTTGAGTAATGGCTTTTAACTCCTTGATTTCATCTCACAGAAATTTTCTTCTTAAATGTTCACCAAATCTGTCCCCTGAGAGCTAGCTGCGGCAGTATCGTGTTATCATTATTGATGCCGTTCCAAACACAGGTTTTGCACCACTCTCGCTTACTGAACAAACTCAACATATCTGTCAGTCTCTTAGATAGTTGTAGAACATGGAATACTGAGTTGTTTTAACGTAGCTGCAAGTACATGCTTTGACTAGTCTAATCAATATATACATATGAAAGATAGGCAATGGAGCTCGCTGATTTTCATAGTTTTTGTTTGGTTATTTTATGTTAAACAAAAACGATCAAATTCACAATTACTCCCATTTCACCAACAACGAAGATGCGTTTTAATTGTTCTTTGCACAACGTTTCTGTATTTAAATAGTTAACTAGGCAGCCCATGTATGTCTGTTTAAACGTTACACACCACGTTGTAAATGCAGGCGTTTTTTGCTAATGAAAATAATTGCCTTGGGGCACGGTGTAAATGCATAGGCATACTAAAATTCAGCGAGAGTACCTTTTGAAGTTATTTATGAGTGTAAACAAGGATTTTGTACAAGATCTTATATCATGTGGATCGTTAAATGGAACATAATGTGGATTTATTTGCCTGTCTAGATCCTACAAGGGGCTTTATGAGGGACAGGGACAAACTGCTGGCTATGTATTTTGTCTTACATGATAACTTTAATGTCTACCTAACTCATCTTCATTCTCATCAATTACGAGAATAAGACGGTGGTTTGTCGTGCATTATTGAGCCTGTGCACTGTGTTTAAAGCCATCGTTTTGCCTTTGATGACAGACTGACTTTCTTGTTATAAAATCTCTATATAGCAGGCATACGCTTTCATGAATGACACATTTGTTTGCACCTTACCCGTATTACCGTATTGGCTCTTTAACTCATGCACTGTCTCGATATTTTCTCTTCATGGGTCAATGTGTCCCAATGAAACTCATCCCTGTTTGAAACGTAGTTTATCATGCGTGTGTGAACATTTAAATCTGTCTTAGAAGAATAGTGTTTCACTCTTGTCTATTGCTCTGTGCACCCTATGTTATCTATAATTAAAGACGAGGGTTTGAAAATATCTGGTATCGAATAACGTTGAGCTACTCACAGGAGTTATACGAGTGACGACAACGACGTAAAATGATATTCGATACAGGCATTAGACATCACCCGCCGCCATTTGCATTCCGACAGTCTTGTCATAGGTAGCGACTTTTTTTTCGCGATGACGAGAAAGTAAAACGAAGGTCAGTTAGTTTTATGAAGACAAAAAAGTCTCACATCCAGTTTGGTACGTCTATGAACCCCGTGTGTGACATTTTATTACCGAAATGAGACAGTGAGATTTCTTTGGTTTCCGACGTTTATCTTGTTAAGCATGCTGTCGCGTCGTTTCTCCTCTCCCGCTGAATGTAAAACAATAATAATATACAATGATCTCGGTTTGTAGTTGAGCAATTTTACCTGGGCCTCGTAGCATTGAATTACCAGTTTTATTATTTTTGTGCAAAAAGTATTCAACAAACGACACTATCTTCTCGATCTTGCCTTTGTTTAGGACCCATGTGAGAGGGGGGCAGAGAAATGTTTGTGAGCTAAGTGAGGGGAAAAATGATTGTTAGAAGAACGTAAGCTTAGCCCTAGTGGCCCGGAATGTCTCGAGTTTCCAAGTGTTAGCCAGTGTAATACGGAGCTCCCTTTGTCAACATGTTCACACACGGATTTCGTCAATGTAGAAGACCTCTCACTGTATTGTCTCATATGAGCGGTAGTTTTCTCAAGTTCTTAAGTTTCATATGACGGAACAAAACTTTAACAAAGGCAATTAACCTGTTGGTACATAGTGTCGCCTGTCCCTTGTCATGACAAATAGTTTCACACTGCATATCGAGGGGATAAAAACGGCAGAATTGTAAGTGCTACTGGAAAACGAAGCAGATAGAACCATTTCGAATCCAACCATTCGATATGCTCTCACCATTTATAGAAAAGCTTTGGTTAAATGTTGCAATAATGTCCTCGGAGTAAGGAACCTTTGCCATTTACCTGATTGTCACACTCTTTTTTTCGCCCAAGAATGATTCATAGTTGGCATGATGTACATTGTGTATCAGGAACCGAAGGCATGGCACCAGAACTACAACACGCCATATTGTCTGATTAGGTCACCAACGATGGTTGAGCCAGGACAATACATGTGTCAACGGTCGATGAAACTTAATATTTAAATGGTCGAATCGTAGTTATGACTGTAGTTCTTCTCTTGCTCTGCTCTGGCCAATAGTTTTACCAGACAGAGAGCATCCGGTGTGACCAACATGCCAATACGTCCAGTGAGATAATCGTACAGCAGGTCATGACATTTCCTTTCAACAAGGGTCGTCATATTGTCCACAGTTGTACCATTGTTTCGTGAATGTATTCATTGATTCACATTATGTTTGCTGTACATTGCATATAAATAAAATGTTTTTAAATATAATGACAGTGGAAACAATTTAACTCTGATTTGAAACTTTCTGAACTTTATTTTTAACCCAAATGTGAACACAGTTTAGCATTACTCTCTCGTTGACAGTTTAGGTACAGTTTACTTCACTACCGTATCATATTGATATAAGTGCAGTATTTTTTACTATTCAGACGTCAATAAAAGAAATCTCACGATAAAAAGAAGAAACAAACACGTTCGCTTTCTGTGGTGTTTTTTATTTCGAAAAATGATAGCATCATATGAACAAAAATACCGGTGTCAAAATTTACTTTCAACATTTATTTTTATTTTTGCTGTTTTATTTTTCGGATAAAAACTGTTATTCCTTTTGTTACATTGTATATTGTTACGTAGTCTTCCATGCATATCAAACAACTGATCTTAAAAAGGCAGACACACACACAGCGGTCATGGCAAAAAAGTATTCCGTAAATTATGATGCTTAAGAAAGAATGTATAGACAAAATAATCATCCTCGTTATGAAGTGAATACCACAGTATATACATGTATGTGGAAATTGTACATCTTAAACCTTATAACATAAATACACTTAACCTCTTTCAATAAGACCACCTTCTGGCTCAAGTAAAAGTGGTCATGTAAGTGAGTGAAAAAATAAGAACAAGACAAAATGAAAATGACCTTTACAACGGCAGTCTCTTCACTTGAGTGGTCTAAAATCCGAATACGATTTAGTACTGATTTCAAATGTGGTTTGTAGGTTTGTAAATCAACTTTCTATTTATTTAAAAAGGCATAGTTTGTGAGCAAGAGAGTAAAGTACAACAATGAAGAGAACAGAGTCTGAGCGGCCTGACGACTGACCATTAACCCACTAATCAGCCAGCCCAGAGCTTAATTACCACTCACTATGTTGTGTTGAGAAAACATTGAAGAACATCGTCTGCTTGTGTGCCTTTCTAATCCAGGCCACATTCTGCTGATTAACGTCAATTTATACTAATAACAACACTATTAGACGCTTAATTCACCAGAGTGCGGTCTGCTAGGAGTGTCCAAGACCGAAGATCACGGGTTCCTGGTGCGTACCGTGATTTACCCTTGCCCCATTCTCATCAGGACCACCCAGAACGTCAATACATGCACAAAGTTCGATGCAATTCGCAGAAAGGAATCGATATTATTTCATAAACTGCCTTCAACATATACCTTGTTTATTCAAATTATGACATTCTGCCTTTTCACAAAATTTCACGAGTATGTCAAATTATGTTGGATAAATCATGCAAGAAACATTACTTTTATAAAGCTGAGACGTGTTTACCATCTGATTTGTATCAGTAGAGACAGGAATCTGATAGCCAGGCATGTGGAACTTACTTAAATTAAAAGGTTTTCATCACATTTACAAGTCATATTCTACAGATAAGTCGACACGTGTGTATATATAGTCCACTAACGTTCATGTTCGTATCCATATACGCGGTAGTGAAACATCTTGTTTGGAGATCATGTAAAGTGTATGTAACATAATTTAGCCCAGAAAACACTACCTTTAATGTTTTAGCTACATATGTACGCTATATAGTAGGGGAAGATTTTTTATCTAACACAGAAAATGTGAACTGTTGGGCGTTATAAGCTACCGTAAACTGTGAAACTACTGGCTTACCTGTATACGTACACATCGCCTCGGGCTATATATGCAGCCGTTTTGACAGTCTTTATAGATGTACTGGCCTTTTTACCTTACTAACACCGACTTGACATGAACCCCAAAAAATAAAACTGGAATTGCATGTCCGAGTTTAAGGCTATGATGGCGAAAGAGTTTTCTTGTAAAGCGTCGTTTGACAGGTTTGTATTGAAATGAAGATACTGCTTGATTTGATGCTGTTTACTGTTTACTTAGAATACAAATCGATGTTCTCCTGGAAGTGTGTCCCATTTCTAAGAGAAGCTTTAACCCCCACATACTTTGAGAAAGAAGTTAAGAAAAGCTAAAAAGAAGCTGTAGCCCCCAAAACGCGTTCACAGAAATATTGCAAAGATTAGGTTTTCTTTTTCTCGGTTTATTTATTTGGTTAGTTAAGCTTTTATTTGAAGGGAAATATACAAGCGCCACCGCGTTGAACAAGAACAAAAGAGTCATCAAGTTGTTCCATGCCGGTGTTTCCTCAATAACCAAGCAAACTACAAGCAAACAATCGAAGTAAATGCACAGTTATTGTTGTTTTACATTTTTCTTGTCGTTTTTGTTACCGCCTTGTTACCAAATTCCAGAGAAAAGCGAATCTTCGGCATGTCAGGTTTTCTGCTAGACAAAGTAGGATATAACTTATGTTACAAACTGTATCTTTGAGAGATTAGCTTCTACAGATTCTTCTAGCCGTGTATACCTAAATTATCAGTCGGTGAACGCTGTTCCTGAGTCTTGTCAAATATTTTGTAATCAAGTATGCCAATATATTCTTAATCGATTAGGATTGGACTAGTTTAATTAGGACTATCAATAATGCCGGAATCTAAAAAAGTGCCGTATTGTTCCAGATGATGAGTTGACAGATCGCTTACTACTTCAAACGACTCACTCATAATTGCAGAGCAAACTTAGGCTATTTGTTGATTACTTGACATTCTTTGTAAACTGGCTTTACTTGTATGAACATAGAAACACTCTTATGTTAAAAGCGCTTAAAGTAGGCCTATACGTTATGAGTTAGTCGAGCGAGATTTTTTTCTTCAGTTTTTATGTTGTGTTTTACTTTTCTCTGTCAGCCGATCAGGGTTTATGGGACGCTTGTCATCATTTACACGTGATCTCATTCACTTGAAGGCTTGACGTATGTGACATCTACACAAATCTGTCCGCGGGGCAAATTTTGAAAAATAACCTAGTATGGCGTCAGTCTGTATGTATTTTTGCAGCTCTCAAGCTTGGTTTTCGACCTGACAGAAATACACACAATGTTAAACTTGATATAGACGGGCTGAAGGATGGATTAAAGTTGTGGAAAAAAGTAAATCATGGCCGAGGATATAGCTCCAAGACAGATTTAACTTCCCTTTATTGTTGACAAGTGTTTCCTCGTCTATTGTCGTTTGTAGGAGGGTCAATATAACAACAGATACAGTCCATCTCCGGCTTCCTGCTCTGCCCGTCTACATGGCTCCTTTTCTCTTTCCTTTTCTTTTTTCTCTAATTCATTGCTCTCTACTTATCTTACCATCTCTCCCTCTTGCTCTCGCTTTCTCTCACTCTCATGCTCTCTCTCTCTCCCACACACTCTCTCTTTCTTTTCAATCTTTCTCTCTCTCTTCCCCTTTTCTCTAATTCTCTCTCTCTCACTCTCTCCACAGCATATACAGTCTGATTTATATACAATACTGTACCTTTCCCAAGTATCTCCTTTTTATCCGACATCATTTTCCTTGAAACTTCTGATATCAGCTACGAGCCACAGAAACTAATGGCAAGCCTCATTGTATCGACAATATTGTTGTCAGGAGCTGATAGACCGTGTTCTCGGCTCTCCCAAATGCACATCAAACAACAGACAACACCACAACTACATGCCTCTAAATATTGAACCGTATATCAGTAGCAGAATTTTCGGTATCAATTACCCAATGTCTGCTAAAAAGTCAAGACCTAGAGAATCACAATGCGCTAACATGAAACAATGCACCGTACTGGTTTTTGCTTGTTGTTTTTTTTGTCTGCGAAGCTTCTTTGATTGGCTTGAAGCAGACGAGAATCTTTCGTAGGGAGACTGGGCAAGATTTGTTGTTTCGCCTAATATTATAGTAGATCTAGTTTGAATAATATATCCACTTATAACAACAGGGGTTACTATTAATGTTCTATTTAACCTAAGGACGTAAATTACTCTAGTATTTGTTCGCTCTGCATTCGTTACACAGATCTATTTTCCTTTCCATTGTACACCATGTTTGTTCAGATAGCAAATAGTTCATTTCGAAATTACTTTAAATATTCATCCGCCTAAATGAACACTCAAGATGAAAAGTTATATAAGTGAAGGATGTGTATTTAACGAATATGCTCTTGTAAACTGATCAGTGGGTGACGTGAAGAGGTATAAGTGTTTAATTGTGTGGGGAGAATCGTGGGGCTAAACTACCGGCCTTTACATGTAGTACCTCACCCGAACTGACTCCTGGGGTCGTACTTAGTCCGGGTGAGGGGTGAGGGGGGGGTCTCAGTGTTGGGTACGTTTAACTAATGAAAACTGTTATAGTGATCATACAACTACAACGAACATTTGTATACAAGGCACATTTTATGTAGAATAATGGTATGAGGAAACCATTCAGTGAATTTTACTTTCGTCGTACACGTCTGTATTTCGAACGATCAGTTATAAGGAACTTTACACAAGGTCTTGATCAATGATTGTGTACGCTATAAGTATGGTGTTTGTGTAGCCCGTAATGCTTGTTATGAGAAAAAAGCAATAAAAAAAACAACAACACAAACAAAAACAAGTAAACAAACACAAACAAACAAACACGAAAAGAAGCAAGCAAATTGTCCCTGAACAGGTGGTCTTATTCAAAGGAATGGTATTTGTGTACAGAGTGGTCTAGATGAGGGGGGGGGGTTACTGTACATAGTGTTACTTACTCCCAGCAAAAGTCATCAATTCTATCTTTAACCTTACTATCAGCATCAGTGTTGTAGCTGAGATGAAAATCGGGTTTTAAATCTCGCCAGCTTGTGTGAGCGACTTTGATATCAGACCTTTATCAAATCACGGAGGTTGCCAACGAGATAAGCTTGGTTTCTAACGTAACCTTGTAAGAAGGCCATTGATAAACACATAAAAACGGGAACAACTTTATTTCACGTCCAATACTGCTATAAAAGCCATGCTATGGGAGAGCTTTCTGTTGATTAAAATCCTTGGAACCTTGGCTTTTATAACTGGAACTATTTTAAGGTTGGAGAAGAGTGCAATGATCTCATGTGTTATGTTTTATTCTCATTGGCATCGACTGGGGATTTTTGCCACACTTTCTGAAACAGATCGCATGCAGTGGACAATATTTTACTGTAATTGTTGACAAAAACGACACATTATTCGCTGCTTCGTTCGTTTTCTTAGAGGACTATGCACGTTTTTTCATACATTCCTTTTCCTGGACAAATGGTCTTACACTGTTACTTAAGGTCAACAATAGGACCCACTCAAAGCCCTCTTGCTTTTATGTGTAACGTATCAAACTTTCAGATCGTTTATTTGACCGCAGTCTGTCCAGACGTTGTCAGTTTGCATTTGAGAATTTACAAATTTAAATATAAATACTTGAAAACGGCCATAATAACATTTTCATTTAACTGCATTACAATATTGATAGTGAGATTATTACTGATAAGTTTTGTATTTATTTAAGACTCAGACTTTACGTCTGCTCTTGACATTTATTTTGATTCCCTTAACTGACCAATCGCATTGCCTGTCACAAAACGAGATCGGATATCCTTTGTTATTTACGTAAACTACAACAGTAGGAGAACATAAACTTGGACATAAAACGATCAGTTCATAGTCGCCGCGATTCTATTTCTAATCGTAGAAGATTAGTTTAACAATGTCCACTTCTATGTAAGTAGATAATGATCAAGAGTTCTTAAAGCGAAATCAAGAGGAGATTACGTACTAGGGGATTATTCTCTCCGGCGTATGGTAATCCGGTCAATGTGTATGGTTGACTAAATGCACCCGCTGTGAGGCCAGACAATAGGTCGTCTTTCCGTAAGTCAACGTCTCTTTGTATCACTTCTGCATCGTCTCATGGTAAATTGATATCGATAGATCTGTATGGGTTTGTCCACTTTGGTGAAAACTCCTTGCCTAGGGGTCATGTGACCGGTAGTAAAATAGTGTGTGCGTAGATGAAGGCCCTAGATAGGCTGGCTGGACTACTGGTAGGAGAGTTGGACATTGTTTGGTCGCCTACCCAGACTACAGCTTGAGATAGGCCGACTGGGCTATTGGTAGGGGAGTTGGACATTGTTTGGTCGCCTACCCAGACTACAGCTTGAGATAGGCTGACTGGGCTACTGGTAGGGGAGTTTGACATTGTTTGGTCGCCTACCCAGACTACAGCTTGAGATAGACTGGCTGGGCTACTGGTAGGGGAGTTGGACATTGT
>ENA-OREC01001484-OREC01001484.1-marine-metagenome-genome-assembly--contig:-NODE-1484-length-11947-cov-11.521735_pt1 | contig 11947 bp, 7 predicted proteins | sample MGYA00248626_ERZ508543 | MGnify/ENA primary metagenome ERZ508543 (study PRJEB26211, sample SAMN05518279) | marine metagenome | isolation source: Puget Sound, Washington, USA | host: Bankia setacea... | reverse complement strand
TGACCTTTGACGGTCGAAAAAATACCATGTGACTGCCAGACGCATGCTCAGTAAGTACCCGCCATTTGTGTCAAATGCAAACAATATTTAAGTAAATGACAACAATAGAGGTTGCATAGCAGGTTAAAATTGTCAAGCACTTTAAAATATAGATTTAGTTTAAATAGGTCAATCACTCGAAAACCGCTTAAAACGTCGAAAACCTACTGGACGGGGTTTTGTATTAAAGCTGATTTAGATATAGGAGGTACTGAATTCAATTTTGATCCGTTACTGGGGATGATCATTGTATATTGGTTACAACCCCCGCCCCCCTCTTTATTGTTAGCTTTACTAATATTCCTGCAGCTTGACGCGCATATGTGTAGGTCCCAACAGGGGTTTGACATTATTGAAAGATAGATAGATAGTTACTGGCGACGTCACTGTATCCGAAATACTGCTATCCGAATTTACACCTTCTGTCAAAAAAGGATATACTGGAAATGAGTTACGTAAACGATGCGTGTGATTTGCAGAAATCCATTTCAAAACGTACCACTGTTACTGTCAGAGCTGTCATCGTCGTCATTTGGAGGAATATTGATAGCTAGAAGTGGCAAAATATCGTCTTCGGCCATTGTTTACATTTTAGTGACAAAGTAAGAAGCATTCCGCATTCACTTTAAATCTGCTTCCCTACCGACGCATCGCATTGATTATCTCCCTTGACATGGATTACCTTCATAGGTAAGCTGGATATTGTAGCATAAGGAGTCGTGTAGCGACGTTATCCTACCAAGTCGAAATCAACAATGAATCGGCCTACGGCAATTCCTGAAAACGTACACCCCATGTACACCCCATTTTAAGCTACAATTTGTAGTCCAATATTGACCAATGTGTTAAGGGAAGATAATGCATGTCGCTTTTAAAAATGGTCCATGGCTAAAGGACATACAGTCAAAACTGTCTACAAAGGTCAGCAACGGTGAAAAGTACAAACGTGGCTGACAGGTGGCCTGTGTTCAGAACGTCAGAAACTACTTGTCGATTTTCACGGGACGAATTAAGACTTGCATTTGTAGACAGGAAACCACTACTCACAAGTGTCCTTATGCACAGGTTTGACTGTAAAGTCCATTATCTCCCATCTGTAACAAACTACTGATCACGATTGCTACACTGTTTGAGTCTCCAATACTTCGTTGCATATTAGTAGTATTACTCTAATGACCATTGTAACTGAACTTACCAAAAACGGGATCCACAACCATAACATAGCATTAAATATATACCAAATCTGTAGAATATCGTGCTGTCCTCGACTGTTTGAACATAGTGAAAGAAATCCCATTTGAATTGCTGCTATTGATACTGAATCTCTTCATTTACCTTTATTTGTGTATGTGGTAAACGGAAAGGTCTGTATCACATCTCAATACCACAGACCGTGTCAATATCTGGTATCTGTATGACTGTGTTATTGTGATAATCGCTGGTGTTTTGTATTTAATGCAGTAGATATACTTTCATAAACGTATAGGTTACCTTAGAAAACACCTGTTATCCATATTGATAGTTTGCGTTTAATTTATTTATTGGGGCAGGTTTTGTATGTGAGATCGCACACGAATTTAATAATGTATATAATGCTATTACCAATGTAGTAAATAAATATCATGTAATGTTTTTTGTTTTTTTTAGCTCACATATAATTTCTCTAAAGCACACACTTACACACGCACGCATCAACGTGTATAAACCCATATATACACCATCACACGGACACGTACACATACGCACACTTACCAAACCACGCAAGAACACTAACGATATACCCAGTTATTCATGTATAAATCGTATTCATTGTCTCAGGCATGTTTACTAGTTGATGTTGTACATGTAGTTGTGTTGTGTTATGTCTTTTTTCTCCCTCTCTCTCTCTCTCTCTCTCTCTCTCTCTCTCTCTATATATATATATATATATATATATATACTCTCCTATGTGATATGGGTTTTTGGAGGAAATAAAGAATATATTCTTAGACATCTTTTTTCCATTTAACATTATGATAAATTACACAACCTGTTTAAATCCTGCTTGGAGACATCGCTGTCATATACACCTCCACTAATGCTCCCAATACTTAGACAGTTCCGTTCCATGTTGTCTTAGACACATTAGACGACATATTTTGGGCGTGAGATATTTTCAAACTAAAGACATTATAGAACATTTCCCATCTATTTCTGGTAAGAAGGGATTATCACAAATCAGTTACGGTAGATTATGATAAGTGGAAACATGCAGTCTTTCAAGGTGTGTAAGGAAATTCCTGTCAGAGACACCAGCAGTTTAATGTTTGTAGCGACGTTGGGGTCCGCGACATTATCAATTATAACTATGCATCTTCCAATTAGTGTTGATATTGCATGTGAGTATTGGTGTGCCGCTGGTTTGTCAATTTTCCACAACTTTGGCGGGATGGCCCACGTCATTTTATAGAAACACTGAGTTCTCATGTGTAGGAGTTGGTTTTGTAGGACAGTAAGTAAGTTGCAATGCGTGTTCCCATCACGTGATTAAACTTTACTTACCGAAAGCCTGAACTCAAACCTTTTGAATTGAACAAGAGCTATAAGCAGTTTACGTCTGCGTTTTATTTCTTAGTGCAAACAATCTCCGCGCTAACTAAAAGTACTTTACCTGTCATTGAGTGGCTTTGGTACATCAAGATACGTGTCAATTGGATAATCCGTTTATCTGTGAAACCGATGTACTGTGAGTTGGACAGACTGCACTCGTATATCAGTTTGTCAAGCAGAAATAGAATTTTACAATCGGTATTTGTAAACCTGGGTGCCGTTTTATCCTGGTTGTACTCATATTGTTCCTAAGAATGGTAGTTCAGTTACTGCAATTGGTCAGTTAATCGGACCTAGGTGAGACAACAGCCCTAGAACACTTTTATGAAACGACTCCCCATTGTACTAGCATGTGTCTGTAGTATGGAGATGGCGGAGATTTGACCAAACATGTACATTAGCCAATGCCACTGGACATACCAACTCATTTTCCTAATGCCGACAAACCTACACCACTTGACATGATTCTGATATTTTCCCATGTACTGTATTCATATATATGCTCCATTGCTCATGCAGCCTTCATTACTCACATCTTCGGATAAAACATACTCTAACTGTCTCTAGTCATAAATACATGTACGGGGTTTAAACGCCCATTTTCTCCTTTGAAAGCATATTCATATTGCTTAAGACTACTTTTAAATGTCTGTCGAGGTAAACAAAATGGTGAACGAGATTGAAATATATCTGTCCAATAAGGCTAATATTTCCGTTTTGTTGTTGATAAAACTGAAGGCAGGATCAAATGTTGGCTATTAAAGCTGTAGTAATAAAGCTACCCCATAATTTTACGATTAAGGGCTTGCCCGTCAATAGCCTTCACCAGACTAACAAGTTCGCAAACCTTGGCTCTTAGATCTTTCACAGTATGACGTAAACCCATGATTGCAACTGTAAATATACTCTGCAGTGTCTCATGGTTGTTTGTAGAGTACAGGGGTGAACTTGAAAGTGTGGTTAGTTCAATGAGACGATTACACACTGTTGCCAAAGCCGAATGCACTTGTACATCTTAAACACTCACAGATAAACGTATTACTAAATTGACACGTGTTGGTTTGTCTTGTGACGTAATACTGTAGCTACCAGCCATTTAAAGGAAACACTAAATAAGAGCTAGAAGTCTAACAAGTAGGTTTCGTAACCTTTCTTGAAATTGAGTAATCATAGAAATAAAATAATCACGATGACGGGACGATTTGATAACCACATGTTAGATACTTTACAACTTTACAGCACATGGTTCAAATGATGCTGATCAGTGGGGTGAACATGTACTGTACTCGACGAATTACTTTTCTTTTCGGTTTCTTCCCTAACTAAGACCTCACAGACGTATAGATTCGGTTAAAATATCTTTGTTTTCATATGTAGCTATGTTATATTCTAGATATTTAATGTCTAAACCCGGAAATGTCTCAGAAGGACGGTGCACGTACTTGGAGGTTTTGGTGCACTCTTTGTGACTAGCTCGTTTCACAGAGTGCCACATCTAACAACCATCCAATAGAATCTAATTAGCTTTAATATGTTTTGTTAGAAAGTCTGCAACTTCCCTATAAAACGGCGCTAGTCTCACATTTTCTGCCTTCAATTTCCTAGCATACTCAGACAACGTAGAAGGTATAATAAAACACAATCAACGGGTGATTTTTCTCATGTGATGAGTCTACCTCTTAGCTGTACGTGTAAACAGTTCAAAGTTTTGTTTGTTTTACAATCATTTCAGCGAACAAAATCCCTTGTGCGTCTTTTCTTCTAAACGGACAGAACTGAAGATCACTGGTATACTGGTATAATGCTTTTCGATAGTGGAAATAAGGAATTCTACAGTGCTATATTCTCATTCTTGGACACATATCATCGTCGTGGAATTTTTACAGGCGAAAGGTGATCTGTAGTATAATTCCGTTATCGGAACATTATTGTTTATGGATAAGGTAACAGTGATTTGATTGGCTGCCTTCTTATATGGAGGAAATATTGTTAATTGTTTGAACACTCAAAGGAAATGATTGGGTTATCATAAGACATACGGTTATACTGGTTTGTAGATGTGTCTGCTTTACGAAAGTAAGAGTTATAAGGCCGCTTCTGCGGATTGTTTTAAATAGCAATTGCTGTCAAAACTATTTCTCATCTGACAAAAAAACATAATGAAGACACTCCTCACCTTTTAACGTTTGTATACATCACTTGAAGCATATGTCTGGCTTTAATGATTCATTTAAATGTAGCGGATTTTTTCCCAGGTAGTGTCATTTCATCAGTCGAATTTTATTCGAAGTCAAAATCTCTATAGGTGTACATAACTCTACGTACAAGTAGATCTTAACCCTTAAGTTCATCGCCTGATTTTCATGACACTAAATGTAACAGCTTTAAAAAAGGAGCCTGTCTCTGTGCCAAAGATGATTACACGAGGCTGACAGGTTGAAATTCCTACGCTAGAAATTCAAAGAGTGCGTATTCTCTGAACAGCGATAAAACAATTGAAATATATGTGTGAAAATTTCCTGTGAACAAATACCCCCTGTAACCCGACGTATCATCGAAAAACGAGAAATTTATGAATCAACGATATAAATCAGAGATGCTGGCAGAGTTAATCTAAATTTAACGTTTTTACGATAGTTAAAACGGTAAAAAACGAGGAATTAATTGTGGCAATAACGTTACTGCCAGAACATTAACTGTCTATCCGAACTTAAAGTTTACCCGAAATCCGTGCATGTGATAAGACGCCTGGGATTTTACGATGACATTTGAAGAATTTTATTATTGTAATGAATGTCTTTGAATAAGGGACATTTTATCTGAAGAATATTACGTTAATTACAGATAGCATTTGGGATTGGATGAATGCAAACGTCTCAGTATTCTATAGTTGAGGTGAACTGGGCTGGACGCTTGATAAGAGAGCATGTGGCCGCCGTTTGACGCTACAGACCGTTCGATAATGTTTGATCTTCTGTCAATAAAATGCTTTGTGAGTTATTGGCTTGCCATTTAGTGAATAAACGAGAAGAAAGGGTACGTTTTACTGCATTAAAGAGAAACAAACGGATTAATGTATCAATATTCTCCTAACGACAAACGTGACCATATTTGGTAAGGATGCGTGATGCTTAAGCTGACGTCATTCTATACGTTGCTGCAGTGCCTGTCGTATACGTTACGGTATATTACGTTGACGGCAGTGTGCTTCTTCTTCTTGATTGAATGCACCGAAGTAACATCTCTTCAAGAAATTTGGTAAGTTGTTTGTTAGATATCTGTAGCTTAGCTTTGCCATGTTATAGCTTCCTGTTGTTTCATATGTCAAAATCGTTGATGTGTCGTCTGCATCATCGTCGCTCCTTAAAAATGTTTTAACGACTTTCATTGATAATTTTTAATCCATTTCCTCAATAATTGCTGACCAACTCTTTACTGGTTTGATGTACTGTTATAACACATACAACTGATGTTTATGTAGATGCAAAGATAAACTATATATTCTGCTTTGAACATTCCTGACAAATTTGTCTGAAATATGCATTATTTTACTAGACATATTTTGGATTAAAATTAAGCCGGATTAAATCGTTATGGTTACCTGACGTTTACCGTACCGTTACCTTAACTCGTAAATGTAAATTAAATACAAAGTAGGAGTCCTTAAGTTATAGAATACAATATAGATTTAGACCTATTTCAGTTAAGTCTTGACTGTTTCTGTAATAATTCAGGAGTTTCAAATGTATGATAAGCCACGTTTAAAAAAGGTACAGAGCCTTTAATTGGTATCACATTGCGTGTTTTCATTTGTTGAGAGAACTTTTATATTTAAGACAACTCCATATGGATAGAATGTACTCGACTTAGAATTACGCATTATACATTAGACGTATAAATTACAATCGATCCTAGTGAACCGATATTTAAGATAGACAAATCTTATTTGCACACTTTATTCCGTCGTGTTTGACATTTCTGTACTCACTGAACAATGAACAATCAATTACATTTCTAGTAAGATAATCCACTTTGCTTATAGGTATTAACTCACTTAAGTTATACAGGAGTACCAATGAATGTCATATCATGTCATCCGTTGAACGATTGCTGATTTGATCAAACTCAGTGCATTTTCGCAATCGTTACCAATAGGATAACATAGTACGTGGATTATCATCATCATTATCATCATCAATATAACGTAATAGTTAAGTTTGATTGTTAAACCAGACCGTGCTCTGAGCAGACCAAAGATCAACAGCATGCGGTACCACCCTATCACTCTCATCCGCTCTTAAACGAAAGACCGATGATTCTGACATGACACGAACATTCTGTGCAACACTTCCAAATCGCAAGTGCTAGAAAAAGTTCGAAACAATTACCATCTGTTAATACGATTAAGTGGCTGGTTCGTTTCAAGAGTTTAAATGTTCCTGGAGGTATTGTAATTTTAAGTACCTGTATTTATTGAATGACAGGCTATTAATGACACGTCTAACTCTTGAGGCTTTTCGTCTTTCGCCTTCACCAAGCACGGGAAAACTTGTTCCTTGTTACATTTTTCTCCTGCATTCTTGTATTGCCTGGCATTTTAATGTGTGTTTTGTTTGTGCGTGGTTTAGCTTAGGCAAGCAGCGTAATTTAGTCTGTCAGGGGATGCTAACTGGCAGCGAGTGGTGTCGATAGAGTAAATACTGGGTGATATAAAAGCCAAACCAAACGTATTCCATGGCTGGCGGTTCTTCATGTGGCAATTCTTACACCCAGACATGACAACACGAACATGGTAAAAACAACCCCGATGCCAACTGTTAGATGACAGTAGCCGATTAGTTTTATCAAATTTTACAATTACAAAACCATAATAAGACCCGTCACATTGCAATGTTAATATAAAAGTACGAACTTATTGGGTCTGAATATTGTACCACTAACAGGTAGAGCAACACAAACTTACAACAAGAACTCCAGTTATCACATACCATTATGATATTAGCTACCATATCAGGTGGCCTTTGGTAAGCAATTGTATATATGTTACATCATAAAATATCATAAATATGGTATAAATTATACTTTGTATACATCTTAATACAATTACGTTAAGTTCTGTTCCATAAAAAGCATAACTTCGCGGGTCACATACCGTGTCAAACATCTATTAAACTTTGGACACAATGTTAAAAGTGACCGTATGTATCGAACTTAATGTAACATATCATCTTTGAGGGCCTAATGGAATATTGACTATGTCAAATAAGCTCCGTCGTAAAATATCGTCGAAACGAAACAAACATGGAGTGGTAAGAAATTGACCGGGTAATTCTCAAGCCAAACACCAAAGCAGAAACACCATCACACAATATCACATAAATGCGTTTGGTTATATTACGAACTTCAACTTTATGATGAGGTGATGAAACTAAACATAATAAAAGATGCTTTAAGAAAGGCTACTGACCCATTTCGTTCATGATGTAATAGGATCGTAAAAGTGATTCTTTTCCCACTTATATCGGACTATTTCCCCACCAAGTAAAAAAACAAGCGTTTTGTGTTTTTTGATCATCGGCCAAAAAACAACGGTTTATAGAATGACTGAAAACAAATATACTTTACGTTGGCCTAATAGGTGAACATAACTCAAGACGAGACGAAGGGAACCTGGGTCTTCATGATAACGCTTGATATTCTTGAAGACATCCGCTCTGTTCTCATGCCAGCTTTAATTATAATAGGCGCGAATTATGTGTCCCATATTACCCCGAAAATTCCTCTTGTCTTTCATATAAAAATATGAAGTTTTTAAAACAGCAGGTGTGAACAGATATAGCCTGAGGGTGGAAAGGAACTAGATTGTGTAGGTGTGTAAAACAAGGTGTGACTTATAACTACGTTGGGTAACGAATTAAGATTACTTACACTGGATAAACAGAACGACAAACATAAACACAATGTAGTCAACTCGGAATGATCGTTTCACTTTGTAAGAAAATGCGAAACTTCAAACAGGTACTTGGAAGGTCAAATGTCAAACGTTAAACAGGTACTTGGAAGGTCAAATGTCAGATTAAACATATCATATCAAAGTTTATTCCTGGAAGGCAGACTTTGCACGTAATTATAAATGCATGTGTACATCTTACTGCGGGCACTGGAAGGTAAACTAGTTTTATATAGCGATATACTAAATACCACGAAATATTGCTTCAACATGTCCCGTATGTGCACTATCTTTGCTGACCTTGCTGGTTTATTTAACCCTTACAATCCCATAGCTACCGCCGCACTCATTATTTATATAGTTTCTTCCAAACGAAAGACAGTATTACAATATACATGTTCATATATAGCCTTAATGTGTGTCCATTGGCTGGTTTTATATGACGTTCGACATCGTCAAAAACAACAAGTTAATCATTAATTAGATCATTTAATCATGAGCCATTTTTATAATAAACCACAGCTATTGGTGTTAGATCATAATCATAAATATCAAATTCCCAGACATATGTACGTAAGCTTTTATTGCATGGTTCAAGTGCCGCCCGAAATGTGCTAGTCCTACCCAGAAGCATGGGACTAATTTCTATTTAAATATAATTGTATGATCTGTACATATTTGTGGACACAACAATTCGATGGGTGGGATTATTAGTTATGTGGCAGTTATGAAAACTCCGTGTCAAATTAAAATCTATTCAAGTACTCCAGTCGGGCAATAACTGTTGAGACAATATTTGCAAAGTTGTCCGGATCAAGTGTAACAGAAACGATAATATTGTTTAATTTAATCAAAACATGTATTTATCCGCTATATCCGACAGTTGGTATAGGATCGATACGACAGACGGCGTTCATGGGTCATTAGGACAGCTAGGGTGATAACCAACGTGGCTGAAGACAAAATACCCATGGTCTTTGAAATTCAAAACGGTACCTGTGTATGTTTTATTTGTTTCACCAGGTTTACCATCACGGCATTTTCAAAGCTGCCATCGACTCAAATTATAAATAGATTAACTACCTTTAAAGTATATTTTGATGATTAGACTGAAGCCCCTTTATTTGATATATAATGTATTCGACTTTCGTGTTTTATAGTTTGTCTTTGACTTATGTGGGGCAATTTCAGTCACGGTCACATCGATGCACAGTTGTAACCATAACTTGTGCCACACGCAGTCCTATTTCTGTATTTATCAATGACAAAGGGCACTTCTATCTTGCAAAAGTAAACGAGCAACAGATAAACACTGGCGCCAAGAGACGTTAGAATGTTGCCTTTGAAAACAATATCATAAGTCTGTATATACTTTCAACCACCGTTGCACGGACGGATCATTTAAACGTTATTTCTAGCTCTCAGAATATCCATATTCGTGTTGGCCAGCATTCTTACAGACTTGTAAAAGAGACAAACATTGATACTGTTATGGTATTCTAAGACAAACCATAGATAGACATAAAACAAATAACAAAACTGAAGAAAGGAATAATGAAAAGGGCACTATCTGTGTTACCTTTTTCTTGGCACTAACAATCATTTCGTTCTACTCTGGCGACACCACCAGAACCATCAAGATGTTATGATCCTACAGCAGTCGTTTCTTGAGGACCCAGTCTAATTAACACTGTGATTTACTTGCTATAAAAGTACGTTGGATGCCAATAAACGATAATTAAGTGTTAGTTATGGACACTGATGAGCGACATAAAGGCCCTTATCTGTAACCACGAAAACGTCGACATGCTGAATAACACATATCATCAAGTATCTATACAAAGAACATGCTGTTAATTTTAACTTTGACAATTACTTTGATGATATCGCTAATTGTTATTTAAGGAAACATATCTGCGAACGGGGAACGGGCTCAATAAAGGATTCTTTTGATATAAACTATAACCATGGTGACAGGAAGGTAACCCATGGTATATGTTTTATAGATAATCTTGCTTGTTGTCAAGAATCCATCGCTTTGTACAGTATTGTTTTTATTGTACCTCATACACCTCTAGCTCCATTGAATTATGCTGTAAAATTAATAATGCAAGTCGGTTGCTTCACACGAACATGTGTCAAATATTTGGGTTTTAGTTTGACGATATGTAACGAGGGGGCTTATTTGACATTTAAGTCAATCTTCCATAAGGCCATTAATTTGTTTAGTTCGGTTGTGAAATCACGCCCGAATCCGTACCTGGAACCAACCAATACTAAGCAATAACGGTAACGTTTCTTGCTCAAGAAAACAACGGGGGCCTTTGATGGGGCTCGAACCCACGTTCTCCACATTACGAGTCAGTCTGTATCAATCGTTAAGATATCAATTTGTTTAGGTTTTTCTCAACAACAATTTGAAAGATAACAGTAAACAAATCACAAATATATACGTTGGTGAAATGTGAGGGAAAACAACGTTCATGACATAAACAGTCTAGCTAGGTATCAAACAGAAATGATTACAAACAACAATTAAGGTGTCATGTATCACTTCTCCGAAACACTGACACTAGTTCACAAGTCAAGTAAGCCGACCCACGATACACCGATAACTGTTCTCTTCAAGCTAGAAATCTCTGTGAAGGTCGTTTATATAACAATAGACCAGACATATTTCGTGTAATTACCGTCCGACAATAAACCAATAAATGCCATAGTTTTTAAAAGTACAACGTATAAAGAGACGAGGATGAGCTATACATACGGCACATTAGGTGGGAGACAGTAGCAAAGTGGGCACATTAGGTGGGAGACAGTAGGAAAGGGGGCACATTAGGTGGGAGACTTGAGGAAAGTGGGCACATTAGGTGGGAGACAGTAGGAAAGGGGGCACATTAGGTGGAAGACTTGAGGAAAGTGGGCACATAAGGCGGAAGACAGTAGGAAAGTGGGCACATAAGGCGGAAGACAGTAGGAAAGTGGGCACATTAGGTGGGAGACTTTAGGAAAGGGGGCACATTAGGTGGGAGACAGTAGGAAAGGAGGTACATTAGGTGGGAGACTTTATGAAAGGGGGCACATTAGGTGGGAGACAGTAGGAAAGGGGGCACATTAGGTGGGAGACTTAAGGAAAGGGGGCACATTAGGTGGGAGACAGTAGGAAAGGGGGCACATTAGATGGGAGACTTTAGGAAAGGGGGCACATTAGGTGGGAGACAGTAGGAAAGGGGGCACATTAGGTGGGAGACTTTAGGAAAGGGGGCACATTAGGTGGGAGACTTTAGGAAAAGGGGCACATTAGGTGGGAGACAGTAGGAAAGGGGGCACATTAGATGGGAGACTTTAGGAAAGGGGGCACATTAGGTG